>JAAHTG010000572.1_pt1 | contig 30918 bp, 27 predicted proteins | sample 6116081 | NCBI WGS metagenome assembly JAAHTG01 (sample SAMN13939989, study PRJNA603662) | sponge metagenome | isolation source: marine sponge | host: Mycale hentscheli | place: New Zealand | collected 2005 | reverse complement strand
TATTTTTGAAAATTTGATAATAACAATTATTTCTCTTACTGCGGAATGTGGGTTTGATGAATTCTTTCTAATGCTTGAATACCTGTTTTCTCATCAATACTAACTAAATGAACTCCTTTTTCCTCTAGCTCTTGTGCTTGATGATATAACTTACAAATTCTCCTGACTTGTTCTCTAAATAATTTCTCATCTTCTACTTCATGGTTTAACCAATATTTACTTCGATGAGGCTTTAATTCTCCCCGATTTTAAAAAACGACCAATGGTAGTTGCAGAAATATTCTCAGCAATACCTCGCTTAATTGTTTCTCGGACAAGTTCTTTTCTGGTCCAATGACTTAAATATTCAGCCGGAGTTTGGCATGCTAATGGGATTATTTGGCATATTTGCTCGGCTTCAAACTTTCCTGGACTTCCACTTCGAGGTCTATCTGCCAAGATTTTTTTGACTATTTCTTTCCATTTGTGAGGTTCAGTTATAAATCTTTGCAACTGGGAATAATTCTCGAGCCATCTTTGTCTCCATTTAGCAATAGTTTCTGGCGATAACCTTAAATTTTGACTAATGGTTTTGTTGTCTAATCCTTCGGATGCTTTGAGTATAATTTTACTTCTCAAAACTAAGCTGTGGTTTATTTCTCGACTGCGACATAATTGAGCGAGAAGTTCTTGTTCTTTTGGCAAAAGCTGAATTGCTTTAGCTGTTCTGGGCATATTTCTCTATTAAACAATTTACTATTTTCTTGCTCAATTATAATCTCAAGTATTTACGGTGCGATGTACTAGCTTGGTATTTTGGCCAATAAATCCATAACTTGATTACGAGTTAGTTTAGGTTTGCCTAACTTCATCACTTGTAAAGTTGCATGAGCAAGAGTTAAAGGAATTTGACAAAAGTTTAAAACAGAGCCTTTAGGCAAAGATTTAGTATAACAATCAGCGAGATTGAGATTATAACGGGCATAATCGAACATCTCTTCTAATTCCCAATTATCAGGAAAAAAACTAACTCCTCTGAGTTTATCTTCTTGATGATTACGCAAAATATTTACTGCTTGTAAACCTCTTCCAAAACCAATTGCTTGCTCTCGATTTGTTTGAGTATTATCATGCCAACCCCATAAATCTGAGAGTAATAAACCAACTGCACCAGCAACACTAAAGGTATATTGATCTAGTTCTGCTTTGGTATCAATCTGCCAATTTCTTTGACTCCAGTATGCCATTCTATCTGCCATTGAAGCAGTGGCATCCCAAATACGTCCAGCAATGCTAGGAGGTGCTAATAATGCCCAATCAGCAAGGTGATAGCTAACTTCTGGTAAAACATCCTTATATGACTCTATATTTGCGGTTAATTCTTGTTTGGTTGTATTGCTTGTAGTTGCCTGTAAAGAGCAACTCATTACAGTCAATATTTCCTTTTTGAGCTTATTATCAATATTAGGATGATCTTCTACTTCATCGATCGCTCTCATACAAAGATAAGCTGAAGTGACGGCTTCTTGTAAGCCATCAGGTAAACCATTAATCGGATTGACATCCTCCCAGCGTCTCCGACGCTGGGAGGATGTCAATTTACCTTTTGTTATTACCACTGTCATCGGAGTTAACATTGCCACTCCAGTAATGTCTCAAGACAATTTTGTCTTAACTCAAAGTAATATTTCCTCTTTCACAATTAATTCGTTTAAATTAAATAGATTAAAAAACTACGCTCGTCAAACAGCAGAAGAAGCCAATGGAGGATTACAAAAATATCGTGCTGAACCTTCTATGCATGGCCCTGCATTTGATAGCCCTTATGTTATCAATGAAGATGGTACAGTAACATTCACTTTTTTAGGAAAATTACCTAATACTTCTGAATATATTTATGAAAGTATTGTCAATATCAATCCTGATAATTTTGCGCTCGAAATTGAATACAATGGTTCAGTAAGAGAATCTGTTGATGATGATGATGCAATGTAATTGACGCAAAATTTTCAACTCAGAACTTAAGAGTAAGTATTGAAAGTACTTATGCTCAATTAAAATATTATTTAATTTCTCAGAAATTGGGATCGCCATATCAAAATTAATCTAGAAAATGTCTGCAATTGTTCATTCTCAATTCTCAATTCTTAATTCTCAATTCTCTATTATCATAGATAGGGTATCTATATATTAAAAAATAAATTAAAGTGAGTCAAAGTAACTTAGAATCTCTGGTCGATGCAGATCCAGCCGTAGCACAAATTATTGCTCATGAATTACAACGACAAAGAAGTCACTTAGAATTAATTGCCAGTGAAAATTTTACATCCCCTGCGGTAATGGCAGCACAAGGTTCGGTATTGACTAATAAATATGCCGAAGGACTACCTGCCAAACGTTACTATGGTGGCTGTCATTTTATTGATCAAGTAGAACAATTAGCGATCGATCGAGTTAAAGAATTATTCGGTGCCCAAATGGCTAATGTACAACCCCACTCAGGGGCTCAAGCCAATTTTGCCGTTTTTCTAGCTCTGTTAAACCCTGGTGACAAAATCATGGGTATGGACTTATCCCACGGTGGACATTTAAGTCATGGTTCTCCTGTAAATGTTTCTGGTAAATGGTTTGAAGTTTGTCAATATGGCGTAAATAAGGAAACTGAACGCCTTAATTATGACGAAATTCGTGAATTAGCCTTAAAAGAACGTCCTAAAATGATCATCTGCGGTTACTCTGCTTATCCTCGTGTCATTGAATTTGATAAATTTAGAGCGATCGCTGATGAAATTGGTGCATATTTACTAGCTGATATTGCCCACATTGCGGGTTTAGTTGCCGCAGAGCTGCATCCTAACCCCTTACCTCATTGTCATGTTGTTACCACGACTACTCATAAAACATTGAGAGGCCCTCGTGGTGGCTTAATTATGACTAATGACACAGAATTAGGGAAAAAATTGAATAAAGCTGTATTCCCTGGTAGTCAAGGTGGCCCTTTAGAGCATGTGATTGCGGGTAAAGCTGTTGCTTTTGGTGAAGCTTTAAAGCCCGAATTTAAAACCTACTGTGCTCAAGTTATTGCCAACTCCCAAGCCCTTGGTAGTCAATTAGTTAAACGTGGCTTTAAGTTAGTTTCTGGTGGTAGTGATAATCATCTCAACTTATTAGATTTACGTTCCATTGGCATGACTGGTAAAGTCGCTGATAAGTTACTCGGTGAAATTCATCTCACTGCCAATAAAAATACTGTACCTTTTGATCCCCAATCTCCTTTTGTTACCAGTGGTATTCGTTTGGGTTCACCAGCGGAAACTACTAGAGGGTTAAAAGAAGCTGAGTTTACTGAGGTTGCCAATATTATTGCCGATTGTCTTTTAAATCCTGAAGATGAAGCAATTAAGGCTAATTGTATAAAAAGAGTAGAGGCTTTATGCGATCGTTTTCCTCTTTATCCTAATTTAGCTATTCCTCAACCTGCTTTGGCTTAAGGTAATTTAATCATCTAGTCATTTTTATGATACCCAAGAGAATGGTTGATCTTAATCTTTTGGGTAAAAATATCTTGAGATAAGCATATTAGAGTTGCTGTAAAATCAAGAAAAGTGAAGAGAATATCCAAATATTGATTTGAGCGACTTGATGGGGTTATTTGACAACAGCATCGATGTATTTGGGCATATTAGTTATATGCGAAGAATTAAGATTATAACAACTCTTTTTTACCGTAATTTATCTCGGCTACTTTATGGGCGGGTTATTTTGATCTTAACGTTATTAATTTGTATCGGATTTGGAACTGCTTTATTCGGAACACGTATCTTATTTTCTAATTTAATTGATGCTCAAGCGATTCATTATGCCAGTGTCTCCGTCAAAATTATTAATCAAGCGAGAGTCATGTACAGCCGAAATGTTGTCAATAAAGTAAAATCTATTGAACAAGTAAAAATAATTCCTGATTATCATGATCTAAAAGGAAGTATTCCCAATCCTGCCACTTATACTATTGAATTAGGAGAACAACTGACAAAAGGCACAGAAGGTATGTTATTTCGCCTCTATAGTGATTATCCTTTTCCTAATCGCCATAAAACAGGAGGAGTAAAAGATGAATTTGAAGCAGATGCTTTAAGCTACTTGAAAAGATATCCTCAAAAATCTTTTTATGATAAAGAAATAATACAAGGAAGATTGACATTTAGATATACAGAAGCAATTTTAATGGAGCCTAGCTGTGTAAATTGTCACAACAAACTCCCTAATAGTCCTAAAAAAAATTGGCAGGTGGGAGATGTAAGAGGAGTAATAGAAATTAATCAGCCTCTAGATGAAATCATGCTGACTGCTAATAATGGATTTAAAATAATTTATACTGTTTTGGCTATTATTCTTACTTTAGCAATTACAGGACTCGTTCTGGTGGTGGCAAGATTTCGCTTGATTAATCAAGAATTAGAAAATAAAGTCGCTAAAAGGACTCAAGCTCTTAATTTGTTGGCCATAACAGATGAGTTAACACAGTTGGGAAATCGTCGACAGTTTGAAACTATTTTTCAAGAAGAATGGCGACGAGCATGGCGTCTGAAAAATTATATATCCATCATTTTATGTGATATAGACTATTTCAAAAAATATAATGATACCTATGGCCATCCAGCGGGAGATATTTGTCTTCGTTCAGTGGCAGATATGTTACAAAGTAATATTAAGCGTGCAGGAGAATTAGTAGCCAGATATGGCGGAGAAGAATTTATAATTGTTTTACCTAATGTTGATAGTACACAAGCAAGTTTGATTGCCAATAGAATTCTCCATCAAATTAATCAAATGGCAATCCCTCATCAAAGTTCTCCGTTACAAGATCATATTACTTTGAGTATGGGTATTGCTACCATGATTCCCAGGGAGAATATTGCTAGAGAACAACTGATTAAAATTGCTGATCAGAATTTATATCAAGCGAAAAGAGAAGGTCGAAATCGTTGTTCAGTTAATATCGTAGAAGATTTTATAGAAGAGAATTAGTTGTTTGAACAATTATTACTCCTTTTTTGTGTTCTACTTTTGCTTAAGATGGAGACTTGTTAATAAAGACGCATTTAGAGGTTGCTGATTTTATCAATAGGAAAAAAGGTGAAAATATTATTGTCCCGATTCCCAACTACTAGAGCATGAATTTTTTTTTGAGAGATAGGCCTTCAGCTTCAAAATTCTAATAAAACACTTTCTCTCCCAGCTCCTTTTCTCCCTTTTCCCTTGCTACCTATCATAATTGATCATTTCAAATTTGATGGACGACTACCTTCTGCCCTGCAATCTAAACGATAAATTTACTGCATCCAAACTTGTCACTATTGTCGCAGGTCAAAGTTCAAAAGGTTGTATGATCCAATAGCCATCAGGAGTAATTGAATAATAATAAGTGGCCTGATATTGACATTGAGATTTTTGCCAAATCACAGCAGTATCTATTTCCACATTCCAATCAATTTGTAATTGATTTTTGATGTTGCTCATTGTTGCCCCTGTATCTAATAAAATTTTTTCTTGTGGTTGCTTGATATAGGATAATTTCCCCATGGATAATTCCTGTTGCTGATTATTGATAGAATAACTGTGAGCTACAATTACAGATAAAGGTATTTTTAATCGGCGAGAAAGATAATCTCCTAAATAAAATCCACCTCTTGCAATTGCAACTATTTGAGAATAAGAATTACCTGTTTGTGTTATCACTGTGCTAATAATTTCACAATATTGCCAAAAATCTTTCCCAGTGAATATCAATTCTTTTTTTTCATTCATTCTCATAAAATTATTCTAGTAATCTTCATTGGTATTAATCTTTTTAGTTATTAAATTATATTTTTGATGTTCTGATTTAATTATGCAATCTCAAAAAAAACCTTCAAACCGTCAACAGAAAATACGATCAAATATCATTTTGCTTGCGTTACTTCTTTTTTTATGCCTTGGCATATCAATTATATTTATTAGTAATATTACTGCTAATATTCTTTGGTTTAAAGAAGTTGGGTATTTGCCAGTTTTTCTTACTCAATCTGTTGCAAAAATATTTTTAGGTGTATTAATTTTAAGTATTTCGAGTTTATTTATCTGGTTTAATTCTGTCATTACGGATAAACATATTTACCAACAAAAGTTATTAATTGATCAAGGCAAACCTATCCAAGCAGAGTCTCCTTCGTTAAAATTAAATTATTTATTACTAATAATTATTGGTTTTATAACACTTATTAGTTCAAATTTTTTGTATTTTACGGTAATTTTTATTAAGTTATCAAATCAAGGTATTGGTTTACCAAATTTAAAGCCTATTTCATCACTGCCATTACAATTCAATTTTTTGCCCAGTGTAGAAACAATGTCTTTATTATCTATCTGGCAAATATTAATAAGAATTGTTTTTTTTACCGTTCTTTTAATTTTTAAAACAAGATTTTTTATCAGTATAACTATTATTTACTATACGGCATTAATTTCTCTAATTTCTTCTCAATATTGGTTGAGATTTTTACATTTTTTCAATAGTATTCCCTTTAAAGAAAAAGAACCAATTTTTAACCATGATTTAAGCTTTTATATCTTTAAAATTCCCTGTTTACAACTTGTCAGTCTCTGGTTAGAAAGTTTATTATTTATGACGATTGCGATCGTCACTTTAAAATATTTATTAGCTCATAATAGCATTTCCGACGGTAAATTCAGAGGTTTCGATCGTTCTCAATTAAGACATTTATATGCTTTGGGTAGTGGTTTAATGTTTATTTTAGCAGGAATACATTGGCTCAATCGCTACTTATTATTGTTATCAACTCATGGAGTGGTTAATGGTGCGGGTTATGTTGATATTAATATTAATTTACCCAGAGAAACAATCGCCAGTATCTTTGCTTTGTTAATCTCTTTATGGCTATTTCTCAAATTTATAAGTGGTTCAGGAAAAAGAAATAATCTCAAATTTTATAAAAATCAACTTAGATTTTTAGCCTTTTCTATATTTCCTTTATTGTTATATTTCGGTGCCTATATAATTTGGTTACTCTCGTCTTTTATCGTTCAAAATACCATTGTTGAACCTAATGAATTGGCTTTAGAAGAACCTTACATTATTCATAACATTCAAGCAACTAGAGCCGCATTTAATTTAGATAAAGTAGAATTTAAAACTTTCAATCCCGAAGGAAACTTAACTGCCAAAGATATTAAGAAAAATCATTTGACCATCGATAATATTCGTCTTTGGGATACTCGTCCAATCTTAAAAACTAACCAAGAATTACAACAAATTCGCCCTTATTATGTCTTTTATGATGGGGATATCGATCGCTACAATATCATGAATAGTGACTCTAAAGGAGAAAATAAACAAGTCATTATTGCTGCCAGAGAATTAGATGCTCAAATGTTACCCAATCAAGCACAAACATGGGTAAATCAACATTTAGTTTATACCCATGGTTATGGATTTACAATGTCTCCTGTGAATCGAGTTGACGATGGAGGGCTACCTTATTATTTCATTCAGGATATTGGCACAGAAAATGATCCCGGAGCTTTAAAAACTTCCTCAGATAATATTAGAAAAAGTATTCCTATTTTACGTCCTCGTATTTATTATGGAGAAGTAGCGAGTGATTATGTACTCACTAATACAAAAGTTTCTGAATTTGATTTTCCCAGTGGACAAGAAAATGTCTATACAACATATCAAGGTACAGGAGGAATAACAATATCTTCTTGGTGGCGTAAGTTTTTATTCTCAGTTTATTCACAAGATTGGCGTATGTTACTCACCAATAATTTTACTCCTGATACTCGTATTTTATTCCGTCGTGATGTTAATACTAGACTAAAAGCGATCGCTCCATTCTTATCATACGATAGAGATCCCTATTTAGTTGTAGCGAAAGAAGAAGGAGAAATTTTAGGCAATTTATATTGGCTTATTGATGCTTATACTATCTCCGATTATTATCCCTATTCTGATGGAGGAGAAAATCAATTTAACTATATTCGTAACTCCGTCAAAGTTCTCATTAACGCTGAAAATGGAGATGTGAACTTCTATATTAGCGATACAGATGATCCCGTAATTCAAGTATGGCAAAAAATCTTCCCAAATTTATTTAAACCTTTAGATACCATACCCTCTAATATCAAAGAACATATCCGTTATCCCATTGACTTATTCAAAACCCAATCAGAAAGACTACTGGCATATCATATGACTGATGCTCAAGTATTCTATAACAAAGAAGATCAATGGAATGTGCCTGAAGAGATTTATGGCAATGAAGTTCGACCTATTGAACCATATTATTTGATCATGAAATTACCCATTGGGCAAAAAGAAGAATTCATCCTCTTACATCCTTACACCCCAATTTCTCGTCCTAATTTAATTGCTTGGTTAGCCGCTCGTTGTGACGGAGAAAATTACGGCAAATTGTTATTATACCAATTTCCCAAACAAAGACTTATTTTTGGTCCCGATCAGATAGAAGCCTTGATCAATCAGGATCCAATCATTTCTGGTCAAATTTCTTTATGGAATCGTCAAAACTCAAAAGCTATTCAAGGACATTTATTGATTATTCCTATTGAAGAATCTTTATTATATGTTGAACCCCTTTATTTAGAAGCTGAAAAAAATAGCGTTCCCACTCTGGTAAGAGTAATTGTTGTTTATGAAAATAAAATCGTCATGGCGAAAAGTCTTGAAGATGCTCTTGACAACATTTTCACCGATAAAAATAAGCTCAATTCTCCTGCTATCATGCGATCTCTGGAAGATAATATCATACCTAATACAGAAAATAATGGGATTATAAATAACTAGTACCGCAAACTGCAAATATATCGGATAATGATTTAAGGTAAAACGATATCAAGAAGGAGTATGGCTCGCCCAAAGACACCGATCAATTTAACCTCTCAACAAACAGAAATATTGCAAAGGATAGCTAGAAGTCGAGAAACACCTCACAGTTTAGTTGTAAGGACACACATCATCTTGAAAGCAGCATCAGGATTGAACAACAAAACCATCAGCCAAGAGTTAGGCTTATGTAAAGATACGATCGGACTATGGAGAAAAAGGTGGATAGAGGGAAGTCAAAATTTAGACAAATTAGCTCAAAAACCCGAAAAATTGACCCAGGTAGTAAAGGAAATCTTCCAAGATAAACCTCGTCCAGGTAGTCCAGGAAAATTTGAGGCAGAACAGATTTGCCAAGTGATGGCATTAGCTTGTGAAACCCCACCAGAATATCTGAGTCATTGGACAAGAAAAGAATTAGTAACAGAAATAATCAACCGAGGGATAGTGGACAAGATTTCCGCCACAACGGTGGGTCGTTTTTTAAAATCGAGCAGATCTTCAACCACATCGAAGTAAATATTGGTTAAACCATGAAGTAGAGGATGAAGGAGAATTTAGAGAACAAGTCAAGTCAGAACAGTTTGTAAATTGTATCATCAAGCCCAAGAACTATACTCTTGGGGAGTACATCTGGTGAGTACAGATGAAAAAACAGGCATTCAGGCATTAGAAAGAATTCATCCGACTCGAACTATGGAACCAAACAAACCTGAAGCAGTAGAATTTGAATATGAACGTCATGGAACTCAGGCGTTAATAGCGAATTTCGAGGTAGCCACAGGGAAAATAATCTGTCCTTCGGTGGGAGATACCCGAACAGAAAAAGATTTTGTAGCACATATCCTTCAGACGGTGGATAGTGATCCCCAAGGAGAATGGATATTTATTTGTGACCAGTTGAATACTCACAAATCGGAAGGATTAGTTCGTCTTGTAGCACAGCTATGTGATGTGAAAGAAGATTTAGGAAAAAAAGGGTGTTCAGGAATTCTCAAGAATATGAACAGCCGTAGCAATTTTTTAGAGAATAAAAGTCATCGTATCCGTTTTGTTTATACTCCGAAGCATTGTTCATGGCTCAATCAAATCGAAATCTGGTTCGGAATATTAACTCGTCGTTTACTAAAAAGGGGTAACTTCAATTCTACAGAAGAATTGAAAAAGCGTATACTGAAATTTATTGAGTTTTTTAATGAAACTCTAGCAAAGCCCTTTAGATGGACTTATATTGGTAAGCCATTACTAATATAAGTAATCCGATTTATTTCCGGTGTGGTGTACTAGTAGTCTGTCAAGACTTTATTGACGGATATAATCGCTTCAATTTAATCCGAGCATCTTCTGTTGTAAATCGCCAATCTACAGGAGCAGAGTTTTGATTTCTTCGTTTTTCCCAAGCTGCTACTTCTTCTTTCAAAATTTCTTTGTCTTCTATACGTCGTTTCAGACACTGCCGACTTAAAACACTCAACTCAGTTTCCGCCATATTTAGCCAACTTCCATGTTTAGGAGTATAGTGAAACTCTAATTTATTCAAAATACGTCTGGCTTCGGCTGGCATAAATGCCTTATATATAGAGGCTTTTACATGGGTATTGAGGTTATCTTGAACGACTTTAATTTTCTGAGCATCAGGATAACGTTGATCCACTAAATACTTCATTTGATGAGCATAGTCAATGCTTGTACGTTGGTCTGTTACTTCTACATGTCTCCAACTATTAAAAGGCTCAAAAAACATGAATAAATTACAAACCCCTTTTCGAGAATATTCACAATCAAAGCGTTCTGGCTGCCCAGGTTGAGCTTTCAAGGGTTTGATTATTTCCGAAATTAGTTGTTTGGAAGTTTCATCAAAACAAACTAAAGGATAATCTGAGTCATATTTTTGGGTATAAAGTTGCAACAGTTCTTCCATCTGGCAAACAAATTCGGCATTAGCTTGAGGTGGAATAACCCAACATTCCTTTAACCAAGGTTTAAGCTCGTTTTTTTTAATACCTGTCGTACGCTTTCATGGGAAATGCTTTCGATGTATTCTAAAGTTACCATTTCCTGTGCTAGTAGTCGTAATGTCCAACGACTATAACCTTGAGGGGCTTGTGAGCAAGATAGTGCGAGCAAATGAGCTTCTGTTTCTCCATCTATTTTTTTCAGCTTTAATGACTTTTTCGGGCGAGGGTGAAGGGCATTCTCTAGACCTTCTTCCACAAATCGTTGTCTTACTCTCTCTATAGTTCTGGTGCTTATATTTAATGCTTCACTGATTTGTTGATCCGTATAACCTTCTTTTGCTTGATTGATATCTGCTTGGAGTAAAATCTGAGCATGATTGATTTTTTTTGCAGAAGCTTTACCAGTTGTGGTTAGTTTTTTCAGAGCGATTCTTTCTTCTTCTGTTAAAGAAACGATATATCGTTTGGCTGGCATTGACTATTTATTGGGGTTAACTTATTTACTTTTCCTATTATCCGTCATTTTACCTTTGACAGACCACTAGTACTGCTTTGCGGAAATTAGAACTAAAACTATTGATGAAATAGTTTTTAGGTATTTATAGTAGGTAAATTGTTTTCCGCCATTCAGACCTATGTACTGCCCTCATGAAAATAGAGTAATTTATTGGTTCAATTCTTTTCTACCTTCGTGGCTTTTGGTTTTTTATCTATGCAACTTTGTGGCGGGAAGGGAGTAGACAATCGACAGATGGATTAAAAACATAAATGATTTTCAAAAGTAAAAACTACGGTTTTCAACCTGAACAGGGTTTATTTTATAAAATAACATTACTATTATTTTTGTGCTGACACTTTATAACGAAAGCGATCGCTTCTAGTCGATTTTCAAGTAGTTTGTTGTTATTAGGTGATCGATTTTCTAAAATTTAAATATGATTAGAATTAAAGATATTCAGAATCAAAGATAATGAACTTCAAACAATAAATATATATGAAGAAATAGAACAAATACCTGAGCCTTTACTTAATGAAATTATCAATTTTATTCAGTTTTAAACAGAAAACATCTTTACCGAAAAGAAACTCAATTTAGAACGGATAGACTTATTAGAAATAACATTATTAAGTGAATCTTTGCGGGTTAAGTATTGGTTAACAGATGAAGCATTGCAACATTTATAAAAAGAGATATTATTGTTATTCCTTACTAAATGAGATCGCTAATTGAGTAGGACAAATGTCAAAAAAATATTAATATTTTTCTTGAAATTTAAGACAACATAAATTGATAAATTTGTTGTAATAGTTTGACAGATACAATGTTAGCTAGAAATAAATCATAAAAAAAGTTTATAACCTTGACAATACAAAATGAATTTGCCATAATGTTAAATGTGGCAAATCGATGGGATGTCGCCAAGTGGTAAGGCCCCGGTTTTTGGTACCGGTATTCCTAGGTTCGAATCCTAGCATCCCAGTTTTTCAGGATTAACATTTAATAATTTCTCCCTCAACGGTTTTGGGTTTGGATAATATTATTTTTATTCTAAGTTGTAAAGACTGACATTAATGTATGACCATTAATGCCTTAGTCTCAAATGTTGGCTAGAAAACAATAGGCTTACAATAACATAAGCTATTTCCCATAGTAGAATAGACATAATGATGATAAATGAGAGAAAGAAAGTAATCATATGTCCCCAACTCTACTAATTTCCCGTGAAATACCCAATCTATCCTATAATCCTAGTAGCGATCGCTTCGATCTAACATGGGAAAAACCTTTATCTACCTTACTAGGCTTAGGAAGGTCAGCAGGAGCGGATTTTGTCGAATTTTTCCTCGAAAAGAATAATTATATCAGTTGTTTGGCAGAAGACGATCGCATTACCAGTATCACCCCCAGATTAGCTACAGGTGCAGGGGTAAGAGTATTTGAAGGGAAAGCTGATTGTTATGTAAGCACCAACAATCTCTCTTTTATTGGTTTAAAATTAGCTCTCGAAAAAGCATTATCCATTCTTGGTTTAAATATACCTCAAGGGACAGCTTTTATACCTGAAATTAACCTAGAAATGTTCCGTGACTATGCCACAGCAAACCAGAAAGACTCATGGTTAACTAATTGTAGTAATATGCAAGAAATGGGCGACATATTACTTACAGCTAACCATCAACTAGAAAAAAAAGCCAATCATGTACAGTCAAGACGTGCCGCTTATTTCCGAGATTGGCAAGAAGTACTAATTGCCTCTAGTGATGGTATTTTTGCTCGAGATATTCGTCTGACTCAATCCGTTGGCTATAATCTTCTTTGTGCCGATGGAGGCAATCGCTCATCTATTGGTAAAAGAGATGGTGATACTAGTAATCCTAATTTTTTACGCACATGGAATTACGAAAACGTAGCCGAAGAAGTTGCTGAATCTGCGGGTAAAATGTTATACGCTGACTATGTAGAATCAGGACAATATCCTGTGATTATGGCAAATCAGTTTGGTGGTGTTATTTTCCATGAAGCTTGTGGGCATTTGCTAGAGACTACTCAGATAGAAAGAAAAAGCACTCCTTTTATTGATAAAAAAGGTGAAAAAATTGCCCATGAAAATCTGACAGCTTGGGATGAGGGATTATCCGAAAATGCCTTTGGTTCGATCGATATGGATGATGAAGGTATGGCACCTCAACGTACCTTGTTGATTGAAAACGGCATCTTAAAGAACTTTTTAGCAGACAGAGCAGGTTCAATCCGTACAGGTCACCCTCGCACTGGTAGCGGTAGAAGACAAAGTTACAGTTTTCCTGCTGCTTCTCGTATGCGTAACACTTACATTGCCACAGGAGAATATTCTGTAGAGGATTTGTTTGCTTCGGTTGATAAAGGTATTTATTGTAAGAAAATGGGTGGCGGTAGTGTTGGCCCTACTGGAGAATTTAATTTTGGTGTAGATGAAGCCTATTTAGTTGAAAATGGTAAAATTACTAAGCCTCTTAAAGGTGCAACTCTTATCGGTGAAGCCAAGGAAATTATGACTAAGATTTCTATGTCTTCCAAAGACATAGGATTAGCCGCAGGTTTTTGTGGTTCAGTTAGTGGTAGTGTTTATGTCACGGTGGGACAACCTCATATCAAAGTTGATTCTATTAATGTTGGCGGTAGGTAAGAGTAAATAATTAAGAATTGAATTTATTTTAAAATGATGAAATGTATGAGAATATCAAATACTTTCATCATTCAATCAATAAACAGAAAAAATTAATGAAAATAGCCTATCTTGTCAATCAATATCCGAAGGTTAGTCATAGCTTTATTCGTCGAGAAATTTTGGCATTAGAAGCCCAAGGTGTTGATGTTGAAAGATTTTCTGTTCGTTCTTGTTCAGATCAATTAGTTGATCAAATGGACATAGATGAACTAAATAAAACGACCTTTATCCTTTGTGTAGGTATTATTGGTTTGTTGATAAATCTGCTGAAAGTTATGCTCCTCAAACCCATTGCTTTTTTTTCTGCCTTACAGTTGACGATCACAATCGGATACGGCTCAGAACGAGGAATAACGAGGCATTTCGCTTATTTGGCTGAGGCTTGTGTTTTGTCATTTTTGTTGAAGAAACAGGAAATTAAGCATATACACGCTCACTTTGGTACTAATTCAACAGCCGTTGCTATGTTGTGTGGTATGCTTGGAGATTTCAGTTATAGTTTTACTATTCATGGGCCTGAAGAGTTTGATAAGCCAAAAGCGATCGCACTTTCTGAGAAAATAAAAAGAGCAGTTTTTGTGGCAGCTATTAGTTCATATGGTAAAAGTCAAGTATATCGTTGGTGTGATTATCAAGATTGGGATAAAGTGCATATTATTCACTGTGGTTTAGATGAAAAATTTATCAAAGCCCAAATAGTACCTATTCCCGAAGAAAATAAATTAGTTGGAGTGGGCAGATTATGTCCTCAAAAAGGACAATTGTTATTATTACAAGCATTGGGCAAGTTGAAAACAAAAGGTATTGATTTTCAATTAACTTTGGTCGGAGATGGAGAGTTAAGAGTTCAGATAGAAAGTTTAGCCAAAAAATTAGATATTGACTCACAAATTGAGATTACGGGATGGGCTAGTAGTGATGTAGTGAAAGAGAAAATTAAACAGGCCAAATTAATGGTAATGCCTAGTTTTGCTGAAGGTTTACCTGTTGTTATTATGGAGTCTTTGGCTTTAGGCACTCCTGTTATTACGACTTATGTTGCGGGTATTCCCGAATTAGTTGTGAATGAAGAATCTGGTTGGTTAATTCCCGCAGGAGATATAGATAGTTTAGCAGTTGCGATCGAAAAAGCAGTAAGTTTACCCACAGAAAAATTGCAACAAATGGGACAAATAGGTAAACAAAAAGTTATGGAACAACACAATATAGAGACAGAAGCAGAGCATCTTGTAAAATTGTTTGAAGTGTTTGTCAACTAGACTCATTACTTATTATTGCACCACGTCCACTGTATTACCATCTTGAAGATAGTCAACTCCTTTTAAGGCAATAGTATCACCCGATCGAATCCCTGACAAAATTTCGATCGCATTATTATCAACTATCTCCCCTAAAGAAACTGGCTGTGATTTAACCATATTATTTTCCTGTAATACATATACTGTGCCTTTACCATTATTTTGAGGTATCACTGCCGCCATTGGTATAGTTAAACGAGGTTCAGTCGTGGTAATAATATTTGCTTGAATAAACATTCCCGGTTTTAAACCATTGTCCACAGGTAAGTCTACATTAACAATCCCTTGACGAGATTCTCGATCGATAATGGGATTAATATCTCTCACAATACCAATTAAATTAATACTCTGATCAGCAGTAGAAGAAATTTCCACCCTTTGTTGAGGACGAATATTTCTTAATTCACTCTCTGGCACTCTAACTTCTAGCTCCAATTTCCCATCTTGAATAATGGTAAATAATTCTTGATTATTACCCGCAGAAGTAACATCTCCTACTCTGGCATTTCTTTTGGCTACTTTACCATTAACAGGAGCAATGATGATCGTCTCTTTTAATCGAGTTTCAATTAATTTTACCCTCGCTAAAGCTTCCGCCAAACTAGCTTGGGCTTGAGCAATAACTTCCCTTCTCGGCCCTTTTTGTAACTCTAACAATTGTTGCTGGGCTTCTCTCAATTTTGCCTTACTTCTTTCAAGACTAGTTTTTTTAACCAATGCTTCATTAACCAACTCATCAAGTCTATCTCTAGAAATCGCACCTTCAACTTGTAGTTGACGATTACGCTCTAACTTTACTTGTGCTAATCGTAAATCCGCTTGGGCTTCTAATATTTCTGAGCGAACAATATTAATACTTTCTTTTGCTCTAGCCAATTCTTCTCGTCTTGCACCTGCTTTTAATTCAGCTAATCTCGCTTGGGCTTGTTGGACAACAGCTTGAGCTTGTCTTCGCTCTGCTTGTAAAACAGCATCATCTAAACGAATTAAAACTTGTCCTTGGTTAACAAAATCTCCTTCATCCACTAAAATTGATTTTATTTGTAAATTATTGACTTGAGACATTACAGGGATTAATTCGTAGGGCAATATTATACCTGTCGCTTCTATTTTACTCTCGACATTAATTATTTTCGCTGTTGTCGTAGTGATACTTTGGCTAACAGTGTTAGATGTTGCTGAGGAAATATTGGCAAGAGTTTCTTGAGAAACAGATTGATTTGCTGGATTGTTACCAATAAATTTCGTCCCGATGATAGTAGCAACAACGCCAATTACTATGCCAATAACAAAATTAGAATTTCTTTTTGGTCGTTGATGAGGTTGTTGTGACAACATCATCTTATCAACTGAATGATTAACCTGAGTCGCCAATTGACCATGACTATAATTGCTTGATTTTTCCATGGGTTGCTGACTCATCTTATTTTTCTCTTCTTAGCTTTAATCTGTCAAACAAATGTTAACTTTATGAAGTTATATTTATCTATGGTACACGAAAAATCTTGATTTTTAGGGAATTGATTGCCAAATTTATGAGTTAATACTTGAGATTGAGCCAAAAAAACATTGCGAGAAAAATATCGAATTAAAAAAGCCACCATTAACAATTGTTTGGCATTTTTCTTATAAAATAATTATCTGTTCAGTTTTTCATTGATTTGAGCAAGTAAAAGATGATTAGAATTGGTAATGGTTATGATTTACATAGATTAGTAGAAGGTAGAAAATTAATTTTAGGTGGTGTGGAAATCGAACATCATTTAGGATTATTAGGTCATAGTGATGCTGATGTGTTAACCCATGCCATTATGGATGCTTTATTAGGTGCATTAAGTTTAGGAGATATTGGTCATTATTTTCCGCCTTCTGATCCTAAATGGTCAGGTGCTGATAGTATGCTTTTGCTAGAGCAAGTTTATAATTTGATTAAAGATAAAGGTTGGACAATTGGTAATATTGATAGTGTAATTGTGGCTGAACGTCCTAAATTAAAGCCTTATTTACCTCAAATGATCAATTCCCTGGCTCAAAAGTTAGCGATCGAGTCTGATAAAATAAGTATCAAAGCAACTACGAATGAAAAATTAGGCCCTGTAGGTGAGCAAAAAGCTATTTGTTCTTATGCTGTAGTTTTACTAATAGAAAATTAGTTGATTACTCAAAATTGTTAATTAAATATATTTATAAACTACTCATTAACTCTGGCATTTTTGCGAATATTGAGAAGCAAACCATCATCTAATTTAACAGCAAGTAAATTATATTCTTTTTGTTTTTCTTTAGCCTGATAAGTAAACTTTGTTTCTAAAGATATTCCTGTTTCAACAACATTAACAAAATCAGCAAAACAAAAGAATTGGGAAGAAATTTGTTCAATAAATTCTTTGAAGAATAGTTGTTTTTTTAAATCATCTATTTTTTGATTAAATATATTAGCAAGAATAGTATTTCCAATTAAAAAAGAAAAATTTTTAATTTTATTTGTTTCAATATTACGTACAGCTTTTAAAGCGGCAATTCCATCCAGAGAATTGTCCAAAATACTATTAATTAACAATTTTGATTGATGCAAATTATTTTCGATTTTTTTTCTGCTTTTAATTTCTTTTTTAAGTTCTTCTTGTTGTAAGACTAATAATTTTTCTTTAATAGATAAAAAAGTTTTTTCTTGAAGTAACAATAACTTTTGTTGTTTTTTTATAGTTAATTGATTTTGAACTCTTATTAATACTTCTTCTTCCTGAAAGGGTTTTGTTACATAGTCTATTCCACCAACTTCAAAACCTTTAATCTTATCAGATGTATCGTGTAAAGCACTAATAAAAATTATGGGAATATCTTTGAATTGCTCAATTAATTTTAATTCTTGACACACCTGATAACCATCAATTTCAGGCATTTTAATATCTAATAAAATTAGGTCAGGTTTTTCTGCATAAACCGCATTGATAGCCGTTTTACCATTAAGTGCTTTTCTCACTTTATAATGTTGACGATCGAGCATATTTGACAATAACCGTATGTTCGAGGGTTGATCGTCTACTATTAATATATTTTCTAATTTTCCTTCCATCATAAATATAATTCAGTTATTAAAATCCATCAATTATTAGAATCTATCAATATGGTTTTTGAATAATTATTGCTCAAGTAATTCACTGATCATATTTAACGATTAGATATATTGATACACAAGACAATTAGAAAAATTTTCACAGACAAAATTAACATTTTAAGTCGGTCATATTGTGTGATTTTGTCTTCATAAAATTGTCATAATTAGAGTTTTTTTAGATATTTATTCTCAACTTAGATTATCATATATTACCTTTACATTAACTAATCTCAACATAGCAATACTTTTAGAAATCATCAATGTCCTAATTAACCCGTTCTCTGCTATATATTTCAATAACTTATGCTCGAATTCTATGATGTGTCGCTCAAAAATAATTAATCTTCTTCGTAAATTTACTATGTGAAAAATCTTAATAATCCTTTACAAATAGTCTTAAAGCGATCGCTTTGAATTAGTGTTTTTTAAATGTATAACTATTTATTTCAAAATAGGCATAAAATAGTAACGTATTAAATTTACCTTCAAAAACACCAAAAACAAGCCCAAATTACCGAAAAAGCTTAATCGAACCAACTATTTTTGATTTTTTCAGCAGACCCTAATTATTAACGAAAATTCTAGAATGTTGAGGATTGATTCTAAAAACTTGAAAATTTTGTCGGAAATATTGTTATAAGGAAAGAAGATTAATTTGAGTTTACCAACTTTTATTATCTCTCCTTCCTCTTCTCTTAATTCACATCAGAAAAATTAACTAATACTGTTAATAGCACTATTAACTTTAGCAATTACATTATCGGGTAAAGGAATATAGCCCAAACTAGCACTATATTTTTGACCGCCTGACTTACTAACACACCACTTCAAAACTTGTTTTAATGCAGCGGCTGTTTTAGGATTGCTGTATTTTTTATAAGCTAAAATCCAAGTATAAGTAACGATAGGATAGGAAGTCGAACCAACAGGATCTTTAATAAATGCTCTAAGATTAGCAGGTAAAGTAACTTGAGACAATGTTTTACTGGCACTGCTTAGACTAGGTGCAACATAACTACCTGTTTTGTTTTGTAGAGAAGCTGTTTTAAGACCATTTTGAGAAGCATAACCGTATTCTACGTAACCAATAGCACCATCAGTTTGCTTAATTGTGGCAGTAACACCTTCATTTCCCTTGGCACCAATTCCAGTTTTCCATTGTACAGTTTTACCTTCTCCTACCTGACTTTTCCAAGTACCACTAATTGCAGCAAGGTGCTTAGTAAAAACACCAGTTGTACCGCTACCATCGGAACGATGAATAACTTTAATAGATTTAGAGCGAGAAGCTCCTAATTGTTTCCAGTTGGTGATTTTACCTAAAAATATATCGACATATTGCTGACGAGAAAGTTTTAGAGAAGACATATCTTTATTGTTGTAAGCAACTACGATGGCACCAGCGGTTACTGGTAAAAGTACAGTACCTTTGGAAACTTTAGCCATATCTTTATCTTTCATTGCCACATCACTGGCACCAAAATCGACGGTACCAGCAACGAATTGTTTTACACCTGAACCACTACCAACAGATTGATAGTTAACTTGAGTATTTTTGTTAATTTTATTATATTCAACAAACCAACGTTGATATAAAGGAGCGGGGAAACTTGCTCCAGCACCGTTAATTCTAATTCTTTTAGCAAAAGCAGGACTAAAAGGGATTTGACTGGCAATTACACTACCCGACAAGCCTGCTAGACCATATAAAAAATCTCTTCTTTTAATACGAAAATCACTCATTTTTTTGCTCAATCTACAATAAATTATTTACAGCCTGAATTTAGAAGACATTTACTTGTTTTCACACTTTTAAACAACTCTAAAAAGTTATTTATCTTATTGCAATCAAGATATTTTCCAAACTGAAATTATTGTATATTTGCTCTGTAATCAATAAGTTAAGCAATAGTTAATCTTAGTTTAAAAATCAGTAATATAATTTTGGTCTAACAATTATATTTATCAAAAATTTGTAATTACTCAACTAGGGATAAAAAGAGAAGGATTAGGAGAAAGTGCTTTAAAGATAGCCTCATAAGCAGTTAAACTTTGACGAACTGCGGCGAATAAGTCTTTTCCCCAATCGGAACGAAAACCATTGGTCAAAAATAGACTATATTTAGTTTGATGACATCCCGATAGTATTAAAAGCTGAAAAGTCCGTTATTGACAATTGGTAATGGGTTTGAGTAGCCGTGAGTTTGGAAACCGTACCTCATAACTGTGAAAAACGCTATAGTTCACAGTTCACAGTTGCCAATTCAAAGTTCTGAGTCACCTCTATAATAATTTTTATTCCTTAAGTTGACACCGATGTTTGAGTTTAATATATTATGAAGTTTCATTGCGAAAAATTAAGATGAAATTGCCAAACTTAGCAGTTTCAGTGATGATTAGAATAGTTTAAAAGCATTTTTTCGATTCTTAGATTACTATTTATAAAATTAAATTTAAAAAATGAATATTGTCGTAGTTGGTCTTTCTCATAAGACAGCAGCTGTTGAAGTAAGAGAAAAATTGAGTATTCCTGAACCAAAAATTGAAGAGTCTATTCATCATCTTCTAGCTTATCCTCATATAGAAGGAGTAACGATTATGAGTACTTGTAACCGTTTGGAAATTTATGCCGTGGTTACCGAAACCGAACAAGGGATTACAGAGATCAATCAATTTTTAGCGGAAATAAGTCATATTACTCTACATCAATTACGTCGTTATTTATTTATTTTGTTACACCAAGATGCTATTCGTCACTTAATGCGTGTATCTGCTGGTTTAGAAAGTTTAGTTTTAGGTGAAGGACAAATTTTAGCTCAAGTCAAAACCACTCATAAGCTAGGAATGAAGTATAAGGGCATGAGTCGGTTATTAGATCGTTTATTTAAACAGGCTATTGGTGCAGGAAAAAGGGTTCGTACAGAGACCAATATCGGTACAGGTGCTGTTTCTATTAGTTCTGCGGCAGTGGAATTAGTGGATACCAAGAAGGATAATTTGTCGAAAGAAAAGATTGCCATTATTGGTGCTGGTAAAATGTCTCATTTATTAGTGAAGCATTTGATATCTAAAGGTGCTACAGATATTACGATCGTCAATCGCTCTATGAGTCGTGCTAAAGAATTAGCCAAAAAATTCTCATTAGTAGATTTAAAATTAACCACTCTTGAACAAATGATGTATGTTGTGGGTGAATCAGATATTGTCTTTACTAGTACTGGTGCAACACAACCGATTTTAGATAAGGCGAATTTATCAACGGTGTCTGATCTACAATCATTAATGTTGGTTGATATTTCTGTCCCTCGAAATGTTGCTAGTGATGTGAGTGAGTTAGAAGCGATCGAGTCTTATAATGTAGATGACTTAAAAGCAGTAGTAGCCCAAAATCATGCCAGTCGTCGTGAAATGGCAAGGGAAGCAGAAGGGTTGTTAGAGCAAGAAATTAAAGCTTTTGAATTGTGGTGGCAATCTTTAGATACTGTACCTACTATTAGCTGTTTAAGAACAAAAATTGAGCAAATTAGAGAGCAAGAATTAGAAAAGGCATTGTCTCGTTTGGGTTCAGAATTTGCGGAAAAACATCAAGAGGTAATAGAGGCTTTAACCAGAGGTATTGTTAATAAGATATTACATGATCCGATGGTGCAGTTACGTACACAACAAGACATTGATGCACGTCGTGAAGCTTTACAAACTTTACAAACTTTATTTAATTTAGAAATTTCTGAACAATTTAGTTAAATTAACTATCATTGGGTGAAGGCTTTGTGAAGATGTTAATAAGATCAAGGGTATTTCGTTTTGGACGGGATACTTTTGCTGTTTTAAGCTCTGGTGATTTTTCTTCGATAAAACATCATTTCTGAACTAATTTTTAATCACTTCTAAAACATCACCAAGGGTCAAAGTATTTTGATTAAGAGCAATCATGTTTTGTCCGAACATGATTCCATCTTGAGTATTACGAAAACCACTTAAAGTCAATAATGGTTCTTTTAACGAATTTCTCTGTCCTGTTTTTTGATTGGTTGTGGTAATAATACATCGGGTACATGGTTTTACTACGGCGAATTCATTATTTCCTATTTTTATTTGTTTCCATGTGTCTTCGATAAAAGCTTCATTTGTTTCCACAACTATATTAGGACGAAAAAGATTCATATTACATAATACTTGTTCCTCGGTATATTTTTGATTTAAACGTTGTCTTAAATCTTCTAAAGAAGCGGTATTTGTTAATAAAAAAGGATAGCCGTCGGCGAAACTAACTGGTTGATTTCTTTGGGTACTATATCGAGAATTTATCGGTCTAATATGTTCGTCAGATTGTTTAACTAAACGACAAATATCTAATTTCAAAGCTTCTTGAAACCATTTAGCAACTTCATCTCCTTGGTCAATTGCGATCGTCTGATCACGCCACACTTTTACTTTAACTTTTGTTTTGCTATTATCTGGTATTAATTCAAAAGTAGAAATACTATTATTTTCAATATTTAAATATAAATTATTTTCTTTAATTTCTATTAAAACAGTTGCCAATTGGGGATATTGTCTTTGGGTGATAAAATTACCTTTTTTATCTACTAACATAAATTGACGATCGTATAATGTTACTTTCTGATCATCTATTTTTGCTTGTTGATAATCTGTTAATCCTCTAGGAGTTATTTGTGCTTTGGTCAAACTAATTCCTTGACAAGATTTAATCGGATAAATAAAAAGATCTGTTAATTTCATAATTTAATGTTTCTTTTTTCTAGAGAACTTGACTCAAAAATTCCCTAGTTCTTTGGTGTTGTGGATTCGTAAAAAAGTCAGTGGGATTCCCTTGCTCTAAGATAGTACCTTGGTCAGTAAAATACATTTGGTCAGCAACTTCACGAGCAAATCCCATTTCATGGGTGACTAATAAACAGGTCATTCCTTCTTCTGCTAATTCACGAATTGTGAGTAAAACTTCTTTGACGGTTTCAGGATCTAAAGCTGCGGTCACCTCATCAAAGAGCATCACTTCTGGTTTCATTGCTAGTGAACGAGCGATCGCAACTCGTTGTTGTTGTCCCCCAGAAAGTTCTCCAGGATAGTTATTTTCTTTTCCTTGAAGTCCCACTTTTGCCATCAAATTATAAGCCAATTCTTTGACTTGTTGAGGATTTTGTTTTAATACATGAATTGGAGCCATCATGACATTTTCCAACGCAGTACGATGGGGAAAAAGATTATATTGTTGAAAGACCATCGATACCATACGCCGTAAACGTATTTTTTGTTGATCAGATTTCAATTGATGAACCAAAAAATCACCAACTTGAATGGAACCTTGGTCAATAGAAATTAAACCATTAATGCATCGTAAAATAGTCGATTTACCAGAACCTGAAGGGCCAATAATGCAAATGACATCTCCTTTGTTAACATCGAGACTAATACCTTTTAGTACTTCAAAATCTCCAAAAGACTTGTGTACATCGTAAAGAGATATTAATGGTTCTAAAACTTGGTTCATCTTTTAATTTAGCTACATTTTTTTGAGTATTAATATTCACATTCTAAGGCAAAATTTAATCCTCAAGATCAATGATTTTTAATTCTTTAAATAATTGTCCCATCAGGCATAACAACTCCTGTGATGATCGCATTATCCCATGAAACCCCTTCAACTTTTGCATCTTTTAAACAAGTACCCACAAGATAAGCATTGTTGAGATTCACATTATTTAAGTTTGCACCTGTCAAGTCAGCATTAATTAAATTACTACTATTCAAATCGGCATTATTTAAGTTTGCATAAGCTAAATTGGCTTTACGTAAAAAACTCCCTTGTAAAATTACTTGTTCAAGATTGGCAGATTGTAAATTGGCTTCTTTTAAAGAAATTTTATACAGTAAAGCTCTCCTTAAATTTGCTTCCGTCATATTTGTATAGTTAAGATTTCCCTCGGTCAAATTAACTAACTCTAAATTAACTTGACATAAATTTGCTCCACTTAAATTAATACCTCTCAAATTCGCTTCTATTAAAAATGAATTAGAGATCTTATTTGTACAACAGTTAGCCACTCAATGTGCGATCGCTATACAACAAAATCATACCCTGATTCAGCAACGCCAAAAAATTAAATCAATTAACAATACCTTCACCGAAAAAAGACCATAAAAAGCATCTCCTGTCAAATTTTAGTTGCACAGAAATGATAATTTGTCTCTTTTTTGGGTTATTCAGTGGCAATATTGCTCACAGAAATAGGATGAATCGCTCCAATATTTGTCACTCGATTGAGAACCTGAGAAATTAAAATAGCTTCTGGTTTATCTGGAAGCAATTTTATCAATTCATCAAGGTATCTAAAGCCACGATAAAAGGCTTTGAGATCTAAAATACTCAAATCATTGGCACAATTACGACGAAAATGCTCTAATGTTTTCTGAGAAAAATTGACCATGAAAAAAGCTAAATTAACCATATTCGTTACTGCTGTTTGAGAAACATTCATGAAATCTTCTAAACCCCAAAATTGTTTTGCATCACGAAAGTTAAATTCAATTTGGAATCTTAATGAATAAAGTTCCACCAGTTTTTTTGCCTCCACACTTAAGTCTGTCGAAAATAAAATGACATGACTTTGTTCACCAGTTTTTCCATTCGTTTTCACAATTACCACGATGTTAAGAGGTTGAGCAAACTCTTTATGTAATACTTGTAATTGATGATATTTCAAACACCAATCTCCCTGATTACTAATAAACTGTAAACATTCAGCACCAAGTTCACGAGGATTGACTTTCTGGCCATATTTACATTTGGCATTTTCTCCTTGATAAGGTAAATACAATGCACTATCATGGCGTAACTTACTGACTAGATGTAGTCCCATTTCCCTTGTCATTTGTGCGGCATTATGATGTCCAAACTTACCATCAAGCAGTAAATATTTTAGAGCAATAGTATCACCAATAGTAGAGAGTAATGCTTCTAACATTCCTTTGATGCGAAATAGCTCATTTGAGAGAGTATATTGGCTTTTATCTTTGTTTTTTGAGCCTTTGGGACGACCTCGCTTTCTTTTTTTAACTTTTGAGGGTGGGGGCGAATCAATGTTAACTTCGTTCGATACTTTGATTATTTGTTCAATTCGTAACGGATAAGATTCTCTTTTTTCCAATCCCACCAAAGACAGAGCAAAAAAAGCTAATCCCTTGACTGGAGCATTTGTCAAGCTGGAAAAGAACCAATCAACACCATAGGTATGCTTTCCTGACTTGGTTGTGACTACTTCATCACCAGCAATAGCATAACTTTCTTCCAGACGAAAACAATGAGTACGAAAGAATACCCACATTAGGGTTGGCCAATTTTGGGGCTGATGACAAAATCTTTGAATGGTTCGATAGCTTCCGCCCTTACCTGCCCACCTTGAGATTCCTAACATAGTCACTCTACCACTGATGGCGAACATTGCTTGAATTATGCAACCAAGTTGCTTCAAACTTGTATGGTCAATGTGAAAAGTAAGACAAGTTAATAATGCTAAAATATTTGGCATGGGCTTTTGTGGAAACGGATAATTTGCTTATTAATCTAGTTTCTTACAAAAGTTCTCTTGTCTTCAAGTCTAATTTTCCTTCTTTATTTTGGCGAAGGTATTGAATTAAAAGATGATTTTTTACAAACTATTTCCCATGAACTAAGAAGTCCCATGACCAGCATTATGGTGGGACAGGTTTAGGTCTGACTTTAGTCAAAAAATTAGTTCAGCTTTTACAAGGAGAAATTACGGTTAATTCCCAAAACAATTTAACTGAATTTGTCGTGATAATCCCATTGACAAATGATCAATAAAATATTTTTTTGAAGATGAATCTCAGAAAAGCAATATTTTATTTTTGTTCAATATTGACTTAAAATTGGCCATCAAAACAAACATTGTTTTTTTAATAGAGAATAAAGTTTAAATTGAGGCTCAAATTACAATTTTTCCTTGCAGAAATTTTGTTAGTAAGTTAAGATGATAAGGGTAAATTAAAGTAAATCACGGGATGTAGCGCAGCTTGGTAGCGCGCCTGCTTTGGGAGCAGGATGTCGCAGGTTCAAATCCTGTCATCCCGATAATTATTATAAAGATTATAAATCCAAATATTTACTCAATTTATGGAAGATTATTCTGACTATAGTGGCTTTTGTAATTGATTTAATAACGGAATCTCACTATTGTAAAACATTCCATTACCGAATATATTATTCCAATTTCCTCCCTCTCCATCTTTTTGAGGAAACAAAAAATAACGACTGTTTTTAGGCAATAAATCTAAAGATTCTGTGTGAGTTGATAACCAAACCACTGGAGTTTCTTGAATCTGAGCCGTCATCATTTCTCCATGATGGGCACCTGCTAATGTTTCTAAGATGACTTGATTACCATGAATCATACCCAAATTTCCAATCCAAATATTAATAGGTAATTGTTGACGACTAGCATAAAAATACATCGAAGCAACAGCTTTTATTGCTTCTTCAAATAAATCATCTTCCCAATCTGAAGAGTTATCCAGACAGATAATAATTTCTTCTCCTCCTGTAGTGGTTTCTAATTCTCTCACTTGTAATTCTCCCAGACGTGCGCTACTACGCCAGTGGATTAAACGCATGGCATCACCATAACGATATTGTCTTAAGCTTTTGGTGATACCTTCTGTTGAGTTTTGATAGATTTTTTTACTATATCTTTTTTGTGCTTCTTGGTTACCAATATCGTCAATTAAAGGACAATTATGGAGTGATAGTATTTCAGGATAAATAACTGCCCTACTCTCTATTTTATGTTGACGTATGGAAGAAAATAAACCAAAAGGGGCAGCACTTTTTAAGATTAAATCCTGCCAATGATAAATGCCTCTGATTTTCGTTTGTAGATAGATTGTTAGTTTAATTTTTCCTTGAGGAGGAATCATTTCAATGGGAAAATGATTACTTTTTTTGACATCTTGGTTTATTTTGCGACGATAAATTCTTTTTTTACCTGAAGAATTTATGTTTTCTACAAAAAAATTAGTTACTATTCCCAATTTAACTGGTATTCGATCGATTATTTCAATGAGAATTTTACTTTTTTTAGTCGGATTGTTAATGATCATCTCTAAAGTTAATTCATCACCTGCGTAAATATGAGCAATGGGCAATCGATTAATTTTTATTTTTTTGAGATTAGCGATCGAACTGATAAAATCAATTCCGAGCAAAGAGAATAACATACCACTAAGTACATAAAGCCAACCTGCCATTGTATTAGTTGCCGCACCAAAAAAACTCAGAGCAATACCAATTAATACCCAACCACCATAAGCGGGAATTGCCCAATGAGATTCCAACCAATGGAATATACGAGAAATAAAATTATTTTGATGGGAAGAATTCATTGTAATTCAAATGTTAATAATCTATCTTTAATTTGAGAAAAAATACGTAACAATTTAATTATATTTTTTTAAAATGCTATCTCTTTAGTTTACTTCATCTGGATTTAAAAATCATTAGCTCATTCTAAATTGATCGGGTAAATATTGATTATATATTCTTTAATAATCGATTTTTTCCTCAATCTGAAGATGTTTATTTTCTTGATCAAAAATCGATGGTATAGTATTTTATTATTGATTTATTATTATTTAATAAAGCTAAACTCATTAAATAATTTTCAAGTATTTTTAGAGTGGTAATTTGCCATCTTTTTGGATTGATTATTGAGGATTTAATTAATTTTATATCCCATTGTGTTTGATTGATATTTTTACTTAAATTTATACTATCTAATCCAGCCGATAATCCTTCTCCAATAGCTTTTAAATAAGACTCTTTTGCTGTCCATAATTGAAAAAAATATTCTGACTGTTCAATAGTATTTAATTTACAAATATCATCATACTCATCCTGAGTAAAAAAACGCTTGGCAATATCTTTGACTTTTACCTCTAATTTAATTTTTTCGAGATCTATTCCTAAATTAAGATAACTAATTCCATAAACAATATAGTTCTGGGTATGAGATAAATTAAATTGGATATTATTTGAGTTTATATTACCTAAAAAAGGTTTGCCTTTCATATTATAATTAAACTTAATATCCTCAGCATTTAATAATAAATACTTAGCTAAAATATATCTTAAACATCCTCTATTAATAATAAAATTATTTTGTAATTCTTTTTTATAATATCTCTGACTTCTATTCAATTCTTCCTCAGATAAAATACTAGTTAAAAAATCTAAATATTTAATAAAGTTTTTAATATTGATGAGCCATACATGAACTTCATCATTATTTAAAGTTAAATTTTGAGGTGGTTTTTTCCACATAATTACAATGTAAAAATAAGAAAATAATTGGTAATAATTTATTCAAAAGGGGTAACTGTTGATAGTTGATTGTTAATTACACTTTTTCGCCCAAGCCCTAATTTATGATAGATTATTGATTACAACGAGGAAAAGGCTTTTTTATCCTTAAATTTTTCATGGTTATATTAAAGGATATTGGCGAACATGAGTTACTTACAATAATTAGTCAATATTGTGATTATGGGATAGCTTGCGATCGCAATAAGAATGGTGATGATGCTGCTATCCTTGATATTGACAGCGGTAAACAGTTGGTTGTCACTACAGATGTTTTAGTGGAAAATGTTCACTTTAGCGATCGTACCACACCACCTCAATCTATCGGTTATCGTGCAGTTACAGCCAATCTATCTGATATTGCCGCTATGGGTGCAATACCTTTGGGTATAACCGTCGGTTTATCCCTTAGAGAGGATGTCACCGTAAATTGGCTCAAAGCTGTTTACCAAGGAATGGAACAATCTTTAAAACCCTATCATATTAATATTGTCGGTGGAGATATAACCAGATCAAAAATCAATACTATTGCCATAACAGCTTTGGGACAAGTAAAACCAGAAAATATAATTTATCGACACACAGCAAAACAGGGAGATTTAATTTTAATAACGGGTTATCATGGTTTATCCAAGGCAGGATTAGAATTGTTGCTGTATCCCCATAAATATAGTCATATTAGCTCGAAAATTAAAGATAAAGTTATGTTTGCTCATCAATATCCAAAACCTCGTCTAGATGTTATTAAACGTTTATATAGGGAGTTTCCAGAAATGATGATCGCAGGAATGGATAGTAGTGACGGTTTAGCAGATGCAATCATACAAATTTGTGAGCAAAGTAGAGTAGGGGCAAAGATAAATCTCTCACAAGTAAAAGTAGCTCCAGAATTAGTACAAGTAACTAATAATCACAAAAAAGCGATAGACTGGACTTTCTACGGTGGAGAAGATTTTGAATTAGTTCTATGCACATCTGCAAAAATAGCTGAGTATTTATACAAATCTGGGGGAGAGGATTGTCAAATAATTGGTGAGATAACTACAGCCAAAAACATAGAAATAATAGACCCAGAGAATAATCATCTCAAACTTTTATTAAATCGAAGCAAAATTTTTCAACATTTTTAGTTATACTAATCTATAGCTTAATATTATTAATGATTTTATTATTACTATTAATTTAGTCCACTGCTCCCAATCTTTGAACGTCCATCTAGTTATGATTAAAATTTTAGTTGTCGATGATAATCATACTCCCAGAGAAGTTATTACCGAAGCTCTTAAACAATTTAAAATTCAGGTAACGGAGGCCTCCAATGGAGTAGAAGCGACTAAGATTATGGAAAATGAACGATTTAATTTAGTGATTACAGATGTAGTCATGCCAGAAATGAATGGTTATGAATTATGTCGTTGGATAAAAAGCAATCCCGGTAGTGAAAATGTTCCCGTAATTGTTTGTTCGACAAAAAGTGAAGATTTTGATGTTCACTGGGCGACTAGACAGGGTGCAGATGCCTACATTGTTAAGCCTTTTAAAACGATGGAATTACTCAAAACAATTAAGTATTTACTTAAAAATTCTAACCAAACTACTAAAAAGGACTAAATTTACCCTTCAACCATAATTTCAGTGGTGGTGAATAAATTATCTTTAAATGTAATCTATTCGCCATTTCCTGCCATCCAAAATTAGAGACCGTTTATTTGATCACAAATAATTTGATCGCAACTCCATTAATCGCTCTCACAATTTAATCAAGTTTTTACCAAATTTTATTCTCTCCTTGTCCCCAAAAGCGATCGAATTTGGTAACTTTAATATCTCCTAAAACTTTCGTTTGACAGGCTAAACGCAAATCTCGCTCAGATGAATGAGGTGGTAATGAACGTCTGGCTTTGTCTTTCCAATTGGCTGAAGTGACTTCCCCTTCTATTTTAACGGCACAAGTACCGCAAGTGCCAAGCGATCGACAATTAATGATTTTAGCTTTGCCATTATATCTGTAGTTTAGACTAAATTAAGAAAAAACAAAGAAAAAAGGGCAATCGA
>JAAHTG010000571.1_pt1 | contig 30930 bp, 32 predicted proteins | sample 6116081 | NCBI WGS metagenome assembly JAAHTG01 (sample SAMN13939989, study PRJNA603662) | sponge metagenome | isolation source: marine sponge | host: Mycale hentscheli | place: New Zealand | collected 2005 | reverse complement strand
CCACCCCCCCCCCCCCCCCCCTCCCCGCCCCCTCCTCCTACCCCACCCTCTTCCGACCTAAGGCCGTACCAGTCCGACAGCGGGTTAAAACTTTTAAGGTGCAGCACCGCACCAGCATCGTAGCGTTGTTTCTTGCCCAGCACATGCTGCTCGAACCCGGCGGCCAAACCATCTGCCCCTTCGATCACCTTCATGGTATCCGGGCGCATCAGCCACAGCTCTTTGGGCTCGCCGCCATCCGGCCCCACTTTCAGAGCGTAGGCATTGCCAGCGATCATGTAGTAACCAACAAAATTATAGAGAAAATTTTCACCCTTTAGGCGCGGATTTGGTCGCGCCAGCAAGTTCAAGAGCGGATGTTCGCTCAACCGTTCATCGCCGCGCTTCAGAACAAAGGGGATGCTGGCCACTGCTTTGGCCACCAGATTAACCGCGCGGTAGGCCACCACATTCTGGCGATAACCTTCCTCAGCCAGCCGGTCGTAACGGCGCGGGGTTGAAACCGCATTGCCGGGGCCAACCCGCGCCCACACCGGGCGCTTTTGTTGCTTACGAGACAGTTTGGGCTCTCCCGTTTGCTCAGTCGGCCTCCTCCCGGCGGCATCATCTTTGGGGCCAAACAGTCTGTCGAATATCGCCATCAAAATGTCCTCAGGTTGGGAAGGGGTTTGCGGCCAAGCATCAACTCGGTCAGCGCCCATACCGCCGCGTCCAGCCGGTCAGGGCTTGCACCCGCGGCGGTTTGCGCACCGGTGAAATTACACATTTGGTCTTCAAGTGCCTCGAATGCGCCCCAGTGGGAAACTCTGCCCTGCTCATAAAGGGCCGCAACCGGTTCAGCGCGAGCAATTTTTGCACGTGTGGCATGCACGCCCCTGTAGGCCACGCTTGCGTCCACCTCGCGGATGATAGCTTCAACCATCGCGCCACCCATATTCACTTCAGCCACAATGCGGTCAGCTTGCAGCTGGTGATACAGGTCCACCGCACGACTGGCCCAGCTGTGAGGGCTAAGACCGCGTTCGCTGGCGTCTTTAACAATGATGCCCTGCCCTTCATGGGTGATGCCAGCAGCAACAATGCCGCATTCGTCGGCCTTCTCGCCGATGCTGGCAGGCGGGTCCACCGCCACCACGATGCGGGCAAAGTCAGGCAATTGGTGCAGCCGGTTCATCTTTATCAGGCTGCGTGTCCATAGCGCGCCGGGCGTATCTTCTAGAATTTCCGCATTCAGTTCCTGCCGCCCTAGCCGCGTACCGCGGTAGCGAGCGACAATATCGCGGGCGAAGCCGGGGGCCAGGTTTTTCAGATTATCAAAGGTTGTGCCTTTGGTGATGCGGGTTTTTGGGTTGGTAACCAACCGTTTTAAAATTGGTATCGGTTTCGGTGTTGTGGTTATCAGTGCCTTGGGCGCGTGACCAAGCCGCAGGCCAAAAAGCATCATATCAAATGTAGTTTCTGCCTGCTTCCAAGCGCACAGCTCGTCACACCAGGCCGCATCATGCTGCGGACCACGCAAGCGCTCGGGCTCTTCAGCACCGAACAAGGTTGCAACCGCACCGTTTGGCCACGTCAGGGTGCGTTTGGACGGCTCATAAACCGGTTTGAACCACGGCGGAGATACCGCCAGCAAACCGCTGTCGCCTTCCACCATGACCGCGCGGGCATCATGCAACGTCGGTGCTATCAGCGCGATGCGTTTTGCTCCCCCGCTTTCTGCCAACCCGCGTACCCATTCAGCGCCCGCCCGGGTTTTGCCGAAGCCGCGCCCGGCCAGCATAAGCCAGTATGTCCAGCGGCCTGATGGAGCGCGTTGGTTGGCGCGTGCCCAAAAACTCCAGTCATAATAAAGCGTCGCCGCTTCAAGGCTCTTAAGACTAGCTAGAAATTTTTTCCGTTTTACTGCCGAAAGTGACCGCACCGAATTTGCTGATAAGCGCATCGCGGGCCCCTTCCAAATTCAGGTCTTCTATGGTTTTGCCGGACGCTCCTTTTGCAGAAACCCCGTAGCGCTCCGGTCTGCGCGACTTCAGCAGGAACATCAACATGGCATCAGAATAGTCAGCCACATGGCCGACAATTTCACCGCCGCGGTACACTGGTTTTTCAACCCCGGTGACGGCGCGGCGAAAGGCTTCCTCTTCGATAATATCAGTGCCTGCCTCTTCGGCTGCTGACCATGCCGCTGAAAACCCATCGTCTAATTTGCGCCAGCTATAGAGTAAACGGGGCTTTACACCAATCGCAGCGGCGGCGGCGCGAACGCTTTGCCCCACGGCAATATGATCAAGAAATTCTGCTTTGGCTGCATCTTGGTCCCCAGTGTCCCCTCCAGAGCCCCAAGGCTCCAGTGGTTCGAACTTGATGGCCATAGACATGCTCCCGGCAATAACAATCAGAGACGCCCAAATAAAAACGCCGCCAGACATATGTCTGCGGCGTCAATGCATAGTTTCTCAATTTGACTGTCCCTATGGTGCACTATGATGCATCAGGGTGCAAGCTATTTTTTCGATTTTCGTAATTTTTTATAACGCCTGCAATAACAGTGAATTAGAACAAAGAAAAAGCCCGCTCCGAGGAAATACCCCGAGAGCGAGCTAATTCAGTCACTATGGCTTGAATCAGACTGCATCAAACCGGCCTCCGGTGCAAGTACTTTTTTTTCCAGACACCGCATCAATCTTGGCTTTCTGGTCAAGATTATACACCGCCTATCAACGAAAGTGAGAGTCTGTTTCGCTGATGTCACGAATATCGCCCGGCGTTTGTTTGATAAAATTAAACTGGAATTATCTGCAAATTGGGGATAAAGCTATTCCCGGCTAGGGGTGACGGAGAACGGGGGTTCCTGCATCCGGGCGTTTTGATTGAGGGAGACGATCAATATGCAACAAGATTATACAAATGCGAAAATTCGCCACGGCGTGGCATGTTGGGCTGCAATGGTCAGCTTTTTTGGCGTTATTGGTGGTGTTCTTTATTGGAGCCTATCGGTTTCAGTTTAACAGCTTTTCAGCACTAACCTGACGCTTCAAATTGATGTTTCGGTACGCCGAACCCAATATCAATGTAAGTTAGATCGCGCAGTACCGAGTGCGACACACCACCGTTATTCATATCATCTGATTTAAATTGCCTGGCCGGAAGCATCAGGCCAATGCTGTAAGTCAACTTACCCTCGTCGTTTGCCATCGGATAGCCTAGGCTGGAAAGCGAATAATTCTTGCCGTTCTCAAAAGTAATGTCACGCACCACCAAGCTGGCGCATGGCAGGGCGTGTAAACGCTCATTTATCGCCATATAAAGCGAAACATCTTCCGGGGGACAAACATCAAAATAATTGAGGCCAGTGACCGGAACGCCCGAAATTTCGTCCAGCGCCGTTCCCATCAAACGAACTATCATCTCCTCTGGAGACTTATGCTCAAGAAGATACACATACGGTAACAGCATGGTTATTTGGCTTGGGTCAAACTGCGATCGAGCAGGTAGCGGCCCTTCGGACTCGGCTTGCAGCATTTTCCAATAAGCGGTGAATTGATCAAAGTTCTCAGCACTGACCATAACAGGAAACCCTATCTCTACCCTACCGCGCCCTCCCAGCCGCGCAGGCAAGACATGAGCATTCAATCGGCCCCAATTGTGATCGACACAGCCGAACCCTAGCACAAACTATCTTTGAGCCAAAATAATGCTAGCAAGCCAACGTAAACCATTGTCATAGCGTCGCTTCATCGTCCAACGGGACAGATTGCTGTCCATACTGCGCCGCACCTTCGCCCACGGAATTTTTACCTGTAGCTCACCGTCCTGATGCCAGCTGGCCCAAAACAAAAGCTTGCGATCGGCAAGGTCCGGCAGCAACTGCAACAGATCAAGTGCCGGCTGCATCTGGTCAATTTCCAGCGGAGTCAGGCGAACGTTGCGCCGTGCCTGCAAGGTGGTCATATCCTGCGGGGCATAGGTACCAGTGTCCGCTGCAGCCTCGGGCCACAACATTGTACGCATATGCAGGAAGCCTTTTTCCCGGTCAGGCATGCGGCGCAGGGTCCAGGTGGCTCCCACCAGACGTCCCTCAACCCGGTGGACAAGCGAAACCAGCGCCTGCTCGTGCCTATCGACGGTAGAACCAGATATCAACACCGGGCTGTCGGAGGGATTATCGTGGTCTGCGTTCTTGGTGAATTGGGCTGCAGCGATGGACGCTGGCTGGTGGATTCTGGAAGTTTGGGCGGAAGAGGATTGAGCCGGGCAGGTGGAAACGGAATTGTAACGCATATGGGCGAGCCTTTCTGATGAACGTAAAAAATTAAAGGGTTGTGTTGGAGAAGGCCGAACACACTGGGGTCAACGACATGTGGCTAGAGCCACAGCCAAACGCCACCGTATATGTCGCGGACAGGCTGCGGGATATGTGAAGTGGTAGTTAATCGTGGGTTGGCGCCCAGCCCGCGCGGCTTGAATAGCGGATGATCACTGGAGATGAACCAGTTGCGTGCCATTTGGTCGCCGCGAAACCGGCTGCCCGGATCGCCAAGCAACATTTTCCAATCGTCAATACTTGCCGGATCAAAGGTGCGTTTTTGCGCCAGCGCCACCTTGGGTGATTGCTTTTTATTCAATCCGCTCAGCTCGGCCCTCTGCCGCGCAGTCGCGGCCTCAACAACCGCATCGCGGTAATAGCCGAGACTACGGGGCGTGCAGCCTGTGCGGGCAATCTCTCTCTTGCAAACGGCGGCAATGGTTGGACCAACATCCATCGCCAAGTCAACTCCGGCAGCGTGCCAGTAATGGATAACTGCATCGTCCAGCATTGTTCCGTCAGCGCATACAGCAGCGATCCGGGTTCGCCAGGCAGCAATATCAAAGGCCAAGAGTTTTTGATCAACTCCCTGACCTTGCCTGTCAGATAAACCAGCAGCAAGCGGCAGCTTCTTTTTGGTTTTGGATTTGGCTTTGGTTGTTTGGCTGGTCGCTTCAAAATTGCTACCTGCTTTGCTTGTACTTCGGACATCTGCTTTTTGTCTGCCGGGGTTTTGAGACTCATTATTGTCGGAACGAGTAACCGCTTTGGCAGCTCGGGCACGGCCACCGCGTGCACCGTTGGCCTTATTTCGCGCCACCCGCGACGCCACATCACCGTAAACAGTTTGTAATTTTTTCTGTCGCCAAACCCCATGTCGGACAGTGAAGAATTTCGTCATCACCGGTTTTAGCCGTCGCCATCGTGTCGGGCTCAGGCCCGCAATACGCGCCAGCGTTTTGTCATTGTCTTCCAGCTGGCACTCATCGCTACGCCAGGCGCACATAAGCAATAACAGGTAGGCTCCATGCTCCTCAGTTGTCAGGTGTCGGGTGTCGGGTGTCGGCAAGATAGGCGTCAGTAAATAAGGGCAGTGCCGGGTATAAAGCCATAAGGTCTCCTATAAGGTATTTAGCTATTCACATTTTATTTCGTTTTTCGTAATTTTAAAAGAAAAATAAATTTGAAATTTTGTTGCATTTTTTTACTAAATTCGTAATAGTAACACCATGCCAGCGCAAACTTGGATACGGGCTTCCTTGAAAGAGAGAGGCCTAAAGCTGAAGGATGCCGCGGCGGCGCTTAACATAACGCCGCCGCGCGTAACCGATATTCTCAAAGGAATGCGCGAGGTTCAGGCGGATGAAATATTACCGCTTGCCACCCTGCTTGGTATGTCATCCAAGTCGTTGTTAAGCAGCCTTGCAGCAGGCGAGAAAACCAAAGCCGGGCTGGAGCTTGAAGGGCCGGTTCTGCCTGTTCTTGGCTCGCTAACCGGCACCGGAGACTTGATCGAATTGCCAAATGGTGCACCGATTACAGCTGTGCCGGTTCCGCCCGACGCAGAAAGCGACGAAGGTCTTTTCTGCTATCTAATGGGCGATGACAGCCTTGAACAGGAAATCCGGCAGGGATCTCTAATCATCGCCGGTGACCCCCGGGTACATTTTTTTCCCATGGTGCCAGGTTCGATATTCATAGTGGATATGGGCGATAGCAAATTGACCGCACGACAATATTTCAGAAGCACTACCGGCGAAGACTGGCTGGTACCCCTGCCCACCAACCACAACCCTCACTATGAAAGCTGGCGCTTTTCTATGTTACCTATTGAACTGGAACGCGGTGGTGTTGCAGCTATGCCAGGAACCGGCAGGGAAACGCCGGCTCATAAAGTCGTACGCACCGCAGACATCGCTGCGGTTGTAATGTGGGTACATCGTCGGTACACACCTGAAAAACAGCCTCATACTGAATAGTTAATTGCTGCGATGTCAATTGGATTGGCGAAGGAATAGATGGCAGGCGTTTCTCTGTTAGCGCGGCCCTGCCGGACGAGTTGATTTTATCGGAGTTGAGACCGAACCCACCTGCAACTTTTGGCGCACGATCAGGCGCGGGTGCGGTCGGACCTAAAGCAATTTTTATCTTGCCAGCTCCTACATCACTCATTCTCCCCCCAATCCTCTACTTTTAGTATAATTACCTCGTCTGCCCCTTAGACTGTTAAATACCGTATTGCTTGAATCGCGGCGCTCTGCCTTCCTATCGCGCCTTATGTGGCACGCCCGATACATCATAAACGTGTATTTGCGGCGACAATTTGACGATAGTGTACTTAAGTTACCATCTTCGTAACTATTTTACAGAATATAATTACGATTTTCGTTATTTATGTAGACATTAATTACATTTTACGTAATAATTGTCTCGCACCGACAAACAGATCGAAACGTGCTTACCGGTTCGCCGATATGGCCGAACCCACCAGCACCAAGTCCCCACCCGCATGGGTGCGGCCATCGAAAGGTGGTTAGTCTTGTCTGCCCGGCAGCAACCCACAAGCTTCGCGCGCAACAGCCGGAGCGGGACAGCACACTGTGCTGATACATAACAGGAGAGCTGATTGTCTCTTCGTGCTTTGCCTAAAGACCTGTGCATCCCTTCGCACCGGCAGGTTCCCCGCCCTCCCCACTCGTCCGGGACTGGGGGCACAGGCAGCAAGGCAAGGTTCACAAGGCCCTCTAAGCCTGATGAATTTTCTGCTTTGCTTGCGGTGGCGCAAAGGCAAATTAGACAAAAGAGACGCTTGCACCATTGGCAGCATGCGCGTCAGCTCTCCTTATGTATCAGTGAACCAGAATGTATCATTAAAACGAGCCACCCGAACCAATTGCGGCGTTTGCTGGCGCATCAAACAAGTTGCAACCCAACGGCCAGATTGACGAATGAAACACGACACCGCCAGCTCATTGAGACCATGAAAATTCTGGTGACCAGCCGTGCCCAATTGTTCCACCAGTGCGATCCGGTCGGGGTTCTGCATGTTAACGCCTGCTTGCTTTACACGGGTCGTCGCATCAGGGCTATTAAAACTGACGGCTGAAAAACGATCTTTGGGCCAGAAAGGCCGAGACTGCACGACTGACCCAGAAGGGGAATGGTGCATCCGATCACACGCACACTCTATCAAGCTTGGGGTTTTTCAACGACCGCGTGCATGCTTGCCGTGCAATCCCGATAAACTTGATACGCTACAACGAACTTGCCGGATCAAAAAAACATCAAAATCTTGCTCAATATTGCCGCTATCCCAGCCCCTTGCCGCGCGGCTGATTTCACCAACAACAAAATGAAAAAAGGCTGCCAAAATTGGCAGCCTTTTAAGCCCTGACGGCAAGAAGGGGGGGATGTCAGGGCATAGAGTTCGCACTAATCATTTAGCCAGGCGACAAGGGGGGATTGCCGACTGATGATTGGCGAAATTCGGGCGTAACTACCGAATATCCCCGGCAGCCCAAAATTTAGAATATCGCTGACAGTGGATCACAATCGACTGAAAGGTCGCAAGGTCAGTGCCGGCGGGCAATTTGTATGCTTGCGCGCCCTTGTGACTTTTAAGTTCGGCAACGAAGACACCGTCAGTCGCATTATCACCGTCAACATCTGACGCTGGCAGTTTCGACAGGAATATCTTCAAATCCGGCGCTTTACGCGCCTTAAAGTCAGACGCCAATACAGCATAAACACCGTCTGCACGAGTCTCGAACGACCAAGTGCCAGATGTCCTCATGTCCACATTGGTAAAACCGCCTGTCGCTACAGTTGCCGACTGCGCAGAAACGGATTCGGCACCAGCAACACCAACAATCAAGCCGAGCATTACGGCAAAAGATTTCAAAATAGTCATTTTATCGCCCTCATAAATAAAATTGCTCTGTAACTCAAAGTAACTCAAAAAAATCCTCGGCCATTTCTCGCTGACCTGATCAGGATATGAGGGCCCAAGGCATGATTACCAATAAAGCCCGGGTCACGTGTCGGTGAGCAGGCTGTGAGGCCTTTGAACAACCTGATAGGCGCGCAAAATTGCCGCTCTATCAGGCCGATTTAACAGGTTATTTGATTGGGGTTAAACCGCAGGAAAACACGGATTGCGGCCTAAGCCGCGCGGTAAAATCTCTTGCCCGGTGAATAATTCAGCGCATCCCGCTCTCCGAATTTGAACAACATGAACATATCATCGTCGCCGTCATAATCGAAGAAATCCGGATCAAGATGCAGCCTGTAGCCACCAGAAAAGCTGAAAACAAAACAATCGTCAGTCTCATCGTGATCTACCGCAATCAACATTTCACCATTCAGCATTTCCAGCACAGCACCGGCAAGCGCATTGTCGCTTTCGCGCCGCCACAAAATACGGCTGTCGGTTTTGTACAGGTCCCAGTCGCACATATAAACCCACAAATGCCAGTCAAACTGAGGCTGTCGGGTAATGGTATCACGACCCTTTTGCTCGCCCAGATCAAGGGTGATGTAACCACCGATGCCCCGACGTGCCTGAACAACCTTCAACGGCAGCGCTGCCCTGAAGTCATTGAACTTATCTGATCCCGAGCCAATCCTCGGCAAATATACAACTGCGCTCATAGTTTTGTCCTTGCGGCACCGAACATTCTCGGTGCCTTTATACTATATCATATAGTGCATTTTTATGACAGGGGCAGTGACCCATTGGTTGCAGCCCCTGTCGGTTAAACACCTAACGCTGGCCCTTTTTCGCCAGAATTTGTTCTCTGGCATGGTCGCGCCGCAACATCTGCTCAAAGGCACGAGCCAGCGGTTCGCCGCTGCTGGCTGCACGGTGGCGGGCACCCATCTGATCCAGAACAACAAACAATGTCTGCTGCGCCGAAACAGTGGGTGCCGGCCGCCCTGGGGGGCGGTGCGACATAAGGGGAGATGCCGCACTCTGGGGGTTCTGAACCTGGGGGCTTTGATCGAGTACCTTTACAGTCAAACCAGATGCCGGACTGCCAGTACCTGACCTTCTGCGCTGCCACCAAAGTGCCAGAGGTTTGGCAATGGGAAGCAACGGCCTCAACCATCCAGCGGGTTTTCTCGCAGACCGCTTGAATCCATGATGCTTGGACACAGGGTGCACAATACCTGCCATCGCAAACATGGTTTGCAATTCATTGCGGTCATAGGCGGTATCAATCGCTGTGTGTCTCATCATCGTGCCTTTCCTTTAGGCCTTGTCTTCAAACTGGCAGTTACAAAATAAAAAACCCTCCGGGACTTGGGTCCGGGAGGGGTGAAAAAGATCAATAATCGGTAGGTTAGATTATGAAACTTTGCTCCTGTCCCCCTGTACAACACAAATCGCCGTGACGCGACGCATGAATAGCTGCGCTGCGGCTGTGGCGTGTGGTTTATATGTCCAAAGGTTGGTCATCAGTTTCTCGTAGTCTTACGTGTCTTATTAACTTGGCCAGCGCGCCGAATCACATTGGTGCGCCAAATTCGACGAATCTATCGCAATGATTTCCGAAACTGTCAACAGGCTAATTGAAAATTACAAAACCAGCGAAACATTGAATGTTAGCGTCTTGCTCCAAATGACCTTTCAGTGCACCGGGCAGCGCTTAATGCATAGCCCGGCACAATATCTGGTTCCCGCACGCTGGGGGAAACGAGATTAGCGCACGGGAACCAGGAACCAGAGACGGCACGTTATGGAAGCAACGGCGGCCGGCCCTGCCTTTGGTGTATAGTTTGCGCAGTACACCAAAGGAACTTTAGATATCCGATAGGGCTGGTTACCCACCTACGCTGCCGGCTTCTGCCACTCACGACTAAGGAACTTTAGATATCCGATAGGGCTGGTTACCCACCTACGCTGCCGGCTTCTGCCACTCACGACTTTTGAACGCCGCATCAAGCGGGGTGTCGGCGATATGGTTGGTATAGTTCGACAGTACCTTCATGCTCACGATTACGATAACCGCCAGCGCATCGGCATTGGTGTAGCCTGCCGCGTAAAACGTCTGCCTGTCTTCCTCTGATACCCAGCCCCGGTTTGTCACAACCAGTCGGGTGTAGTTGGCCAGCGCATTCAGTTTTTCATCCGCCAGTGGCTTACCTGCCCTCAGCGCTTCGGTCACATCTGCAGGCACTTTCTGGCCGTCCGAAATCACGCTGTGCGCTGCCACACAGTACGTGCAGCCGTTCTCATAGTTAGACACCTGAAACGCTACTTGCTGCTCAACCGTCGACAGACCAGTTTGTGCAACAAACCCGCCCATGGCTTTGTAGGCATCCAGCAAAGCTGGTTGCTCCGCCATCACGGCGTACAAGTTGGGGATAAACCCTGTGGCCTGTTTTGCCGCTGTCAAACTTTCGCCCGCCTCGCCTGGTGCTGTCTCGGGTGTATGTACTGTAAATTCGGTCATAATCTTGCTCCTAAAAAACACGGTTAACCATTTTCTGGCCAGCGCCGAAAGGGTCATATGGGTAGAAATTTCTCACAGGAAAGGCCATTTTGTACAAACCGGTATAAAATCAAGTGATTGTGAACACCGCGAGAGCGAGAGAGGCAACAGCAGCGCCGAGCATAAACAAGCGATTGATCTTAACCTTTTACGTGTTATGCAATATTTGACTAGCACCGTCTCGGCTGGAGATGCGGTCAGTAAGGGGACCACTATAGGGCAAAAGGGTTCGAGACAATTGGAACCGTGGGGGAATTATGCGGCAACGCACTGGGCATCACGTAACAAACAAAAGCAATGGCAGTTTTATGCCACAGAGAATGCAGGACATACGATCGATACGAGGTCCCCTATTGGGCTCGCTCGCTGTTTGTGCACTGCTAGTTACGCCCGCGCTGCCAATTGCCACAGCGTCAGCCACTACAAACAATGCCCTGCAGGAAATTAATATTGATAACAAGCCTGTGCAGGCAAAAAAGCCCAAGAAGAAACAAGATGGTATTCTTGATGCCGTAAACACCGACGGCGGTAACTCGTCCTACAGCGCCGAATTTTTTGACCAGTTTGCCCCGCAAAATGCCCTGGAGATGATTCGCCGCGTACCCGGATTTAACCTGCAAGGCGGCCGCGACGCGCGCGGTTTTGGTGGCACCGCAGGCAATGTTTTGCTCGATGGTGCTCGCCCCACTTCAAAAAACGGTCTCGAAGATGTGTTGAAGCGAATTCCGGCTTCACAAGTTGAGAGAATTGAGGTGCTACGCGGCGGCGTGGGTGCATCTGCCACCGCTGGTCAAAGTGTGGTCGCCAACGTTGTACGTATTGAGGGCACAAGCACCGGCACAGCGCGTTACTCGCTGGAGCGCGGAGCAAACGGAACACTGCGACCGCGCCTTGAGCTAACCTACTCCACCACTCTGGATGGCTGGGAAACCAGTTCGCGCTTGTCGACCGGCATTCGCAGCAATCCGCGAACTGCGGTGTTCCAGGATTTTGACGTGGACGGCAACCTGACATCCAGCACCACCGAAGAACGGGACGGCAGGGGAAAATGGGCGTGGTATACCGGCGAAGCAGGCAAAAACCTGTTTGGCGGCAAGCTTATTATCAACACCCGTTTTGGCGGCGGCGCGCCCGGCGATTTCACCACACGGGAAATATTCAACGACCGCCTGCCAGACGCCCGGCCTGACGAATTTACCGTGATTGAACAACCCAGAAGTGACTACGCCTTTGAGCTGGGTGCTAACTGGACCAAAACCTCGGCGAAAGACTGGAAGCTTAGCCTGATTGGTCTCACCGAATTTGAAAGCCGGTCTAACCCCTCCTTGCTGACCGAAGAAAACAACACTGACGTGCAAACATTCCTGTCAGATTCGCAAGCGGAAAGTGACACGATCGAATCGATCTTGCGCACCACATACGCCAAAGTAGGCTCCAGCAAATTAAAGCCCGAGTTCGGTGCGGAAGTGGCCTATAACCAACTTATCAGCACACTTGATCTGTTCGAGGAAGATGAAGACGGTGTTGTCGACATCGATGTACCATCTGCCAACGCCAAGGTTGCAGAGATCAGAGCGGAAGCTTTCACAAATCTTGTCTGGCAAGCAAGTGACAAGCTGACAATCGACGGGGGCCTTACTTGGGAAATTTCGCGCCTGCGGGTGACCGGAGACGCCAATTCAACTCAAACTTTCAAATTTTTTAAACTGACCCTGACTGCCACCTATAATTTTAACAACAGCTTGCAATTGCAGGTTCGCGGTGTACGCCAAATTGGCCAGTTGGATTTTGACGACTTTGCGGCATCTAATGATGTGGGAGTTGACCGGGTGCTGGCCGGCAACCCCGAACTGCGACCCGATAAAACATGGCGTGCCTCAACCCGGCTGGACTGGCGCTTTAGCGAGCGCGGCTCGCTCAATATTCGCGCCTTTGTCGCCCACCGCGATGATGTACTGGAACAAATTATTCTGCCGTCTGGCGGATCAGGACGCGGCAACGCAGGCTCTGCCAACTTCACCGGCCTCGACGTAGAAGTGGTTCTGCCGCTTGGGTTTATATTGCCGGGCGCACAAATTGAGACCAACTACCGTCGGCGCTGGACCAGCTTCTTTGACACGATCATTGGGGAAGAGCGCAACATCAGCAACCGGAACCGCCGCAAGTTGAATTTCCGGTTCCGTCAAGACATTACTGCGCATCAGATTGCCTGGGGTGTAAACCTGGAAGGGCGTTTTTCCGAGCCAAAGTTCTTTGTCGATGAAGTTAATTTCTTCCGTGGCAACGACCGGTTTACCGCCTTTATCGAAACAACCCGCTATTTCGGCGTGAAAATCCGACTGGAATTCGAAGACCTGAACGGCGCACGTTTTGAAAGCGACCGCTTCTTCTTCAATCCAACACGTGCCGATGCACCTGATGGGTCACAGGAACGCCGCTTCTCACCAGGGTCTGCCATACAGCTTCAAGTCACTAGTCAGTTTTAGTTTCACCGCCATTCTCACGCGCCAACACCTTCTCGCTCTTAACATCACGAACATGTGATAACGCAGCTGGTTTGCTCGATTGAACGCTTCATCCTGTGGGCTGAACGGTTCATCGAATAAGACCTAGCTTATGACGGTAAAAGTGCAATTGAGGCTTTATGTAATTTTATAACATTAGCAAACAAGCGATTGACCAACCGGGGGTTGCTGGCTAAGCACAGCGCAAGTTTCACTTAATCAAATTTAGGCGATCACCGAACGGGCAATCGATTAAAAAACCTCAGCCGATCAACGGCATGGGAATAAAGTCTGGTAGACAATGCGACAGCGAAGTAACACTCTTAACAGCTTAAACCGCGCGGTAATTTGCAGCACTCTAGCGCTTTCGGTTTCATCCATAGCGCTGGTATCGGCGCATGTAAACGCCGATCAAATCAGCGACGAAGACGATCAGGCGCAAACTGAAACGGTTGCATCCGGCGCATCTTCCCGGTCGTCTTTTAACTCAGCCTTTTTTCAACAATTTGCTCCACAGAATGCCTTCGATATGGTTGAGCGTTTGCCCGGCTTTTCTTTCGACGGTGGCAGCGACGCGCGCGGCTTCGGCGGCACAGCGGGCAATGTTCTCATTGACGGCGCACGCCCCGGCTCCAAAAATGGTCTGCGCAACGTGCTGCAACGCATTCCAGCAGCGCAAGTTGAGCGCATTGAGGTTATTCGCGGCGGTGTTGGTGCCAGCGATTCAGCGGGTCAAACTGTGGTTGCAAACGTAATCCGCATCGCCGGTGCCAGTACCGGCACGTCAATTGTCAGGCTAGTGCGCAAAAATGATGGTTCGATCCGCCCGCAAACTGAAACATCCTATTCAACCACGCTGGACGGCTGGGAAACCAGTTCAAAGCTTGATGTCGCGCTCAGGCGTCAGCCCAGATCCACCAGCTTTCGCCGTTTCGACGCTGCCGGCACACTAACCTCAAGTTCCGAACAAGCCCGCCCGGAAAACTTCAAATGGCTTTGGTACACTGGCGAAGCAGGCAAAGACCTGTTTGGTGGTCGCCTCGTGATCAACACCACGATTGGCGGCGAGACGTTTGATGCCACAGCCTCGCGCGAAACATTTGACGACCGTCTACCTGATACATCACCAGACAGTTTGTTGGAGATCGATTCCACCAATGATTATTCAGAATTTCAACTGGGCGCAGACTGGACCAAAACCGGTACTAACAAGTGGAAAATCCGCCTGCTAGGGTTTACCCAGCTAAGCTGGCGCGACCGAACCAGTTTGCTGACCGATGAAATACCCGTCGGCAACCAGGTATTTTTATCTGATTTTGAGACCTCGCAAGACCGGATCGAATCCATCTTCCGCGGCACTTACAGCAAGGTGGGCAGCTCGCGGCTCAAGCCGGAATTTGGGGCCGAAGTAGCCTTCAATCAGCTAAAAAGCACCTTCAATCTGTTCGAGGAAGACGAAGACGGCGCAGTTGAACTTGATGTGCCATCCGCCAACGTAAAGGTGGCTGAAATTCGCGCAGAGACCTTTGCCAATCTGGTATGGCAAGCTGGCGACAAACTGACCATCGACGGCGGGCTGACCTTTGAATTTTCTCGAATCAAAGTAACTGGAGACGCCGACAATACTCAAACCTTTAAATTCGTGAAGCCGACGCTGAATGTTACCTACAACGCACGTGACGACCTACAGTTTCAGCTACGCGCCAGCCGCAGTGTTGGCCAGTTGAATTTTGACGACTTTGCTGCGTCAAACGGTGCCGGTGATGACCGGGTTCTGGCAGGAAATCCGCAGCTTAGCCCCGACCAAACCTGGCGACTTGAGGGCTCGGTTGACTGGCGTTTCAACGCCAAGGGGTCGCTTGTCATTACTCCGTTTTACGAGTGGCGCAACGACGTACTTGAGCAAATTGAGCTACAACCCGGCTCTTTCGGTCTCGGCAACGCAGGCTCAGCCACCTTTTACGGTGTAGAGGGCGATTTGGTGTTGCCGCTGGATTTCATGTTACCCGGTGGACGGTTCGAAGCCTTTTACGTTTGGCGCAAAAGCAGCCTGTTTGATGAAATTATTGGGCGCAACCGCCCCTTGAGTGACATCAACGAAACATTTTTCCGCTTTGAATTTCGCCATGACTTGATCAAGCATAAGTTCTCCTGGGGCCTTGATATGGAAGGCGGATTTGAAGAAGGTAACTTCTTCGGCAACGAGCGCTTGGATTTCAAAGGCCCCTATCGCTTCAATGCATATGTGGAAACCACACGGTTTTTCGGGGTAAAAATGAAGCTGGATGTATTCCGTTTCACCGGCAACACCTTTAACCGCGACCGTTTCTTCTTCGATCCCAACAGGGGCGGCGACTTCACCGGTTCAGAGTTGCAGCGTCGGGCGTTCGGCTCAACGGTTCGGTTCGAGGTTACCACCCAGTTCTAGTTAGTTAATCACTTTTTCCTGCCACCGCACACAAAGCGTAAATCCATCTTTACTCCAACTTCGTAGACAGGCTATTGATGACACCATGGCCGGATATGCGAAACTTGTGACTGCTAGAAGAATCATTGTCTTGTTGCTCGGCGCTGCGCTGGTGGCTTCATGCACGGTTACTCCGCGTGATATTGCGCTTGAGGACGCACCGGCGCACCATACCACCCGCGGCTTCAAGAACACCGTCATCACAGACCCTAATAAAACTTTTTTCTCTTTCATTTGGCTGCGTCTATTCGGCGACGAAAAATGGGCTGACCATGAAGCAACGGCTAGCGACGTGCCTTTTCAAATGCTGGAGATTGACCGGGTGAACAACCCGCCTGATGCGCTGCAGGTTAGCTGGCTGGGCCACTCAACTTTCCTGATCCAGTATCAGGGCCTAAACATTCTGACTGACCCTATCTTCAGCGATCGGGCGTCGCCGGTTTCCTTTGCCGGCCCCGAGCGGTATGTACCGCATGTTGTTGATTATAGCCTGTTGCCGCCAATCGATTTCGTCATCATCAGCCACAATCATTTTGACCATCTAGACGATACCGCAGTCAAATTGCTGGGCAATCATCCTTACTATTTTGTGCCGCTAAAACTTCGCGGCTGGTTTCTTGATCAGGGGATAATGCCAAACCGGGTGCAGGAACTGGACTGGTGGCAAATGGCCGACCCGGTTCGCACCGGCCCTAACTTGCGCATTGAAGCCCAACCCTCGCAGCATTGGTCTGCTCGCGGCCTATATGACCGACGCAAGAGCCTGTGGGCCAGTTGGCATCTAACAATTGGTGGTAAAAGCCTGTGGTTTGCAGGAGATACCGGCTATAACCCGGTACAATTCAAGGAAATAGGCGCGAAAAATGGCCCGGTTGACCTGGCGCTTATCCCCATCGGGGCATACGATCCGCGCGCCTTCATGAAGACCTATCATGTTGACCCAGACGAAGCAGTGATGATTCACAAGGATATCGGCGCGCTGCAGTCCATAGGCATGCATTGGGGTACCTATCCGCTCACTGCCGAAGAACCGATGGACCCACCGCGCCGCCTTGCCGCTGCCCGCACCCGCGAAGGGCTGGCACCGACTGCATTCCGTGCGATTAACATCGGCCAAACCATTACATTGCATTAAGTCTGTTTATGGCTTCAGCGTACCTTATTCGTTCCTGACCCACCAATCATGCATAGCTTCAAACACCACGGTTAGGTCGCATCCTTTTTTTGTTGCATTATATTCAACACGCGGCGGCACCTCAGGATAAACCTTCCTGTTAACCAGCCCGTCACGCTCCAAAGCGCGCAATTGCTGCGTGAGCATGGTTTGCGTTACACCCTCAATTGCCCGTTTCAATTCGCTAAACCTCTTGGTTCCCTGGAAGATCAGAATTTGCAGAATTATCAGCTTCCATTTACCGCCAATCAACTGTGCAATATCCGGCATAGGACACTGTGGGTTGTTGCTGTCCTGAAAATCATTTGTTGAACTTACTTGCCTCATTTCAATTATTTTATCCATTAAGTTGTTGTTTAAAAACAATAGTATGAAAAAACATACTATATACGGAAATTCTGCCTACTTGTGAAATCATACCAAAACGTCAATTTTTGACCAATCAGAAAATTCGATCGCAAGAGTTAGGACAGAAATAATGACTATAATCGTTCACACCGTTAGCGGCGCCCCTCGCGCATGGCGGGTTCTACTAGGCCTTACATTCAAGGGACTACCCTATGACATCCGGTATCTAGAAGCGTCAAAAGGCGAGCATAAATCGCCTGACTTTCTAAAATTGAACCCACGCGGTACCGTGCCTGTAATGCAAGACGGCGCCATCACCGTGCGCGATTCAGTCGGTTGTCTTGCTTGGCTCGACGCCGCATATCCTGAAAAACCGCTTTTTGGCCATACTCTGACGGAAACTGCCGAGATTTGGCAAACAACGCTGGAATGCTGCGACTATCTGCGTGCGGCAGGCAACGGCTTGTTATTTTCTATCTTGGTGGAAAACAAGCCCCTTCCAGCGAGCGGCACAGACGAACGAAACGCACTAGACACCTCTGCCCGCGCAATGCACGCCGAGTTCAGTTTTCTGGAATCCCTGCTTCGTGGGCGAAACTTCCTCACCGGCAACGGGCCCACGGCGGCAGACGCGGTTGCCTTTCCTGAAGTGCGGTTGGTCGAACGGGCGGTTGATAAAAAGCCCGACATCATGGACGCTCTCGGATTCAGCGATACCGACAACCACTATCCGCACGTCGCAGCATGGAAAGCACGAATTAACGCGCTGCCGGGGTACAGCAAAACCGCGCCCCGGCATTGGTAACCCCGCTCAACAAGCAATAGGAAATCACAATGACTGCATTCAGTCGCACAATCGCTGTAAAGGCAGATGCCAAAGCTGCATACGCGGCGCTGACAAACGGATTCAAACACTGGTGGACCAATCCCCAGGGCACAATCCAACAAGTTGGAGACCGCGCCAAATTTGGCTTTCCACCGGGGGTTTCTTTCTGGACGTTCGAAGCCGTCAAGCTGGTACCGGAAAAGTATGTTGAACTTTTATGCGTCGAGGCCTCCCACAAGCACGAAGGCCAGCCAAAAGAGATTGAAACGGAATGGCTTGGCACACGGGTTATCTGGAGCATTGAGGAAACGGACGGCACCACCACCATCACAATGAGACATGTCGGGCTAACCCCTGACCTTCTGTGCTTCGATATCTGTGTTGCCGGGTGGGATCATTTCTATACCGATAGCTTGAGGGCTTATTTAAACAGCGGCGCTGGCACACCGCACATAAGCAACTCTTAGGCGGACGGCCTGCAATTCTCCACAAATTGCGGGCCGTTTTGAAATCTGTTGACATCTTCGTAATCTTTATATAACAATATTGTTATGGAACAACTTAGTTATATACAAAAGCAACCCAATCTGGATGCGGTTTTTTCGGCACTCGCTGACCCAACCCGGCGTACCATTTTGATGCAGCTAACCAAGGGCGAGGCGTCGGTAAACGAACTAGCGGCACCGTTTGAGATTAGCCAACCGGCGGTTTCCCGACACCTAAAAGTACTGGAACGCGCCGGATTGGTGGAGCGCGGTATTGACGAACAGCGCCGACCTGCGCGCCTGAAAGCGCGAGAGATGATGGCCGCTGTCGCGTGGCTAACCGAGTTCAGAGCCTTCTGGGACAATAGCTTTGACCAACTGGATGCCGTGCTGGCGCAGATGAAGCAATCACCTGATAAAACTTAAAGAAATAGTGAGGAACTTATGACAGGTTTACCCGAGTATAAATTTGATCGCGTTTTTGATGCGCCGGTTTCCATGGTGTGGAAAGCATGGACCGACCCTGAAACTCTGGCACGCTGGTACGGCCCCGGCGTCGAAACAATTATTCATAAATTTGACCTGCGCCCCGGCGGGGTTTGGCTGAATGAAATGAAGTGGGCTGACAAGTCCATGCGTAGCAAAGTGGCGTTTCTGGAGGTGGTGGCCGAACAGAAAATGGTCTGGCACCATTATTCTTTAACTGACAGCGAATGGAACACCGCCTCAAACCCGATGATGCCCAATTGGCCGCGCATTTTGCTAACGACAGTGACCTTTGAGGAAGCTGACGGCAAAACTACGGTCAGCCTTTCGCAAATCCCGCACGAGGCTTCCGCCGAGGAAGTCGAATGCTTTGCAGGCGCGATGGCGGGCATGAGTAAAGGTTGGGGTGCAGGATACAAAATTCTCGATGAGATTTTCGCCGAACTGCAGGCATAGACCAAACGCAAACACCGGCATCATTATCTGATGCCGGTGCTAAAATGCTGTTGCTCAAAAAAGCCTTAAAGGGCGGCAAATATCCCGAACGAGATCACATGGTTAGTGGTGTTAGACGGCCCGTCACGGTTGATGTGGTTCAAGAGATATCCCCCTTCCAACCGAATGTTTTTCGCCACTTGCCAACCGGCACCGACAAAAGTTCGGTTTTGGTCGTAGCCGCTACGAGCACCCCAATCAGTGTCGTTGAAACCAACAAACAATTCATTCCAGGCAATGAAGGAATATTTGGGGTCGTCAAAAGGCCGGGCAAAGCGCACGAACTGACGGATGCGCCAGCCGGTGTCATTGCCCCGGTCAGCAAAGCGCTGCTCAAGTCGGGTGCGCCCAGACAAACGCCCGCCCATAAATTGTCCAATCGGAAATGTTGCCTGCTGCCAAATACGATCTTCGCGCAGATTCGGTGCATTTTCACGCCGGGCAACAACGCTGGCGTAGCCTGCCCACAGCGAGAGCTTACTGCTCACCCGCCAGCCCAAAGCCGGACGAATGATGGAGACACCAAGATCACTGATATTATCGCGGGAACGGGCGTGACCGTCGAACCACACAAGCAATTTACTGTCGTCACTAACGGGGCCATTAATCGCAAATGCATTCCAAAGCTGGGTATCACTGGCTGAGACAGACGCCAATGGCAACAACGACGTTAATGCAGCGGCAAAAACCGCTTTCAATAGGTTTTTCATTATGTAACTTCCCTCCTGCCCCCAAGACGTCAACTTTATGGCTAAAGTCTTTATCTTTGGTAAACAGCAGGCATGCATAGGCAAATTATCTGAGAATCTTGATCGGCTTTTCCTATCGTTGTCGTTCTCTTAGGTAGACGACCAACAATCTAAAAAAATAATGAAGCGGGGCGCGAGTTAACCTGCAGTGCCGTATACAATCAGCGCAGCTGAAACGGCAAGCAAGACCCAACCCGGATGCTTTCCGCTCGTGCCCCAGAAGTTACCCACGGCGCCAAAGGCGTACATGGCACCGACAAAGATTGATGTGGTTACCACTGCGGATGCATCTCCAACCAAGGGCACAACAATCAGAGCCACGCCTCCCAAAAACCAGAACAACGTGCTGAAATGTAACAGCAATGGTACCAAGCGGCGCGAAGTTTGCGCCAATTTAGCTCCAGCCAGGATTGGCTTAATCATCAGCTTTTGCATGAGCACGCCGTGGAATACAGCGACAATACATCCAATCGCGCCAGCAGTAATAAGGGCCCAATTGTAAGTGTTTACCTCTTCCATCACGGGCTCCTAAAACGCGAGTGCAGCTTATTCCCAGCTTAACTCTGGGTAGCTGGGGAATTCCAGCGGTTCATTTATGCCTTCTGCGGCCAATTCTTCCGCTTGCGCACGCAGGGCCAGCAGGTCGTCTGTCAGCTTGTATCGAAAGCCGCGCACTTCACCCCAAAGGGCTTCAAATCCGTCTGGGTAGTTGCCGGGGCCAAGCGCAAGCTGTGGGCCGATAAGATCATATCCTTTCACCAACCGTGCCGCCTGGGCGTTTTCAAAGGCGTTGATCGCGCCGTAATAGCTGGCCAAAATCGCACCCACCTCCACCGCGGGCCCACGCGCCTGCAGTGCTTCATCAGCAAAATATTGCTTGGTCACATCATGGCTGATGCTGTCAGCGTTGCGCCACAGGTGCATGGTTTTACTATTCTTCAAGGTGCCGGTTTCCGGGTCTACGATCATAACGGTGGGGGTTGCATATATAGACGGCATACCAAAACGCTGGTTCACTGCACGGGCCTGGTCCAAATGGCCAACATCCACATAGAGAGTTTCATAGTTCTCATCGATGGTTGGGGAAATATCATCATCGCGAAAACGCTTCACCAATCCGCGACTGTCATGGCACCAGGTTGCCCCCATAACAATCAACGCCAGCTTGCCTTTGGCTTTGGCAGTCGCCAGAGTTTCATCCACATCTGCCATCACATTGGCTGTTGGCAGGAAAGGGGTTACGAACCCTTCTTCCTCGCTCGCGGTCGCAGCGGCAAGTGCCATCAGCATCGTCAACGCAATTACCGAGACAAGCGAGGCGAATAAATTACGGTCAGACCTAATGAACACCATGGTTCCCCTTCAATTTGCTACCTGACCGTTCATAAAGCGCTGGGCGTTCGGGCGCAACCGATACTGAAGAACGCAAACGGAAGTTAAGCCTCAAGCCGCCTGTTCGTTAATCTCGGCGATAAATTGCTGCAGTTTGACCAGCGCAGGCATGGCGCTGTCACGCATACGCATCAAAATCGCCATTTTCTCTGCATCTTCCGGGTCGACCGACTGCACCATTTTACTGAAGCCATCAAGGCGGCTGCTTGCTATCCAGTTACGCAGTTCTTTGTCCTGTGACCATTGGAACTGGTTGAGCATCAAACCCGCTGTCACGATAATCCAGTCAGTGTCAGTATTGGGTAGCGGCACAACCGTGCAGATGTTGTTTTTCTCTTTTTCGTCGTCGCGGGTGGCTTCCACATGGGCGATAAAGGCGCTGGAAAACACCGGTTGAATGGTTCGCACGGTTTGCACGTTATCAAATCGCCGTCAAAAACAGGGAATTGCTCAGTTACCGGCACAGCACGGGCTGAACAATCGATGTACAATGCGTCGGCGTCCGAGGGCAGTGCGCCTTGTTCAAATATAATCTGATCGGTTTCAATATGCTTCACGCGGCCGAGGCGGATGATATTTTTGATGCGACGGAGCTCAGATATTTCATCGCGGCTGATGGTGGCACCATGGTACATTTGCGGGCGTACGCTCTGGTCAATGCGCAACAGCACGCCGCTTGCTTCCAAACGATCGAACAGGTTTTCAATGGATGTGGCCCCAGCGATGGCTTCCATCTGGTTAGCCTGCGCACCGATAGTGCGAGTGAAAAACTCTTCAGTTGGCTGCGTGTTTTCCCGGTCGATCAACCAGCCATCGCGCGGCATAATCCAGCGAATATCATCAGGGTCAGCCCCGGTTTCCAGCAGCCACAAGCAGGCATCAATCGCAGTCTTACCGCCGCCCACAACCACATAAGCCGATGGCTTTTCCTCCATGTTTGGCAGGTCATTTAGCGGATGCATTTTCACCCCGTCCGCCACCGTGTAGCTGGGCGTGTGGGTTGAAGGCACTGAGGTTTTGAAATAGGTGGCATCAACGGTTTTCTTGTTGATTTTGACCTCATAAGTGTCATCAGACATACGCGACGAAAATTTACCGTCGCCTTCATATTCGCACATGGGGAAATATTGCACGCGCCCACTGGGCAGAAACTGATGTTTCATAATCTGATCAAAATAAGCGCTAACCTCTGCACCCGAAGCCAGCTCGTGCAGACCCTGGTTCAGGCCCACTTCATCCTTGCGGCCTTTGCTCAGTTCGCGGGAATTCACGCCGTAATAGGCGGACGGCTGGTGCAGGGTTACAAAAGAATAAGCGTCATTCCAGTGACCGCCGGGCTTATGGTGCCGGTCGGCAATGATGATCGATGCGTCTGTTTCGGCGAGCAGCACATCAGCGAAGGCCATGCCCACCGCACCACTGCCGATAATCAGATAGTCCGCTTCAAGTGAATGGGTCGCCATAGTTGTCTCTCCGTATTTCTGCCTGCCATGCCAAACATTCATTTCCTGAAGGTTGGGCAAAATTGTGATCATCGTTTTATAACACTGTTATGGCGACATATATAACACTGTTATATTTTGTCAACCCCTGTTATAGTGGACAGATAGACAACGCAGAGGCAAACGGGTGAAAGATACGAAACAGAAAATTTTGGATGCGGCCTCCGCCCTCTTCCTTGAAGGCGGCGCGGCAGTGCTGAGCGTGCGCGCAATTGCAGGCCGAGCCGAGATGTCCACCATTGGCATATACAGCCACTTTAAGGGCAAACAAGGCATCCTGGACGCGCTATATACCCAAGCGGCCGAACTGGCCTCTAACGCGATGGATGTGCCGTTTGAGGCAATGACGCCGCGAGCAGCGCTGGTGAAAGCGGCTGACAACTATGTTTCCATGTCAGAGACCCACGAAGCACATTACCGATTGTTTTTTGGCGAGAGCGATCCTGGCTATAGCCCTTCAGACGCGGCACAGGCTGCTGGTTTCGAGGCATTCGCCAAATTACTACAGCTTACCGCATTTGTCCTGCCACCCGACACCAGTGCTGACCAATGCCGCGAAACCGCACTTGGCACCTGGGCATTGATGCATGGGTTTTTCGGCATTCGCCATCATGCCGGCGCAGAAAGAATGCAGGTGAAAGACTGGCGCACCCTGATTTTAAAAACGGTTGTTGGCCAAATGGAAAATATTCTTACTGAACGAGAGAAAACGGACTCAGCTTGATTGCATGAAATTCAGCGTCAACGTTAACGTATTGGCGAACCCGTGAGCGATGATCATCGGCCACAAGTTTCCGGGACTTCGGTAGATGTAATAGAACCCCAGACACAGCCCGATAAACCCGGTGAGCATAACGCCAGTAAGCCCCTGTGATGCATGGCCCGCACCGAACCACGCCGCCTGTGCAACCACAGCCAACACCTCCCCCCACTTAGCATCCGCAAAAACCGTTTGAAACTTGTTTAATAGCAACCCGCGGAAGAAGATTTCCTCTCCCAGCGCCGCGCCAATCCAGACCCCGACCAGAATATCCAGCAGAAACAGCCCGATAGTGTCCGGCTGTTCAGTTACCGCAGTTGAGGCCTGCAGCGGCCCCAACAATGTTGTGAACACTATCACCCCGCCAACAGTTGCCAGCGCGATAACCGCCAAGGCACCGAACGTCTTTGGCCACAGCCTGTCCCTGCCCTGTTTCCAAGGCACGAGGCCAATAGAGGCAAAAGGCTGCCGCCTTAGTTTCAGCAACAACAGGCCAGCCGAAACACCGGCCAGCATGGTCCAAACGCCGATGTTGGTAACGCCGAGGAACCGCAGAGACCAAACACCCCAGAAAACCACCGCCAGTATAAATAAGTCTACAATTGCCTGTTTTTTCATAATTGCCCGGTTTCCACTTCTATCCGCATCGCGATCCTGCCCGCATGCTCTCTGGTCGTCGAGGCTGGTGCGCGCGGCCTCAGTTCAGCGATAAATCGCGCTCTCAATCGTCTGCTTGTGATCCAACTCCAGTACCACGTCAGCGCGGCTCGGCATTTCCGTCAGCATGTGGCGGGTTAGGCGTTCGTAGTGCATAATGAACCGCCTGATGGCCGCATCATCCATCAGGCCTGCGCCGTCAACTGCTTTATCGCGTAACTTCGCCTCCTGAAGCGACCGGAAGGCTTCGATACATTCAAAGTTCGGCACCTTCAACATAATCAAATGGTCGAGCTTTGCGAACAACGCTGCGTAGGGCCCTGCCAGCTGCGCGTTAACATAGCGCCGCCAAGCACCGTTGGGATCTTCATCTTGTTCCAGCGTGTTCACGGGCGCATCTAGCGCCGCCTCATCCTGCGGGTCGGCACCAACACACCAGCCTTCCAGCAAAACAATATCCATCGGGCCAGTAACCGCCGCCCAGTCTGTTTCCGGCGCCCTGTCATCCTGCGCTTTATCGAATCGGGGCATGCGAACACCTTCATCGCCTTTGCTCGCCAACTGGTCCAGCAGCCACATGCCCAAGCCGACATCATGGGTGCCCGGCACACCGCGCGTTGCCAACAATGGATGACGCGCCTCGGCCAGCGCAGTTCGCTCTGCCCGAGTGAGATACAGATCATCCAGCGAAATGACAGCAGTTTTCAGGCTATGCGCCTTTTCTATAAGCAGCCTCAGGAACTGCGCGAGCGTTGACTTGCCGCTGCCCTGCCCTCCGTTGATGCCAACAATTAGGGGGCCATTGCTGTGCCCACGGTGAACCTCGGCCAAATGGTCAGCAAGCGGTGCATAATACCGTTCAATGGTCTGCGCAAACCCCACTGGCAAGTCCTCTTTGCGGATGGCTTTTTCAAGCAAACCAGATAAATTTTCACTGTTAACCGTCATTGTCTACTCCGGTATATGCGAGCATGCCCACTCAACAGTATCGGCACCAATCAACCGACCGAAGCGCGCCAACTCCGACGCCAATTTCTGCTGCCTCGCATCCGTCCACTTCACGCGCTCCTCCCGCCACAAACCAGTGACAGTAAGAGTACCTTTTTTGCGGTCCGCTTTTACTTCCAGTCGGCCTATAAAACGGTCACCCTCTAGCAATGGGTATACATAGTATCCCCAGCGGCGGTTTATGGCGGGTACGAACATCTCGTTTTTGTAGTCGAACCCAAACAACCGTGACAGGCGTGCCCTGTCTCGCACGGCAGGGTCAAACGGATTGATAATGCGTATGCGTTTGGCAGGAGACTTCAGCGCCTGTAATCGTTCACCAATGTCTGTAGTTGCAAAGGCATGGCTCCAGCTGCCGTCCGCACTCTGAAGCTCCACCGGTTTCATTGCGCCTTGGGCTTGGCTGGCCCATGTTTTCACTTCCGGCGCACTCATCGCATCCCAAAAACGCTGTATTTCACCCAGCGTGCCAAAGGAAAGCCGATCAAGCGCGCTGCGGCACAGCCAATCGATTTGGTCTTCGTCAGAATAGCTAGTCTCATAGTGCTCCGGTGCAATAACTCGTTCGGCGAGGTCATAAAATTTGATAAAATTCTCGCGGTGAGAGGTAGCCAGCTCGCCCGAGTACCACATGGCGTCCAGCGCTTTTTTGTGCGGTGGTCGCGCCCACATCTCCTTTTTACCCTTAACCTTGGTATCAAACGCTCGGGTACACAGTGGTCCTTCTGTTCTTATGCGGTCTTTGATCGCGGTCAGGTCAGCTTTTTTCAAGCCAGAGCGATACCATTTCTGTCGGCGCACCTGCGCATCCATGCGCGCCAACTGACGCTTCCAGTAGGGGTAAAACTCCACCGGCAACACCGAGGCATCGTGGGTGAAATGCTCAAACACCTGCCTGTGTTCGCCCAACAGTTGGTCCAGCATGGGTTCGCGGTAATTCTGGTTACGGCTCCACAGAATATGGTGGTGCGCCCGCGTAACATTTTGGATGGTGTCCAGTTGCACGAAACCAAGCGCCCGAATGATGTCCATCAGGCAATCCGGTCCTGAGAGCTTGCCGGTTGACGCACCGCCTAAGCCCTGCCCAGCAAGCCAAAGCCTGCGGGCATCTTTGTTATCGATTTTTAAAGTCATAGCCCGCATTTATGGACAAAATGTCCGCTGGAGCAAAGCTGGAAATTGAGAAGACACCGAATTCAGCTAGTCAGACAAAGCCGTACCAACGCGACGGCAGCACTAAACCCTTCGAGCCAAAAGTGTATATAATTGGCCTTCTGTATGCGAGAGGCGCCATCCCGCATGAACAAACATTCGTCCCGCGGCAAAATCGCTTGCAACAGCGGCCTTGAGCGCAGGCAGATTTATCTCCCCGGTAGGCGCTAGCAATGCATTTATGGCCGCACCGGATTTGTCTCCAGTGGCTAGCCTGTAGGATTTGGCAATTGAGGCAATACCGTCAGCGGCAAGGCCCTTTGCGATAGGATATCCGGTATTGTTAGATGCGTTTGGGGCGCACGCTGTCAGCGCAGCCGCTGAAATTGCCACAAGCAGGGATCGTCTGGTGAGCATAGTCATTTCAGGCTCCTAACTTTTCTTGAAGATGGTCAGAAAGGCGCAGCGTCAAAGCCAAGATAGTCAACGTTGGATTGGCGATACCACTTGTCGGAAAGACCGACGACCCGGTAACATATAGATTATTTGCATCGTGGCATTTTAGGTCTGTGTCGACGACCCCGACAGCTGGGTCTGCGTGCATACGAGTGGTCCCCATATGGTGCCTCGACGGACCCATTGCTCCAGCTATCTCACCGCGCTCAATTGGGTAGGAAACGCGCCCGGCCCCAGATGAACCAAGTTCACGCGCGAACGCATCCACCGAGCGCTCCAAGTTATCAATGTCTGCTGCGCCGTATTCCCACCGCAAATTAACCCGCGGTACACCGTGTGTATCGACGGCTTCAGTTAGCGTAACTCGGCTTTGCGGATTAGGTAGATTTTCAGTCATGAAATAGCACCAGCACCCTTGGTCATTATCCGCCGTCAGAGCCGCCTGATCGATCCGGGAGGCAGTGGTGCGCAGGGCCTGTTCATCCGTTTCGCCGCGCTCCTCATCCAGGCCAAGTGTCACTGTAAATGCGCCGCTTCTGTAATGGCTTTGTCCCTCAAGGGTGGTGCCGAGAACTGCGTGCGGCGCACCCGGAGCCCGATCTGCATAGAGGCTGAGCGAACCTGGCGGATTTGAAAAATGCAACAACGTGCCGTGCTCTTTGGCGCTGCGCTCTTTATCAATAGTGGTATGCCCCTGAAAATACCGACCCAATGCGCCCGAACGGCTACCAAAACGGGCATTGTTGCGATCATTTGCTGCCAGCAACAACCGTGCATTTTCAATACCGCCGCAAGCCAATATATAGGTTGTGCCGCGTGCGGCGAAGCGCCGCCCATCGGTGCCAACAACACCGAGGCTATTCAGCGCTGTTCTGGCAGTATTCATGTTAAAGTCGACCACATTGGCGTGCAAATAGACGGAAATGTTGGCAGCATCTGTGAAACCGTAGATAAAATTCTCGAAATGATCGGTGTTCGTACGACCTGTGACACGGGTATAATCCCGCGGTAGGGACGTGACACGGCGAGAACCATTAATGTCCAGCGGCGGCCGCCCGTCGTGCTGCGGCGCGGCATAATCTTTGTCAAACCGAGAGATTTCGAGCATATCACAAGCCCGGTCATAGTATGGTTGCAGGTCAGCTCGGCTCATGGGCCAACCGCTGTTCTTGATCCAGGGACGCTTTGCAAAATCTGCCGGATCCAGCGGTACAGACTTCCCACCCCACCAGTTGCCAGAACCACCGTAAAACCGCGCGCGAGATGTGGTGAGATACTCATCAATATCTGTATCCGGACTTCCGTCTACCGCAAGTGTTCCAGTGCCTGCATATAGGTCCTGGGCGTCGTCCTCCATTTCGCGGCCGCCCGATTCCAGAAGGGCGATAGTTTTCGCCTTTTCTGCCCATTGGCGCGCGAGCGTAATACCCGCCATACCACCGCCGATAATGACGATATCCGCTTCAATAGCTGTGCCATCTGGAAGGTTAGTCGTGTCAATAATCAATATTAGGGCACTCCTGTCATTGGTACTTTACTGCGCTAGGTATTAAGAGGTCCTGTAGTTGAGGACGGCATCCCTCCGGCGGCCGCTTCAAGACACATGTCTCCCAACAGTGAAAACGAGCCCTAATGAGCGCGTCCTCCCGGCGTTTCAGCACCTAATTTGTGTTATTATGCTGTCGTGACTTATTGTTTACATGTGTAAACTTTAGTGTCAACCTCTTTGTTTACGCACGTAAACATATGCCGCGCACCACACGTGAACGAAGAACCAGTACAACGCCTAATCGGAGCACGTGATTGTCATCTGATAAAGACCGGCTGACTGATAGGTTACGCCTCAATCGACTCCAGCGGAACAAAGTCCATATCGAAACCAAAAGCGCGCGGCTCAACAGCCTTCAGCGCGTGGGGTGTACGAAAGAAATCCGGGCAGCCAACTGCAAACACGGCAACCCGTTGGCCGTAACGCAAGCGCTCCGCATTGATCGGTGTACCGGTTTCATAATCCACAATCACGATCAGGTCAGGCACTGTGGCCACCACTTTACCGTCCAGTTTCGCGACCAGATATTCGTTCTTGATGTTGATCACCAACGATGACCCGTCATCGCCGAACGGCGTCAGAGTCGCCTCGCCGATATCGTAACCGCCGATGATCCGCGTTGCTTTATCGCTGACTTTGCCTGCGAACAGCATACGGCACTCACCGTAGACCGACGCAGCAAAAAGGTTCTGCAACGCTGGCAGCATCAAATCTGCCCTGCCCCGGTTTTCGCATAAGCATTTACCCAGTGCCACCGAAAAGCTAACTGTGCCCGGAATAATCGCGGGCTTCAGCTGCGCACCTGTCATGGGGTGCTCAGCCGTGGTGAGCATGCCGCCAGATGCCATCGCCAGCGCGCGTATGTGCCGTTCGTAGGTGGATGTGATCGGGGTGGTGAAGGTGGTGATGTTGCCTGCATAATCATAAGCAACCGCAGGGGATGGGCAAACACCAGCGATGGCGTATGTCATCATCTGCGCTTCGGGCAGCGCACGCCCCATGCCGTCACCGTCCACCACAGGCAAACCGCGACCGGCCGCCGCCATGATAGGTATCAGCGAATTGCCGCCGCCAATTTCAAATGAGACAACCGCGTCAACCTTGCGGCCCACGTGGTCCTCATAAGCCTCCAGCGTGCGCGAGGCCTCGCCCAGTGAAGGCAGCATCTCGAGGCTGACGGTGGGCGCCCCCACGCCGCCAATAGAAACCACATGAGCATCATCAGCCAAATCATGAACATCGATCAATTGGGCCGGGCCGTATTTCTTGAGCGCCTGCTCGGTCAACAATTGCGGCACATGCGGGTCGCCGCCGCCGCCAGTGGCCAAAAACACAGCACCCAATGACAAGTCGTCCAGGTCTTCCGCTCTAATTTGCATCAGCTTTGCTCCTTGTTGGAAGCCGCATTACCGAGGATCGCAATGTCACCGATGACCTTCACCCGGACCCGCGTGTTGCCCTCGCCCATGTAGGGAATCGCGGTTTCATCTATTTCTGCAACACGAATTGTACTGGCGTCTGCGCCTGCATCCACGGCGCGCTGGGTAGCTTCGTCGGTGACTGCCTTTATCGCCTCATTGCGCGGCAAACTGCTGTAGGATACCAACCGCTCGCTTTCCCCGCCAATTTGAGCGATCGCCGCGCCGATGGCATTGGCCACGCCCGCGTTTTCGGGTCGGTGCAGCACACTGGCTGCTTTCAGGCTGCCTGTCACCAGCACCGCGCCGCCGCCCACCAGAATGACCGGTACAGGGTCGCTGTTTGGTTTCATCATATCAATGGCATTGTCCAGCATCTCGTGAATAGTGGCGATGCCGTTTGCAATGGTGTCACCGCTCACCGCGTTCAAGCCCGATTTATCGCCGATATCTACCGCGCCGGAGCCAACCACCAGATCAGTTGCCGTTAGTGTGCTGCCACCAAACACCAGCCCTTCGGTTACCAGCCTGTGGCCGACCGATTGAGGGCCAATGGTTTTACCGTCGGCGGCCACCTCGCTACCACCGCCAAGGCCCACGGCCATAATGTCGGGCATGCGGAAATTAGTGCGCACACCGCCAACCGAAATCACCACGTTGCTTTCCCGGGGGAAACCGCCTTCCAGCACGCCGATGGCTGAC
>JAAHTG010000570.1_pt1 | contig 30967 bp, 28 predicted proteins | sample 6116081 | NCBI WGS metagenome assembly JAAHTG01 (sample SAMN13939989, study PRJNA603662) | sponge metagenome | isolation source: marine sponge | host: Mycale hentscheli | place: New Zealand | collected 2005 | reverse complement strand
ATCTGGCGGAAATGGCTTCACTGGGCCTGCCGGTACCACCGGGCCTGACCATTACCACAGAGGTTTGCACATACTATTACGACAACGCCCGTCAATACCCGGCAGAACTGGCGGCACAAGTAGACGCTGCCATCGCCGCAATTGAGGCAAGCGCTGGCGCAGTGTTCGGCGATCAAGCCAATCCACTACTTGTTTCTGTGCGTTCTGGTGCGCGGGTGTCCATGCCGGGCATGATGGACACTGTTTTGAACCTTGGTCTGAACGATGAAACCGTTGAAGGCCTGGCGGCGGGCAGCGGCAACGCCAGTTTCGCCTGGGATAGCTATCGCCGCTTCATTCAAATGTATTCCGATGTGGTGCTGGGCGTTGACCATTACCACTTCGAAGAACTCATCGAAATTCACAAGGAAGAAAAAGGCGTTGATCTGGACACTGATCTGGACGCCGAAGACTGGAAGCTGCTTGCGGGTCAGTTTAAGGCCAAAACCGAAGAGGAACTGGGCACACCGTTTCCGCAGGACGTGCGCAAACAGCTGTGGGGCGCCATCGGCGCTGTGTTTGGTAGTTGGCACATTGACCGTGCCAAAACATACCGCAAACTAAACAACATTCCTGAAGGCTGGGGCACAGCCGTCAACGTGCAGGCGATGGTGTTCGGCAATATGGGCGATACGTCAGCCACCGGGGTTGCTTTCACCCGTGACCCGTCTACAGGCGAAAACGAATTCTACGGCGAATATTTGATCAATGCACAGGGTGAAGACGTGGTGGCGGGCATTCGTACGCCCCAAAACCTGACGATCCGCGCCCGTGAGGCCGCAGGCGCATCCGCCCCGTCGATGGAAGAGGCAATGCCGGAAGTGTTTGGCCAGTTAGCCGACGTGTTCACAAAACTGGAACAGCATTACCGCGACATGCAGGACATTGAGTTCACCGTGCAGCGCGGCAAATTATGGATGCTGCAAACCCGCTCAGGCAAGCGTACTGCAAAAGCGGCGCTGAAAATCGCCGTTGATATGGTGGCGGACGGCCTGATCAACGAGAAAACCGCAGTTATGCGAGTGGAGCCAGGCGCGCTTGACCAGTTGTTGCACCCAACCCTGGACCCCGACGCGCCGCGCGATATATACACCCGCGGCCTACCGGCGTCGCCTGGTGCGGCGGCTGGGGCAGCAGTGTTTGATTCTGACGAAGCCGAAGCGTGGGCACGCGATGGCAAAGATGTTGTGCTGTGCCGGACCGAAACCTCACCGGAAGATATTCACGGCATGCACGCAGCGCGCGGTGTTCTAACGGCGCGCGGCGGTATGACCAGCCACGCCGCTGTTGTGGCGCGCGGCATGGGCACACCCTGTGTGTCGGGCGCCGGGCAAATACGCATCGACGGAAAGGCCGGTGTGATGACCTGCATGGGCCGCGAAATTAAGAAGGGTGATCTGATCACCATTGATGGTTCTACTGGTGAGGTAATGGTGGGTGCGGTTAAAACACTGCAGCCTGAGTTGGCTGGTGACTTCGCCGCGCTGATGAAATGGGCAGACAGCTACCGCACGATGCAGGTGCGCACCAATAGTGACACCCCCACCGATACTGAAACTGCGCGCGAGTTTGGCGCTGAAGGAATTGGCTTGTGCCGCACAGAACATATGTTCTTTGAAGGCGAACGTATCATTGCAGTACGTCAGATGATCTTGTCTGAAGACTTGCAGGGCAGGAAAGAAGCGCTTGAAAAGCTGTTGCCCATGCAGCGCAGTGATTTTGCTGAAATTTTCAAGATTATGCGCGGCCTGCCAGTAACTATTCGCTTACTTGACCCGCCGCTGCACGAATTTTTGCCGCGTGAGCAGGATGAATTTGATGATGTTGCAGCGGCCATCGGCTGCGATGTTGCTGTTTTGCAGCGTCGAGCCGCAGATCTGCATGAATTTAACCCGATGTTGGGCCACAGGGGGTGCCGCTTGGGCATAACATATCCCGAGATATACGAGATGCAGGCACGCGCTATTTTTGAGGCTGCGATTGCGGTTGAGCGCGAAACTGGCGACACGGTTGTGCCGGAGATCATGATACCATTGGTAGCAACGGAAAAAGAACTGGCAACCCTTCGCGCGCACGTTGAAGCGGTGGCAGCCGATGTGTTTGCGGAAAGCGGCCACAAGGTTGACTATATGGTTGGCACCATGATTGAGCTGCCACGCGCTGCATTGTGTGCAGATAAAATTGCCAATGCCGCAGACTTTTTCTCATTCGGCACCAATGACTTAACGCAGACGGCCATCGGCATCAGCCGCGATGATGCAGCGCGTTTCCTGGAGCAGTATGTCAAGGATGATATCTTCGCCCAGGACCCGTTTGTCTCTATTGATCAGGAAGGTGTCGGTGAATTGGTAAAGCTGGGCGCAGAGCGCGGGCGGTCAACCAAGCCCGATTTGAAATTGGGTATTTGCGGCGAGCACGGCGGTGATCCTGCCAGCGTGGAATTTTGCCACTCCGTCGGGCTGGACTATGTGAGCTGTTCGCCGTTCAGGGTTCCAATTGCACGTTTGGCAGCAGCACAGGCAGCGCTGAAAAGCTGATTTTTTAGCTATTGATCCTGCCGATCGATCTCAAACGCTGGCTTAGGCCGGCGTTTTTTGATTACAGTTTCTTAATGTTTGTCCGGCACTCTCCTGCTGAGGGGTCGCCTGAGACAATGATGATCAATTTCGAAAGCGTTTCGAAGGACGATATTCCCGAAAACCATCCAATTTTGGTGTTCGATGCTTTTTGGCGCGCTGCGGCCAGCGGCAACAAAGCTGCCTGTTGGGCAGGTTTCAAGCCGATGGAGATGACATCAGTTTTGCCGTGGTTGCTAGTGTTGGATCGTTTGTCAGAGGATCAGTATATATACCGCCTTTGCGGCACAGGCTGCGATGACATTTTCAACCGTAATTTGACCGGCAGCATGTTCGGTGAGCATGTGGATAAAAATTGGGCTAAACGCAGCCTCAATGAGTTCGCGGCAGTTATGTCGGGTGGCGGCCCCTCCTACGCAAGTGGCGGATTGCCGATTGAGAACAGGGGCCATATCCAAATTTTTCGTGGTCTGTATGGCTTCGCAAGTGGCAGCGACCAGATAGATAAATTGGTAGCTATTGTCGCCCCGGCAAATCAATCATGCCGAACGTGGTAGCTCTAATCGCAAATTAGTCGGCCATCACAAACATTGTGATCAATATTGTTGCAACGGCAAGTGTCAGGATAACCAAGTTTTTGACATCGCTTTCTTTGCGTGCTTCGGCTTCTCGCTGTTTTTTTGATTTTGTCATTTGTCGCCCCCTTTTTTTTGCTCACCCTCAAAATGTATCAAAACAGGAAGCTGGCTCAAGTTTTTTGTGTATTTGAAACCGGTAATCGTCAGGGTGCGGCGGAAACAGGGCTGACAAGGATACCTTCGGCGTTCAGCGGCTGGTCCAGATATTCTAGCCGGATGAATGCCAGGAAATAGGCCCCCGCAACGCTACGAATTTCACCAGCTGGTTTTCCACTTTCTGCCTTAATGGTATCGCCTGACTGGACCGAGCCCTCTGCCTTCATCGCAACCAGCTGTTTTTTTAGCGACATTCTATGCTTCATTCGCGCCGTTAATTCCTGACCGACAAAACAACCCTTGGTGAAGGAAACGCCGTTAAGTTTCTCTGCGCCGGTTTCCAACCAGAAGTATTTTTCAACCGCCATGTCACGGCTTCCGTCGGGTATGCCGTGACGAATTCGGCGCTGCTCATATTCTTCGAAGGTAAGCTCTGCTGCGTCTGGTGCTGGGTTTTCGGTTGATATTACTCGCTTGTGCAAGCTTTTGTGGCGCGGGTCCGGATAGCTGATACCGCTTTGGGCATCGCCGTCAAATAGTGCCCAAACCGACGCCTGATCGTCAGCAATAATCACGTCAGCGCGTAGCTTATACATCATTAGCCGGCGAACTAAGTCGTCTTTTCGCTCAGCCTCAATGTCCAGCAATAAGTCATCACCGTCTGCGACAATAATCATGTCGAACAAAAACTTCCCCTGCGGTGTCAGTAGGCCAGCGTAAAGGGCCGCATTACCATTCAGGTTATCTATATCGTTGGTAATAAGACCCTGCAGTAAAGATCGGCTATCTGGCCCAGACAGGCGAACGACCCCGCGGTTTTCCAGTTGTAATAATTGCGCCAAATACTTGGTCCTTTATGACATTGGTATCGTCGAATAGAGATGAAGATCAAATAACAAGTTCTGCCCCTGTTGCAAGGGGCGGCCTTAAAATAGCGAAAGTTATCGGGTAAGCTTTGCCTATAGCAGTTGTGCAGGAGGCCCGGCGACGGTATGAAGGACGCACAAAATCAAATCTTTCTGCATGGGCGAAACGGTTATCTCTATGACAACATCCAACAGCGCACATAAAACAGACATAAAAACAACAGTAGACCGCATCGTGATGCGCCGACCTGACGATTGGCATGTGCATTTGCGCGACGGTGACATGTTGGAAGCAGTTGCCAAATACACGGCTCGCCAATTTGCTCGGGCGATAGTGATGCCAAACTTGTCGCCGCCAATAACAACGGTTGCCGCTGCCAAGGATTACCGCGAGCGCATAAATGCGGCTGTGGCGGCAGAGCTAAATTTCACGCCGCTGATGACTTGTTATTTAACCGATGACATTGACGCAGCCGAGGTTGAACGCGGTTTTCAAACAGGTGTTTTTGCTGCTTGTAAATTGTATCCTGCCAACGCGACGACAAATTCAAGCCACGGTGTTACAGATATCAACCTGATTTATCCGGCCCTGGAGGTCATGCAGCGTATCGGTATGCCACTATTGGTGCACGGCGAAGTTACTGACGGTGACATTGATATATTTGACCGCGAGGCAGTCTTTATTGAGCGAACATTAAAAAAAGTGGTTGCTGACTTTCCAAGTCTGAAAGTCGTGTTCGAACATATTACAACGGCAGACGCCGTTGCATTTGTTGAGGCCAGTGGTTCCAATTTGGCGGCAACCATAACGCCCCACCATTTGGAATTTAATCGTACAGCGATGTTTAAAGGCGGGATAAGGCCACATTATTACTGCCTGCCAATTGCTAAACGGGAAAAGCATCGGCTTGAGTTGAGGCGCGCTGCGACATCAGGATCTGCAAAATTCTTCTTGGGTACTGATTCGGCGCCGCACAGTCGGGCAAACAAAGAAACGGATTGTGGCTGCGCTGGCATCTTCAATGCACCCCATGCGATGGAAAGCTATGCAAAAACTTTTGAGGAAGAAGGCGCGTTGGGCCAGTTAGAAGCTTTTGCGTCAGAGCACGGTCCCAATTTCTATGGGTTGCCGTTCAACCGAGAGAAAGTGGTGCTAGAGCGGGCAAACACCTTGGTGCCGGACCAATTGGAGAAATCTGTTGTGCCGTTTCATGCTGGTAAAACACTAGGGTGGCAATATCGCGGTATTTTGACTGAACTGGGGTAAATCGGTCCTGAAATATATATAATTTGTGGCAAAATGGCTCGAACCGGTAATGAAATTTACAGTATTTGACGTTTTCTTGATAAAATTGACGTGAGAACAAACATTTGCCTCGTTTTGACGGCTTGATCATCGTGAAATCGCGTTCTATAGTCGCCCAAGTTTGTGATCTGCGGCGCGGATAGGCTCGCGGTTTACCAATGAATGTTTAGCGGGGATAACCCCACTCTTTGGAGGGAGCGATAATGACATCCGTGCACCTGGGTAAAAAAATTATATTTGTTTCAATAGCAGGCCTTTTACTTGCGGCTTGTTCGAAAAATTCGGCACCGGTCGAGACGGTCGAAACGCCTGATGAGGTTGTGACTGACGCCGACAACAATGATGGGCGGCCTGACGCGGTTGAGACCGCCCGGCTTGAAGCTGAGCGACTTGCCACGCTAGAGCGTGATAGGTTTGGCGCGAGTGCCAACCAGGCGGCATTAGACGCCTTTGCTGGGGACCGTGTATTCTTTGCGTATGACAGTTCTGAATTAACCGACGAAGCACGTGACACTTTGGCAAAACAAGCCGAGTGGCTTGGCTATCACAGCCGCGCACGTGTTAATATCGAAGGTCACTGCGACGAACGCGGTACACGCGAATATAACCTTGCACTCGGTGAACGCCGGGCCAACGCAGTACGGAGCTATCTGATTGCGCTTGGTGTTCCTTCCAGCCGTATGAACCCGATAAGCTACGGTAAAGAACGCTTGGCAGTTGCAGGCAGCAGCGAAGGCGCTCGAAGCCAGAACCGCCGCGGGGTCATGACAGTCAACTAAACCGGTCGTTTGTTAAGAATGTGGCCTCGCGCAGGGAAACCCCGGCGCGGGGCTGTCTTTTTTATGCCTGAATGGGACATTACAAGCGAAGCGTAAGTATTGGTTTTAGTGCGATGAATAAGGAAAGCAGAATGCGCGTTTTCTTAACAATGTTTGTTCTTCTAAATTTCTGCGGCTTGGCCTCACCGGTTACGGCGCAGTCAAGCCCTGCAGTTATGGAAGCAAAAATAGACGCTATCCAACGCCAATTGCGTATTTTGCAGCGACGTGTGAATGGTGGTGCCGTGCCGACGGACACAGCGGAGGCTGAGCCGACCGCTCCGGCTGATAGGCGTGTGCTTGCGGACATACTGGCAAAAATGGCAACGCTGGACCGGCAAATGCGACAACTAAATGGTCGCCTGGAAGAATATGAATACCGCCAGAATGAAATGACGGAAACTTTGGCGCAAATTCGACAGCAAATGGCCCTGCAGCGTGAGCAAATGTTGGCGCAGACAGTGGATGGGTCACCGGTCGTTGATACTCAGCAGCAGCCACAACAAGGGCAGGGTGATGTAAGACCCGAAGGGAACACCCCGCCTGCCGATCCGCTTGTTGATACGCCGGGCGAAGCATTACCTGCAGTACCAGCTGCAGCCGCTACAATTGATTTGCCGGACGGAGATGCGGCAACACAATATTCGTTTGCCTTTGCGTTCATTCGCAAAAACGACTTGGATAGTGGCCGGATTGCGATGGAAAAGTTCATGGAGGCACACCCTGCCGATCCGCAGGCTGCCAATGCTAAATTCTGGCTTGGGCGCATTAACATGCAACAGTCACGCAACGCGGAAGCGGCTCAACTGTTTTTAAGTTTGATCGAAGACCATCCCAATCATGATAAGCGTGTGGATGCATTGGTTGATTTGTCTGATGTATTGATTGCACTTGGTGCCGCAGGTGATGCTTGCAATGCCTTGGCGGAATTCAGGCGCATTGAGGACAAGGCGTCCGAGCGATTAAAGGCGCGGGCGCGACGGGTTTCGGAAACCGCGAGATGTGACGTTTTTTGATGAATGGGTGGGACTTTGTCTGATGGTTCGTTAACGTCGGCTGACGTGCGCTCATCCTTAGGTCGACTTGGGGTGCCAGCTTCAGAGCGCGTTGCAGTTGCGGTTTCGGGCGGTGCAGACAGTTTGTGCCTTGCGGCGCTGTTGAAAGATATTCAGCCAGTCACTGCCTTGATTGTTGATCACTGTTTGCGGCCAACATCGACGGCTGAAGTACAGTTAACAGCCGAGCGGTTGGCGGCTTTGGGCGTTGAGACCGAAGTGCTTGTGTGGCGACATGATCAGGTGCCTACCACAAACATTCAGGCCGCAGCGCGGGAAGCTCGCTATGCATTGATGGGCGAGTGGTGTAAAGCGCAGCAGGTCCAGTTTTTATGCACAGCACACCATATGGACGACCAGGCTGAAACGATGATGCTACGTATGGCGCGTGGCAGCGGCGTGTATGGGCTAGCAGGTATGGCCGGGACGCGTGACCTGGGGCAGGGCGTAACTCTGGTGCGGCCATTGCTGGACACGCCGAAGTCGAGGCTAGTTGCAACGTTGACTGAAAAAAACCTCGAATGGGTAGAAGATCCAAGTAATCAGAACGAAGTATTCGACCGGGTGAAAATCAGAAACCTGTTGGCGGCCCCGCCGCTTGAGGGGTTTCGAGCTGATCGGTTGGCGGCGACGGCGCAGCGCATGCGCCGATCCCGCGAGGCGTTGGAGTTTTATCAACGACGATGGCTAATGGATGCCGTGGAGTTTTTTGATACTGGTTATGCTGTGTTGGATAAAGCCAAATTCAACGATGTACCGGAAGATATCTATTTGCGCGCATTGAACAGCGTCATTCAATTTTCAGGCGGGGGTGGTTATGCACCCAGATTTGAGAAGCTGATGCGATTGGCCGATGCGTTAATCGGTGATTGCTTCAGTGGTCATACCTTAAGTGGTGTGAAGTTTACTCCCTTTCCCGAGGAAAAAATCTTGGTCACACGAGAAATATCGGCGATGGAAAAAGTAAAAAAAATATCCAGTGACACACTGTGGGATGGGCGCTTTGCCCTCAGCGAAACGGAAAATGCGGAGGAACACAATTTGTTGATTGGTCCACTCGGCGATGTCGATCGTAAATTTATTACTGAAAATTTAACGAATTTGGATGATGGTGCGCTGGCTGTTCCAAAACAGGTTTTGTCCACATTACCGGCGATATTTGAGGGTGAGAGATTGATTGCGGTGCCGCAATTGGGCTATAAAGTGGATCAAATAAAAGTACCGATTTTGTCGCATCAATGGCTCACTTCGTCAGAAATCGGTAAAAAAACGTATCGCGGAATGCAATAAACCCTTGTACCGCGCGGCATTGAGCTTATCTCAAAGCATAAGAAGAAATTCAATTAGGGTATTGTGCGCGCTGTTGGCGCAGCACCGAAAGGCAGTAGAGTGAACAGTTTCATGCGTAACGCACTAGTGTGGGGTTTTATTATCGTCATGCTATTTGCGCTTTTCAATGTGTTTCAGGGCGGCGCAGCCCGTCAGCAAGAGGTCAGTTATTCTGAGTTTTTGAATGACGTTGAGCAAAACCAGGTGGCCAACGCTGAGATATCAGGTCAGGATATAACCATCACGTATACCAGCGGCGAAATTCGCAAGGCCGTGATGCCAAATTTCGATCCTAACCTGTACAGTATCCTCAAAGACAGCAACGTGAACTTCAAGGTTGTCAAGGAAGACAACAGTATGTTCATGAACGTGCTGTTTTCATGGCTACCGTTCATATTGATCATTGGTATCTGGGTGTTTTTCATGCGTCAGATGCAAGGCAAAGGCGGCGGTGGCGGCGCAATGGGCTTTGGTAAATCGAAAGCCAAGTTGCTGACCGAAAAACAAGGCCGCGTGACCTTTGAAGATGTTGCAGGTATCGAAGAAGCCAAGGAAGAGCTGGAAGAGATCGTCGACTTTTTGAAAGATCCTCAAAAATTCCAGAAACTGGGCGGTAAAATTCCAAAAGGCGCACTTTTGGTTGGCCCTCCTGGTACTGGTAAAACCCTTCTCGCGAGGGCTATCGCCGGTGAAGCCAATGTGCCTTTCTTTACTATATCGGGTTCTGATTTTGTTGAAATGTTTGTCGGTGTCGGCGCCAGCCGTGTTCGCGATATGTTTGAGCAAGCCAAGAAGAATGCGCCTTGTATAATTTTCATCGATGAGATTGACGCGGTCGGGCGCCATCGGGGTGCTGGCCTTGGCGGCGGTAACGACGAGCGCGAACAAACGCTTAATCAGTTGCTGGTGGAAATGGACGGTTTCGAGACCAATGAAGGCATTATTATTATTGCCGCTACTAACCGACCCGACGTGTTGGACCCAGCGCTGCTGCGCCCGGGTCGGTTTGATCGCCAAGTTGTTGTTGGCAATCCGGACATTGAGGGCCGTGAGAAAATTCTCGCGGTGCATATCCGTAAAGTGCCATTGGCACCCGATGTTGATATCAACACTGTTGCCCGGGGAACACCGGGTTTTTCCGGCGCGGACCTGATGAATTTGGTTAATGAGGCAGCACTTCTAGCGGCGCGGCGTGGTAAAAAAATCGTGTCGATGCAAGAGTTTGAAGACGCTAAAGACAAAGTGATGATGGGTGCTGAACGCCGCTCCATGGTAATGACAGATGATGAGAAAAAACTGACGGCGTATCATGAAGGTGGCCACGCGCTTGTGGCGTTGCATTGTCCGACATCTGATCCAATTCACAAAGCCACCATCATTCCACGCGGCCGCGCCCTTGGTATGGTTATGCGCCTACCGGAGCGAGACCAATATTCGCAATCGCGCCAGAAAATGCATGACAACCTTGCGGTTGCCATGGGTGGACGTGTGGCGGAAGAAATAATCTTTGGTCATGATGCAGTTACATCTGGTGCCGCCAGCGATATTCAATATGCGACGGGGCTTGCCCGTAGCATGGTGACCCAATGGGGCATGTCCGAAAAACTTGGTCCGCTGCAATATGCGGCCAATGAGGAAGAAGTGTTTCTGGGTCACTCGGTAGCAAAACAACAGAATGTTTCTGGCGCAACTGCAAAAGTGATTGATGAGGAAATTCGCGCCTTTGTTGACGGTGCCAATGATCGGGCGACAAATATCCTCAATGACAATATTGACGACTTGCATGCGCTGGCGAAAGCCCTGCTGGAGTATGAGACATTGTCGGGCGATGAAATTGATGCTTTGTTGAAAGGCGAACCGATCAAGATCAAGCCTAAAAAGCCTGACAACACACCGAAGGCTCCACCCCGGCGTACCAGCGCTGTGACAACCACTGGTGTTGGCCAAAGCGAGCCCCAGCCCGAGGGTTGATGCCAGTACGGGGGTTACGGTGTGCTGACAAATTTGAAGGAAATTCCCGACGGGTCTGAAGTGTATCTTCGGCCCGTCGGTCGCGTTTCGGCAGGCCATCTTGATTCAAATCTATCACTAGAACTTGGTGGAACCGGCGTACGTTATAGCGGCGCTGTGGTGTATGCCCGCACGCTTTCGGCGGGGGTGTTGGCGGGTTACATATCGATAGAAACGCTTTACTCTCAGATGCGGGATTGCTCATCTGAGGTATCTGCTTCGCTCCTCAAACAGCTTGATGGATTTGCGCATCCGCGAGTTCCCTTAAAATTGGGTTCGGATAAAACTCTGGCTTTCGCCAAACCTTTGATTATGGGGGTTCTGAACGTCACGCCAGACAGTTTTTCCGACGGGGGTCAATTTCTGGATACGGCAAGTGCGATCAGGCGCGCCCGTACCATGGCCGCGACAGGTGCGGATATTATCGATATTGGCGGCGAATCGACCCGGCCCGGTGCGACACCTGTTTGGGAGGGCGAAGAAGCGGAACGGATTATTCCGGTGATCGAAGCGATGGCGGATGAACCGGTTGCCTTGTCAGTTGATACTCGCAATAACTTTGTTATGGACAAAGCGCTAGAGGCGGGCGCGGACATTATCAATGATGTGTCCGCACTCTCGCATGATCCGGAAAGTATTGCATTTGCTGCCAAGTCTGATGCTCCGGTGATATTGATGCATGCGCAAGGTGACCCTGAAACTATGCAGGACAATCCTGACTACGAACATGTTTTGCTGGATGTCTATGACTATCTTTCGGCACGGTTTGATACCTGTGTGGCGGCGGGTATATCTGCAGAGCGGATCATCCTTGACCCGGGCATCGGGTTTGGAAAGCGCGTGGTGAAGGACAATGTTGCCTTGGTCAATGGTTTGGCGCTTTTCCAAACGCTGGGTTGCCCGATTCTTCTGGGTACGTCGCGCAAACGTTTTATCGGCGCTGTTACGGGTGTTGGCGATGCCCGCGAGCGTGTTATAGGCTCGGTTGTTACGGCGGCAAAAGGCGTTGAAAATGGCGCCAATATCCTGCGTGTGCATGATGTGGCACAGACAGTGGAGGCGGTTAAAATGGTACAGGCTTTTGCCGATGCATCGGTGATGGACGGGGTTGTTTGATAGCGTTACTATGACCAAACGATATTGGGTTCTGCACGATTGTGGGTCCAGTATGATTATGAGTAAAAGGGGAATAACTACTCATGAGCCGTAAATATTTTGGCACCGATGGCATTCGGGGGCGGGTTAATCAAAATCATATGAAACCAGATGTCGCCATGCGCGTAGGTCTGGCGGCTGGCCGCGTTTTCAAGCGCGGTGATCATGTGCACCGGGTGGTGATCGGCAAGGATACTCGCCGCTCCGGCTATATGTATGAGCCAGCTTTGGCCGCGGGGTTTGTTGCTGCAGGCATGGATGTCGTTATGGCTGGCCCGATGCCGACACCAGCCGTCGCTATGCTGGTGAAATCGCTGCGCGCTGATCTGGGGGTAATGATATCGGCAAGTCATAATCCGCACTATGATAATGGGCTCAAATTTTTTGGCCCCGACGGCTACAAACTATCTGATCAGACCGAGCAGGAAATTGAACAGTTGCTGGAAAGCAGTTGCAATGATGTGCTTGTAGATTCAACCGCGCTGGGCAAAGCCAGCCGGCTGGAGAGCGCGCGTGGGCGCTATGTGGAGTTTGCCAAGGCCACAGTGCCGGCAGGTGTTTCGCTTGACGGGTTGAAAGTTGTGCTCGATTGCGCCAACGGTGCTGCTTACAAGGTGGCGCCGGATGTTCTGTGGGAACTAGGTGCTGACGTTATTACCATGGGCGTAAGCCCGAACGGCTTTAACATTAACGATGGTTGCGGCTCAACCTATCCTGAAGCCATGTGTAAACGTGTCGTCGCTGAAAAAGCTCATATGGGCATTGCTCTAGACGGCGATGCAGACAGGCTGATTTTATGCGACGAAAATGGCAAAATCGTCGACGGCGACCAGATAATGGCGCTGATTGCCTGCAATTGGTCTCGGCGCGGCATATTAAAAGGCGATGGCTTGGTAACGACAGTGATGTCAAACCTAGGTCTGGAACGAGTTTTGGCGGACAAAAACCTGACGCTGGAACGCACTAAAGTGGGGGATCGCCATGTGTTAGAGCGCATGCGCGAACGCGGCATGAATGTGGGCGGCGAACAGTCTGGCCATATTGTGTTGTCTGATTTTTCAACCACAGGTGATGGCCTGGTGTCAGCGTTGCAGGTGATGACTGAGATTGCACAGTCTGGCAGGCCAGCATCTGAAGTTTGTCAGCAATTTGAGCCGGTACCGCAATTGCTGAAAAGCGTTCGCTACAATGTTGATGACCCGATGACAGTACCCAAAGTGCAGGAAACGATCAAAGCGGCCGAGGCAGCTCTGACCGGATCCGGACGATTGGTGATCCGCAAATCGGGCACTGAACCCTTGTTTCGGGTTATGGCTGAAGGTGATGACGCGGATCTGATTGAACACCATGTAAGCAACATTTGCGCAGAGGTTGAGGCGGCTTCCTGATGGTGCCGTCGGCGCCCAAATTGGCCCGTGAAAAACCCATGGGGCGCGTGCTGATTATTGCGGGTTCTGATCCGTCTGGCGGCGCTGGAATTCAGGCGGATATCAAAACAGTGACCGCGCTCGGCCAATATGCTGCTGCTGCGATAACCGCGCTGACGGTTCAAAATACGCTGGGTGTCAAAGATGCCGTTGGTGTTGAACCTCGCATCATTAAAGATCAAGTAACGGCTGTGCTCGAGGATGTGGGCGCTGATGCCGTAAAAACCGGCATGCTACATTCACCGGACGTTGTCAGGGCAGTTGCAGATACGCTGTTGAACAGTGACTTCGTGGGGCCGGTGGTTGTTGATCCGGTTATGGTGGCATCGTCAGGCGATAGGCTTTTGGACGATACTGCTGTCGCGCTGATCCGTGACCGGCTAATTCCGCTGGCCGGATTAGTGACGCCAAACTTGCCCGAAGCAGAAGTTTTAACCGGCCAGAAAGTCACGACACCCGATGAAATGGTGCAAGCGGGGCAGGCGATACTGGAAATGGGTGCGCCGGCCGTGCTGATGAAGGGTGGGCATCTGAAATCGGTCCAATTAACAGACTTTTTGATCACCAAAGGCAATATAACCGAGCTTTCTGCGCCCAAGATTGAAACCCGACACACCCACGGTACAGGCTGCAGCTACGCCAGTGCTTTCGCAAGCTTGTTGGCAGCTGGCTACACCCTGGGGCAAGCCTTTCCGATTGCTCATGCCTTCGTGCAGGCAGCAATAGCTGCCGCACCTGGCTTCGGCGCTGGCCACGGACCGCTTGGGCATGCAAGGGCTAAGGTTGTACTGTCTGATGGTTGATCTTTATACACGCGCCCGCGGTGAAAAAGGCCCTTGGTTGGTTATGTTGCACGGTCTGTTTGGTTCGGGTGATAATCTGGGCGGTCTCGCGCGTTTACTGGAACTTGATTACCGGATTTTACTTGTTGATCTGCGCAATCACGGCCGCAGTCCGCACTCATCAACAATGACTTACCTTGAGATGGCGCAGGACGTTTTTGCCGCTATGGACAAAGAGAGCATCACTCAAGCCAACATATTCGGCCATTCGATGGGCGAAGGTGGCGATGGCAATGGCGTTGTCGGACCCGTCGCGGGTGAACACGTTGGTGGTCGGCGATATTGCGCCTGTGTTATACGGTGGCCATCATGACCGGATACTTGAAGGGCTGCAGGCGGTGGCGGATGCTGCGCCGCAGTCGCGTGCCCGGGCGCAAGCTATTTTGGATGAGTATGTTGACGAAGTGGGTGTTTTGAGTTTTCTGATGACTAACTGGCGGCGCCAACCAGATGGCAACTGGGGTTGGCGAATTACTTTGGCCGCCATATCAAGCCGGTACAGCGATATTTCCGCTGGTATGGAAGATGGTGTTTACCGCGGGCCAGTATTATTCTTGCGCGGCGCCAATTCTGACTATATTCAGGCAATACACCGAGAGCGGATATTGGATTTGTTTCCGTCGGCGACTGTAAAAACCATTGGTGGCACCGGCCACTGGCTGCATGCCGAGAAACCAGATATGGTGGGACGTAGCGTGAAAAATTTTCTGGAGCAATGAACAGCATAATGCAGCGTAAAGTCAGCATATTTTTCGGTAGCCTCATGGCTGTTTTGGTGGGTAGTTTGGCAATTCAAGCCGTCGATACCAACGCATACGACAATGCGTTCATGGCAGGCATGAAAGCCAAGAAAATCCCCGGCGCGGCATATGCGATAGTAGAGATGGGCGAACCGCTGAAAACCGGTGTTTACGGCACCCGTGCCAAGGGCAAAAACCTGCCAATAACCACCGATACGGTGTTTCGCCTTGCCTCGGTTTCGAAAACATTCTCCTCAAGCCTGGTTGCCATGCTGGTTGAAGAGGGTCAGCTCAGCCTAGATACCAAGCTATCACCATTTGTACCTGCGTTTCAGCTTAAAAAAAGGGGCCATGCCGAACGGTTGGAGTTGCGGCATCTGCTTAGCCATTCGGTTGGCCTGACGCCAAACGCCTATGACAATATGATCGAAGACGGGTGGGACTTGCCTAAGATATTGCCGCGTTTTAAGCGGTTGTCGCCGGTATGTGGTCCGGGTGCTTGTTACGGCTACCAAAATATTGCTTTCAGCTTGGTAAAGCCGATTGTTGAAAGCACGTCAGACAGCACTTTCGAAACTTTGATTGAAAAGAGGCTACTAACCCCACTGGGCATGAAAAATGCGTCAATCGGTATTGACGGATATTTGGCAAAAGCGGACCGAGCAGAGCCCCACGTCAATACTCGCCGCGGTTGGTATAAAACCAAAGTGAAGCCCAACTATTACCGGCTGTCGCCTGCTGCGGGTGTAAACGCCAGTATCAGCGATATGGTTAAATGGATAGAGGGCTACCTGGGCTGGTACCCGGAAGTATTGAGCCCCGGTGTTATTGAACTGGTAACCGAAAAACGCATTCGTACTAAACGGGAACTGTATAAGCGCCAATGGAGGCGCTTTCTCGCAGATGCGCATTACGGCCTCGGTTGGCGGATTTATGACTTTGGCGATCATGAAATTATCATGCATGCAGGCGGCGTTTCTGGCTTCCGCAGTATTGTTAGCTTTTCGCAGGAGTTGGGTGTGGGGCTGGTAATTTTGATGAATGCGGAAAGTCGCATTGTTGATGATCTTACTGCCGAATTCTGGCAGGAACAATTTAGCCAGATGGGTAAAAAAGCCGCGGTTGCGGCGCGTTAGCCAGTTGGCCGTTTGCCGCCACGGCCGCCCCGACCGCCGCCTTCTGGCCGGGCCCGCCCGTCGCGGGCTCGTTCACGGGCCTCAACTTCGGCCTCAGCTTCGCTGATAATACAATCATTGTTTTTGTCGAGACTGACGAATTGGCTATGTTTGACATCGTTAAGTTCGCTCAGGCTGATCGCGCCCGAACTGTCACGGTCTACGTCCGAAAAAAGATGAAATAGAAAGCTTTTGTCTTCAAATTTTACATAGCGATATTCGCTCGACGTAAGCTGATTGTCCGAATCTGCATCAAGGACAGCAAATAGGGCACGGCGTTGCAAGTTAACGTCCTCACAGGTTACCTGGCTGTCTGCATTCAAATCCCAGCGGCGTACAAATCGGTCATACAACTGGGCTTTCCGCTCGGGTGATAGTTTTGGCCCCTCTCGACGGTCATCCCTGTTATTGGCGCAACCAGCCAGTAAACAAACGGATATCAAGGCCAAGACAATGTTAGTGGCAGAGTTTTTCATAAGGGGTCCCGGAAACATGTGTTGAAACTTCTACGACAGTGCACGCTTGTTCCCTTTGTTGAAACAGAAAAATTTTTCTGACCCAGAGAATATCTTCATTGACTATTGCCAGACTTTGTCTATTTATCGGCCCCGGTACTTCCCCCAAACGGGAAGCGGTCGTCTGCGAGGTCGGCAACATTTTTCGGGACACGCCTCCCCAACGGGGCGCAACTATCTGGAAGGATAGCCATATGACGAAGCCACTAAAGGCGCCTCGGCGTCCAGAGTTTAGCTCTGGGCCGTGCGCAAAACGTCCGGGTTGGACATCGGACGCTCTAAACGACGCTCTTCTCGGGCGCTCTCACCGGTCGAAGCCGGGCAAGCAAAAACTCCAGTACGCCATTGATAAGACACGCGAAGTTCTCGGTGTGCCTGATGATTACCTTATCGGCATTGTGCCGGGTTCCGACACAGGCGCGGTCGAAATGGCTTTGTGGTCAATGCTCGGTGAACGCGGCGTCGATATGTTGGCGTGGGAAAGTTTCGGCGCTGGTTGGGTAACTGACGTTGCCAAGCAATTGAAGCTGAACGATGTTAACATCTACACTGCTGAGTACGGTAACTTACCCGATTTGTCGGCAGTGGATACCGACCGCGATGTTGTTTTCACGTGGAATGGCACGACGTCAGGCGTAAAACTTTCGGATGCGGACTGGATTGCGAGTGACCGCAAAGGTTTGACTATTTGCGACGCAACATCTGCCGCCTTTGCCATGGACCTTCCGTTTGAGAAGCTGGATGTGGTGACCTACAGCTGGCAAAAAGTGTTAGGCGGCGAAGCGGCCCACGGCATGTTGATTCTCAGCCCGCGTGCGGTGAAACGGCTTGAGACTTATACGCCCGCATGGCCGTTGCCGAAGATATTCCGCTTGACCAAAAACGGCAAACTGATTGAAGGCATATTCAAAGGCGCGACCATAAATACCCCTTCCATGCTATGTGTTGAAGATTATATCGATGCGCTTGAATGGGCTGCGAGCCTTGGCGGGATCAAGGGGCTGATAGCTAAATCTGAAGCGAACCTGAAGGTACTCGCCGACTGGGTTGCTGCGTCTGACTGGGCGGCCTTTTTGGCTAATGATCCAGCAACTATTTCCAACACGTCAGTGTGTTTGAAGGTAAGTGACCCCTGGTTGGCTACTTTGGACGTTGATGCTCAGGCCGCTGTGCCCAAGAAGCTGGCAGCTTTACTGGACGCTGAAGGCGTTGCTTACGATGTTGGAGCCTACCGCGATGCCCCTCCGGGCCTACGCATATGGGCGGGCGCGACGGTTGAAGCAGAAGACCTTGCGGCGCTCACGCTGTGGCTCGATTGGGCCTACAACGAAGTGAAAGCTTCCTACGTTTAGCTAGTATTTTCAAAGCCGGTTGAGACTGGCCTTTCCCCTACAGACGGCAACATGCCGAATAAATTATGAGAGAGAACCAATGCCTAAAGTATTGATTTCAGATAAAATGAGCCCGCTTGCAGCCAAGATTTTTAAAGAGCGCGGCATTGACGTAGACGTTAAACCTGGCCTGAGCAAAGAAGAACTCATTGAGATTATCGGTGATTATGACGGCCTTGCGGTACGCTCATCTACCAAAGCCACGCCCAATGTGTTGAAGGCAGCGAAAAACCTGAAGGTTATAGGCCGTGCAGGTATTGGTGTTGACAATATCGACCTTGCCGCTGCCACTGATGCTGGGGTTGTGGTAATGAACACGCCGTTTGGCAATTCGATCACTACTGCCGAGCATGCGATTGCCATGATGATGGCACTTGCGCGCCAAATTCCCCATGCCAATGCCTCTACCCATGAAGGAAAATGGGAAAAATCCCGTTTTATGGGCGTAGAGGTAACCGGAAAAACGCTTGGTTTGATTGGTTGCGGAAACATCGGCTCCATCGTTGCCGAGCGGGCGCTTGGCTTGCGTATGAAAGTGATTGCATTTGATCCGTATCTTGCGGTTGAGAGGGCGGCAGATCTGGGTATCCAGAAAGTTGAATTGGATGATTTGTTCGAGAGGGCCGATGTGATTTCACTGCATACGCCGTTGACAGATCAGACTCGCGGTATTGTGGGTGCGGATGCCTTTGCTAAAATGAAAGACGGTGTCCGCATCGTCAACTGCGCACGCGGTGGGTTGATAGACGAGGCGGCCCTTAAAGTGGCGCTGGATAGCGGCAAGGTCGCTGGCGCGGCGCTTGATGTTTTTGAGGTTGAACCAGCCAGCGAAAACCCGTTGTTTGGCCACGACAATGTTATTTGCACTCCGCATTTGGGTGCATCAACCAGCGAAGCACAAGTGAATGTGGCGCTGCAGGTAGCGGAACAGATGTCTGATTTTCTACTGACAGGCGGCGTGACCAATGCTTTGAATATGCCATCTCTTAGCGCTGAGGAAGCGCCTAAATTGAAGCCCTACATGGATCTTGCCAAGCAAATTGGCGGCTTTGCGGGCCAAATTACTGAAAGCGGCCTAAAACGGGTTGTAATCGAATATGAAGGCCATGTAGCGACCCTGAACACTAATCCGCTGACGGCTATTGTACTTGAGGGATTGCTCGCGCCGCTGATGAGCAGTGTCAATATGGTCAATGCACCGGTGGTCGCCAAAAAACGCAACATACAAATTACCGAAGTGAAACACGATCGTGACGGTGACTATCAAACTTTGATAAAGTTGACCATCGAATCAGAGCGAGGGTCGCGATCGGTGTCTGGAACTTTATTTGCTAATCAGCAGCCGCGAATCGTGGAAGTAAACGGTGTTCAGCTTGAGGCTGAACTTGCGCCCAACATGCTCTATGTGGTCAACGATGACAAGCCGGGCTTTATCGGTGCGCTTGGCACGCTGATTGGCCATAATGGGGTCAATGTTGCCACCTTCGCGCTCGGCCGTAAACTCGAGGGCGATGAAGCAGTGGCGCTTGTGGCCGTAGATCAGCCGGTTAAAGATATTGTTCTTGACCAGCTTGCCGCACTGGCCCATGTACGTCAGGCGAAAAAACTGGCGTTTTAATCGACGATAGGAGCGGGCCATATGAACGGGCCTACTGGAAAATCAACCGGCAAAATGACGGGCAATGCATATGCCCGTCAGGCGCTGTTGCCTGAAGGCTTCCGTGACCAACTGGCGCCTAGGGCTGAGCATGAAGCATCGCTGGTGCGCAGTCTTGTTGATTGCTTTCAGGCCTATGGCTATGACCGGGTTGCGCCGCCCGTGGTTGAGTTTGAAGCCAGCCTTCTAGTTGGTGCTGGCGCCACGCGGGCAAATTCCATGTTTCGGGTTATGGACCCGGACACCCAGAACATGATGGCAGTGCGTGCCGACATGACCGTTCAGATATCGCGGCTCGCTGCAACGCGCTTGTCTGATGCTGCCCGGCCTCTCAGATTGAGTTATTCAGGCAATGTCCTGCGGACCAAAGGCAGCCAGTTGCGGCCAACTCGTCAATTTGTTCAGGCCGGCATTGAGTTGATAGGATCAAGCAGTCTGGCAGCGGAATTTGAAGTTATTAAAATAGCAATTGAATCGCTGACCGGGACCGGGATTAAGTCGCTTTCGCTTGATTTGACCGTCGCGCCGTTGGTGCACCATCTGTGCGACAAACATAAAATAGCGGATCGGCAGCGCGACAGTGTGATTGAAGCGCTCAACGCTAAAGACAGTGGCGCCTTGGCGGCTCTGGATGATACAGCGATGGCAGATTTCGGCAAATTGCTGGAGGCGGCTGGACCGGCTCGCGACGCGCTCGATGCACTGCGCAGCTTGGAGCTTATAGGTAGTGCTGGGCAGCTTGTGGCCCGGCTAGGGCGACTGGTTGAAATGCTGGAGGCGCAAATGCCCGCGTTGCCGGTTACTATCGATCCGTGCGAAAGCCACGGCTTTGAATATAAAAGCGGCATCGGTTTTGGCGTTTTCGCCAAAGGTAACCAAAGCGAGCTGGGCCGCGGTGGACGGTATCTGGTGATGCATCCGGACGGGCATAGTGAAGAAGCCACCGGTTTTTCGGTGTATTTGGATAGCCTTTTGGAAGCTTTGCCCGCATCTAAGCAACCTGAAAAACTATTTTTGCCAATGGGAACAAGCGACAAGGACGCCGCATCGTTTCGGGCCGAAGGCTGGCGGACAATTCAGGGCTTGACAGAAGAGGCTGATGCTTCCAAAGAGGCGCTTCGTCTCGGCTGTAGCCATATACTTTTGGGCGGCTCTGCAACGCCTATTTGAAACTGATTTTTCGAAATATCCAGATAAGGGGATAGATTATGGGCAACGTTGTTGTTGTTGGCTCGCAGTGGGGCGACGAAGGCAAGGGTAAAATTGTCGATTGGTTATCTGAGCGCGCTGACGTGGTTGTGCGCTTCCAGGGCGGGCATAACGCTGGCCATACGCTGGTTATCGACGGAGAAGTTTACAAGCTTTCGCTGTTGCCGTCGGGCATCGTTCGGGGCGGTAAAATCAGTGTGATTGGTAATGGTGTGGTTGTTGACCCATGGGCACTGTTGACAGAGATGGAATCATTGCGTGGCCAAGGTGTTGACATCAATCCCAAGAGCCTGCAAATCGCTGCCAATGCTACGCTTATTATGCCGTATCACCGTGAACTTGATGCTCTGCGGGAAGACGCAACAAAAGGCGTAAAAATTGGTACGACGCGACGCGGTATTGGCCCGGCCTACGAAGATAAAGTTGGCCGCCGGGCGCTACGTGTGTGTGATTTGCAATCCCGCGAGATTGTTGAAAGCCGTCTTACGGTAGCGCTTACCCACCACAATGCGTTGCGCAAAGGTTTGGGCCACGATGAAATTGATGCTGTTGCCATTGCTGATGAATTGATGGAAATGGCGGATAAAATCCTGCCCTATGTTAGTAATGTTTGGCGCACGCTTGATGATGCAAAAAGTGCGGGAAAACGCATTTTGTTTGAAGGCGCGCAGGGCACGTTGCTGGATATTGATCACGGAACTTATCCGTTTGTAACGTCCTCCAACACCATTGCCGGGCAAGCCGCAGGTGGTTCTGGCATGGGCCCACGCAGCCTGGACTATGTTCTCGGCATTACAAAAGCCTACACAACACGGGTTGGTTCGGGCCCGTTTCCATCTGAGCAAGACAATGACGTGGGCCAGTATCTGGGCGAAAAGGGCCATGAGTTTGGCACAGTCACTGGTCGCTCGCGCCGCTGTGGTTGGTTTGATGCCGTGCTGGTGCGTCAAAGCCTGACTGTTGGCGGTGTGGACGGTATTGCGCTTACCAAACTTGACGTTTTGGATGGCCTTGAAGAAATTAAAGTCTGCACCGGTTATAAGCACAAGGGCGAAATTGTTGATTATTTACCTTACGGTATGGAAGACCAAGCGGCTGTTGAAGCGGTTTATGAAACCCTGGAAGGTTGGTCTGAAACAACTTTTGGTGCGCGTAGCTGGGCCGACCTACCTGCAACCGCTGTAAAATATATACGGCGGATCGAGGAATTGATCGGTGTGCCTGTTGCGATGTTGTCAACCAGCCCGGAACGTGACGATACCATTTTGGTGCGTGATCCTTTTCATGATTAACAAGCCGTTTACTTTTGTTCGCTACAATTTCCCCACGTTAAAAGTTCGCGTGTAGCATGCAATTAAAACCGCCTGGCTTTAGGTGATTTGTTAATAGTTTTCTGACACTCTCGTGTCAGACTTTGAGCCATAGGCCAATATTATTAAGTATTTGCAATGGTTTGCACGGTGTAAGGGGAAATGCGGTGAGCGGCGAAAATGCGCCAGTTCCTGACAATCAGAGCACCTTTGGTGATCGGTATGAAGTTATTGCGACTTCACCGCTTCCGGAGTTCAGCACTCGTGGTGGCGATGCATTTGTTGTTAAAGACAAAGAAAAATCTGCCACCGATTGCTATGCTTTAGTTCATCATCCCGCAGTACCGGTGCGCAACGAAGTCTATAAAACGCTTCAAAGCAAACCCGTTCCCAACATGATCTGCCCGATTGAACGCGGGCTGATGAATCTGATGATCGACGGGAGGAAAGTGCAGCGCCTGGTGACAATATTCGGTCGACCTACAGGCGGCGTGTTGATGGGGGCGGATGGTAAGTTAAATCCGCGCGTGAATGCTAACAGGCTACGTCAGAATGTTGCCTTGTCAATTCTGAAAGCCATCACGGCTCTTCACAAGCGTGGCTTTATTCATCGTTCAATCATGCCCACCAATATTTATTTCAGCACACCGAGTAGTGACGATGTCGTGCTCGGCGAATGTTACAGTATGCCGCCGGGTTACATGCAGCCATTTGGTATGGAAACGCTGGATTTGGCGCTTTCAGATGCGACCGCACGCGGCGTCGGCGATGTGGATTCCGACTATTATCAGATGGGTGCAACCCTTCAGTCGTGTATTTCGGCGAAATGGTGTGGCGCGGAAGGGACCGCGACAGCATGCTTATGGCACGGGTCAATCAGGGTTCGTTTTGGGCACTGGGCGGTGGGCGCGAAATCCCGGGTGCGCTGGGGGCCCTAATTCGAGGGCTTACCGCTGATGAAGTTGAAGAACGTTGGGGCGCGGAAGATGTCTTGGACTGGTTTGAAGGCATCGGTAAACCTAAGCGTACCACAATGCGAGCCTGGTCAATGAGCCGACCGACGACTTTCAAAGGTGTTGCTGTTGTTGACAGGCGTCTGCTGGCAAACGCTTTTGCCAACGACCCAGCGGAGGCAGCAAGTTTTTTGAAATCGGTGGATTTTCCCTCGTGGGTTCAAATGTCGTTTCGCGACGAAGTTCTTTCCGAACGACTTGAAGGGCTTCTCAATGTGAAACCGGATAGTGGTTTTGGCGGCATGCGAGCAGACGATCATAAAATGGTCGCTCGTGTGTGCATGTTCCTGCATCCTACGGGGCCGTTGCACTACAAAGGTAAGTCTTTGTTCTTGGACGGAATTCCATCAATGGTCGCTGAGGCGTTTTCGCGAGATGACCGTGAATCTCTCTCTGCAGTTGTTGAGATGCTTGATGGCAAATTTCTTCAGACAATTGCGGATATCTGCGAAGCACAGGGCGTGAAATTTGGCAAACAAATCGCAGATCTTCGTCAAGTAATGGCTCATGCGTCCAGCAAGCAGTTGGGCAAGGGTATGGAGCGTATATTATACGAACTAAATCCAATTTTACCGTGTGTTTCTGTGCGCTTTTCGAATGTCTGGATTGGTTCTATCATTCAATTGATGCGCGCATTGGAACGCATTGCATCCAACAGCAATGCGCGAAATATTCTTTTGGACCGACATTTGGCAGCATTTTGTGCAACCCACGGCACAGAATTGGAGCGCGAGTTTAATAATTTGGCTGCAGCCCAACATAACCCCGCAAAGTTCAATAGCCTTTCCTTGAACTTTTTCGGCCTACTGCAACAACGCTGCAAGATGGAAGCATTACCAAACCTGACAGCTAAACTCGTTGATGGCCTTGCGCCTGCCGTTAAGAGCCTGAAAAACAAGAAGCGAAGGGAAACCGTCCAGGTATCTCTTGATAAGAGCAAAAAAGGTGGTGACATCGGCAAGCTCTGTACGGAAGTGAATATGATCAAGGTGCAAGCCGAAGACGCGCGAGAGTTTTCACAGGCGCGGACCCTTGTGAGCCGATTGGAACGAGAGCGTAAAAAGCTCTCGAGGAAAATTCTACCAAATGACCCGGAAGCCATCGCAGCCGGTCTGCGTGGAGGGCGTATAGTCGCTTTCGCTGGTTTGGTACTCGTTTCGTTTTTAACTTTTTTTTAGATAGACAATGGCGAAGAAACAAAGAAAACCAGTATTACGTACACGACGTAAACCCCAAAAAGAGTTTTCCGCTTTTGGCCCACTTCTGCTGTTTGGGCTTTTGGCGACAGCCCTGTTTAGCCCCAATGCGGCAATTGTTGCTGGAGTTGGGCTTGTCCCGACTATCGTGCTCGGTTTTACCGGACGAGGCCCCCACAAAGGGGCTCGGCTCCAGTGTGTTGGCTTTGCCAATTTAGCTGGTGTGCTGCCGTTTATTCCGCAGGTTATAGGGCGCAGCGACGCGCAAGTTGTCGTCGGCGATATATTTAATATCGTTGCAATGTTCGGGTCCGCTGCTATCGGCTACGCGTTGATTTATGTGGGCCCCATGGTTGCATCCTATATATTGCAAAGTCTGAATCAGGACAGGGTGAAGAAAATCGCCCAACAGCGGCAGGCGCTTGTGGACATGTGGAGCCACGAAGTCTTGGGCGATAAAGACGACGAAATAGCTCCTAAGGGGCCGCTGCGCAGCAAGCTATAGCCAACCCTAGTTACATTGAAAACGCGTTTGGGCGGATTTGCCGTGTTCGCGACCGGTTAGTTGCTCGCCGCCAACCGCATATGTTTTTGCACTTTTTCGAACGCTCTTACTTCGATTTGACGAATGCGTTCACGGCTCACGCCATACTCCTGTGACAGGGCTTCAAGCGTTTTCGCAGGATCAGCCAAGCGGCGTTCGCTCAATATATTGCGTTCACGCTCGTTCAACTCCTGCATCGCATTCTCCAGAAGGCTCAGCCTAATAGTGCGTTCTTCATTATCTGCAGCGACCACTTCCTGATTTGGTGTTTCATCAAACAACCAGTCCTGCCATTCGCCTTCCGCATCGGCGCGCAGCGGCGCATTCAGCGAGTGGTCGTGGGCAGTCATCCGGCGGTTCATGCTGATAACGTCGTCTTCAGAGACCGCAAGTTTGTCAGCAATTGTGGTTACATGTTCTGGATGCAAATCACCTTCTTCGATCGCTTCAATTTGGCCCTTCAGGCGGCGTAAGTTGAAAAATAATTTCTTTTGCGCTGCGGTGGTCCCGATTTTCACCAGGCTCCAGCTGCGCAGAATATACTCCTGAATGGCTGCCCGTATCCACCACATGGCATAGGTGGCCAGGCGGAAACCCTTTTCAGGATCAAACCGTTTAACTGCTTGCATCATGCCCACGTTGCCTTCTGAAATCAGGTCAGCAACTGGCAGCCCGTAGCCACGGTAGCCCATGGCTATTTTGGCGACCAGGCGCAGGTGACTAGTGACCATCTGGTGGGCAGCGTCTTTATCTTCATGCTCAGTCCAAGCTTTGGCCAGCATATATTCCTGATTGGCCTCAAGCATTGGGAATTTGCGAATCCTCTGCAAATAGGAACTCAAGCTGCCTTCAGGCGTCAAAGTTGGAAGATTCGAAATATTGGACATAAAAGTTCCCTACCCCAGTGTCTGACTAAAAATGACAAACTTCCCATTGAACGCTTCTATCATGTCACCCGGCAGGGTTCCAAGTTTTCAAGAAGCTCCGTAAAGTCATATGGTAATTCGCATTCAAATTTAAAGGCTTGACCAGTAATTGGATGATCAAATCCTAGTGATTTAGCGTGCAAGGCCTGGCGCTGGAATTTGGCAAGGCCGTCTCGGGCCGAACCCTTTAGATACGATGGTAAGTTGGATCGTGCGTACAGTGGGTCCCCAACCAAGGGGTTTCCGATGTTCATCATATGGACACGCACCTGATGGGTGCGGCCGGTTTCCAACTGGCACTCGATGTAGGTTGCAACGGCGTGGCCACCTTGTTGATAGTTTTCCATTTTACGGTAATGGGTCACAGCATGTTTGCCACCTGATGGGACGACAGCCATTTTTTTGCGATCCCGAGGGTTGCGGCCGATATTGCCTTCAATTCGCCCGTTCAGCGGATTTGGTCGACCTTTGCAGACGGCGTGATAGCGTCGTTCAACGCTGTGGGAGGCGAATTGTTCGGCCAGCCCGGTGTGGGCTTTGTCGTGCTTTGCGACCACCAGCAAGCCACTGGTGTCCTTGTCTATTCGGTGCACAATACCGGGACGTTTAACGCCGCCGATACCGCTCAGACTGCCACTGCAGTGATGTAACAACGCGTTGACTAGCGTACCGTTTGGGCTGCCAGGGGCAGGGTGGACCACTACGCCAGCAGGTTTATCCACAACGATAAGGTGCTCGTCTTCAAAGGTTATCGACAGGGCAATATTTTCGGGTGTGGGCTCGGCATCTACCGCCTGCGGGATCACCAGCCTATATTGCTCTCCGGGTTTGACGCCCGTAGAGGCGCTGACTATGGTACGCTCCGCACCAGAGGCCAAAAGGGTTACATTTCCTTCTTTGATAAGTGCTTGCACGCGGGAGCGAGACATATCGGCCAAATGGTCCGATAATAGTTTGTCCAGTCGGGTTCCTGCTGCATTGTCGGGGACCAATATGTCGATCGAATTTACCATGAGGGTGTTATGAACGGAACCACTGAGAATGTCACGCACGACAACGATGAAATGGTGACGCCAACGCCGGTTTGGCTGAAAGTGCTTGTTGTCGGCCTGGGTGTTGCGATTATTGGCATGCTGGGATTGATCCTGTACAAAATTATCACCGGTGTAGGCGATATGGCGGAGGATACGGTTACACCTGTCGAAATTGCTGCTGCGCAGCCAACGCCTGTGCTCACACCCGGTGACTATGACATTGTTCGGCCTAGTGGTATGGAGCTGGTGACTGTTGTGCCTGCCGGAGCCGAGGTTTTTCTGCATTTTCGCAGCAAGAGCGGCGCGGATCAAATTATCATTTTTAATCGTCTAACCGGCGAGACATCAACGCTAAAGATTGCCGATCCTGACAGCTAGGCGTGGTCTCAGTGCTACTTGGTTTTGCTGATCTGATACGCTATCCGCCCCGTAAACTTGTGTAAGCGGTTACTTGCTGTTTGCAAAGTCGTGCCCGCAAGCTATATCTGATAGAAATCATATGATTACCAGCTAGGAGAATGAATGTGCTAGGACAGATGCAAGATTGGCCAGTGTTGGTGTCCAAGTTTTTGACACATGCTGAAATTAACCATCCAAAACGAGAAATCTTCTCCATGCTGCCTGAAGGCGGCGAATTTAGTTATGATAACGAACGAATGGCCAAACGTGCGCGACAGTGTGCGCAGGCACTTGGGCGCCACGGCATCAATATTGGTGACCGAGTAGGCACACTTGCGTGGAATACCCACCGCCACGTTGAAATATGGTTTGCAGCATCGGGCATGGGGGCGATTACTCACACGATTAATCCGCGCCTGTTCCCAGAACAGTTGATTTATATCATCAATCACGCTGAAGACCGGGTGTTGTGCCTCGATGTAACTTTCGTGCCATTGATTGAGAAAATAGCTGACCAACTGACCTCGATCGAAAAATATGTCGTTATGGTAGGCAGTGATCATATGCCGGAAACCACTTTGCCCAACGCGGTGGCATACGAAGGCTTTATCGGCGCTGAAGACGGCAACTACGAATGGCCTACGCTGGATGAAAACACCGCTTGCGGCCTTTGTTACACTTCAGGCACGACCGGCAACCCAAAGGGTGTTCTTTATTCGCATCGATCGAATTTCCTGCACACGCTGGTGGCGCTGGCGGGGGACACGCTGGGCGTAACCGCAAAGTCGGTTATTCTGCCGGTTGTGCCGATGTTTCATGCAAACGCGTGGGGCATTCCCTATGCCGCGGCTGGGTCGGGCGCCAAGCTGGTGCTCAATGGCCCGCACCATGAACCTGATGTATTGCACGAATTGATGATGCGCCACGGAATTACCGTTACTGCCGCTGTACCAACCGTGTGGCTTGGCATGCTTAAGTATCTTGAAGCCACGGGCAAAGACACCGGCAAGATGGAAATTGTAACTATTGGTGGGTCGGCGGTGCCGCGTTCGATGATCGAAGCTTTCCAAAATAAATACGGCGTGCGAGTTAACCATGCTTGGGGCATGACAGAAACCAGCCCGCTTGGCAGCCTTGGTAGTGAAAATGCTGCGGTAGAGAACCTGAGTGCAGAAGAAAAGCTGGATATTCAGTGCAAGCAAGGCCGCTCGGTTTTCGGTGTAGAGATGTCAATTCAGGACGACGACGGTAATATGCTGCCGCGCGACGGTGAAACGTCAGGTCGGGTTATGGTGCGCGGCCCCTGGGTGATAGATAGTTATTTCCGTAGTGATGGCGGTAAAATACTGGATGATGATAACTGGTTTGATACCGGCGATGTGGCCTGTATTGATCAGCATGGCTATATGCAAATTACCGATCGGGCGAAAGACGTAATCAAATCTGGCGGGGAGTGGATCAGTTCAATCGATCTGGAGAACGCTGCTGTGTCGCATCCTGCGGTGTTTGAGGCGGCGGTTATTGGCCTGCCGCACCCCAAATGGGACGAACGACCGCTGTTGCTGGTTATTCTGGAGGAAGGCAAAACCGTGACTTTCGAGGAAATGAATGCATTTTTAACCGAAAGGGTCGCCAAATGGTGGTTGCCGAATGATTTGGTTGTGGTGGAGGAAATTCCGCACACTGCGACCGGCAAAATCTCCAAGAAAGACCTGCGCGACAAGTTCAAGGACTATAGTTTCCCTGATGCTTAAGTGGCATAGAGCGTAACTCGGGTTTGCTGCAAAATTACAAAGGCCTCACCGGACGGTGGGGCCTTTTTTGCGTCGCGCTTCTGTCGCCGACCGGCTAATTCCCACCCATCCATTGCAGTAATTTCTTAGCGGGGTACAGCCATACCAACCCGGCGACCAGATAGTAACTCATCTGGATCGCCAAGTGCCAATCACCGATCAGGTTTCCAATCCCGGCGGCCAAAAATGCGTATAGGGTCAGGCCGATGATCATTGCCGCCATGCCAATAAAGCTGCGCGATGAAGGCTTTTGGTGACTATTGCTCATGTTGGCTGGCTACCTTTTTGGTCCATGGTTTGGGCGGCACGTATAATACGTTTGGTTTCTTCCCACAAGGGCAGCGCCAATGCCGCTTCAACGGTGAAAAAACGCGCGTCGTCGGCGTCCGAGCCAGCGACAAGTGCGCCTGCGCGGTAATACGCCAGATAGTCGATCAGCACATAGTGAAAGCTAATGGCCCCTGTTTCGGCGCGTTCAATATAATCGACGGTGTCGACAATGCCTGCGAGTTCGGTTTCCAGTCCGGTTTCTTCCTGAATTTCGCGTTTGATCGCGTCGCCTGTTGTTTCGCCCAGTTCAACACCCCCGCCTGGCAGACTCCATTCACCCTTACGCGGTGCCTTGCCGCGTTTGATCAGCAGCACCTGGCAGTCTTTTATAACCACGGCTCCAACGCCTACAACGGGGTGTTTGGGAAATTCACGGCTTGGTTCCATAGGCTTGTCTCGCGGAGGTTATTGTGGAACAACGAACCATATCATAGTGATCTGAATATATGGGTGAAGCAAGCAACGATGTGCGGCCGGTATCTCCTGACATCTCCGGGTGAAGCAATGGAACGATTGTTCCAGTTGCCGAACGGTGTGCCGATACCAGCGCGCTATAATATTGCGCCGCGCCAGCCGGTTCTTATTGTCCGGGTCGGCGAGCAGGGTTTGCGCGAGCTGGTTGCGGTTGAATGGGGGTTGGTACCGGAATGGAAGAAAGAGATTGGTGACAAGCCGCTTATCAATGCCCGGCTTGAAACCATTGAAGCCAAACCGTCGTTTCGCTCCAGCATCAAACGGAAGCGTTGTCTGGTGCCTTTTGATGGTTGGTATGAATGGAAAAGCGAGCATGGCAAAAAACAACCCTACTTGATTGAGCCGACAGACGGCAGCCTGGCTGCATTCGCAGGTATTTGGTCAACATGGCATGGCCCTGGCGGTGACTTCTGGCTGGAAACCATGTCAATTATAACGGCGTCAACGGTTGGACCCATGCGGCCGTTGCACCATCGACGCCCGCTGGTGGTGCCGCCTGATCAGTTTGATGCTTGGTTGCAACCACAAGACCCGTTGCCGCGTAGGTTTTTAAACAGTTTTGATTGGGTGCCTGAAACAGCGTTTCACTGGCGTGCGGTCAGCACACGCGTTAATGGTGTACGCATTGACGATGAAACCTGCCTGTTGCCAGCAGAAATCGACCCTCAGCATTCACTCTTTTGATAAGGCCATGTTTTGACAAGGAAAACGGACGTATGAGCGATATTTTTGATCAGACTGCAGCGGTTTACGCGCAAGTTGATGGGGCTCTCGGTCGTATCGTGTTGAACCGGCCTGAAAAAAAGAATGCTATGTCGCAGGCGATGTGGCGACGGGTATCAGATGCGGTACAGGCGCTGGACACCGTCGGCGATGTAAGGGTAATTATCCTGTGTTCATCCACGCCTTCATCCTTTTCCGCGGGTGCAGATATTTCCGAGTTAGGAGTGATCTCATCCGACCCTGCACGGCGGGACGCGAACCGTATGGCCATCCGCGAAGCTCAAAGGGGGCTGGCCCGGGCAAGTAAACCTACCATTGCGCAAATATCTGGCCCTTGTGTCGGTGGGGGCTGCGGCCTGGCGATTCATTGTGATTTTCGGT
>JAAHTG010000503.1_pt2 | contig 31001 bp, 31 predicted proteins | sample 6116081 | NCBI WGS metagenome assembly JAAHTG01 (sample SAMN13939989, study PRJNA603662) | sponge metagenome | isolation source: marine sponge | host: Mycale hentscheli | place: New Zealand | collected 2005 | reverse complement strand
ATAATCAGTAAGTTACGGATATGATTGTGCATTCTACAAAAGGTTACCTTGTAATATACTTAAATTATTTAGTAACTTCAAGTCCTTCCCATAATTTTCTTCGGATCATCCTTTTGACAATCTTCGTACAAGCAGTTTCCAGTGCCTTCTTTGTTGAAATTCCGATGCTGCTTTGGTTGAATTTTATCTCTGTGAGGTTCTCATCGTTAAGAAGTGTCATTTCACGGATCGTTGTTGATTTGCCTAAACCTGACCCTGAAAAGAACAAACCTGTCTCTGCATCTACCATCCGCACCTGCATTCCCAGTCTTGTGACCAGATTTTCTTTGATGCCGTCTTTGAGATTGATTGTTTCGTCATTGCTTATGGAAAAATCGTAAACGGTGACGTAAAGGAAATACTTTGCCAGTGTTATATTTCCTACTATGTCCACTGTGTTGGCTGTAAAACCTTTAGCTGATGCTGTGTGTTGTGTTACCATTCTATCTTTAATAGCATCTTTAGTTTCTACGAACTCAAATCTGGGCCATAATTCATCAAGATAAGCAAGAGTTATGTTAGTAAGACCAAGTCCTACTCTATAATCTCCAAGTTCTGGGTACTGTTTTAGAACTTCTTCGCTTATGCCAATGTTTAACAATGCAATCGGAATAGATTCACCATCATATTCTGGGATTGTCCATAATGATTCTCTACTTTCAAAAGTTGCAGTGTAGTCCTCCGTGCTAGTACGGCCCAAGTTTTGTCCATAAAGGGCTTGGACCGTGCACAGCAACAGGGTAATCAGGGTTATTTTGATTTTCATATTACCAGGATTTAACATCAGCAATCCCAAATGTTGCATTCGAAATGTCAGCGTCTCCAGTGATAACTGAATAGACTAGCAACGTGAATGTAACGGCTACTGTTAATGTTAAAAATCCAATAAAGCTTACTCCGACCCACTCAATCGGGGTCATGTCTTTAAATAGTGTCTTCATTATATTAGGGTTATTAGGGTTATTTTTTTACCAGATAAGTTTCTCTTTTATCTTTTCTGTTTTTGTTTTTTTTGGTTTAATATATATCTTCTTAACAATGGTGTCTTTTTTTACTTCTTGTTGTGGAATATTAATAATGACTTGTGGAGCTGTTTCTGTAGTTTTTTCAACTACCGTTTCTTCTTCTCCTTCAAATAAATTTTTTATTAATAAACCACCACCAGTCGTAATGGCTAATGTTATTATACCAATAATTGCTTTTTTAATGTCATCCATAATATTAGTCTTCTAATTGTTGGGGTGAGCATCCATTTTCATTAATACTACTAATTTGAGTAATAGGTGTGTCAGGACATTGATCTAATCCATTTATAACCCCATCAAAATCATAATCTGAAGTAAATACTAGGAAAGCGAGTCCTTCGTTTATTTCCTGCAATTTTACTTTAATAGCTTGGATTTGATCCATGGTACCAGCTGCCTCAATTGCTTCATTTATCTCAGCTAACTGTAAGTTTAACGAACCTAACGTAGCCATTATTTCAGCAATAACAGCTTGGTTTTCTTCATTTTGAGCTTCAAAAGCTGCTACTTGGTCAGCAATCTTACTAATGTCACTTAATAAGGATTGCGCATCAAGAGCGACTATTTCTTGCTCTAGTTCTACTAGTTTAGCATTTAAGTCATCTAATCCATCTTCAATAGATTGATTAGAACACGCAACTAAAATAAAACTTAATACTACGAATATAAGTTTTTTCATTGGATTGTCATTTTTGTTTCTTGAATTTTACTATTCTTGTTATTAATCGATATAAAATAATCACCGTCCTGGAGCGCCTTCGTATAAAAATATAATACGTTATCTCCTACTTCTGCGTTAATAATACTTTTAGTTATAAGAGTTTTAAAATGGTCTCTTATTTCTAAGGTATATTGTCCTGCTGTTTGAGTCTTAAAATTGAATTCAGAACCATCTGTAATGTTACTGTTTTCAAATTGTAATCCTTCGAGATCAGCTATCTTTAATCTTGTATTTGTATTTTGATTATATTTTATATAGTCATCGTTATCTGGAATACAAGCCAGAAATAAAGTAAATAATATTGTTTGATACCATTTTATAAATTTCCAATTCATTATTGTAGTTTTAATATTTGTTGTAATCCTTCTATGCTTGCTGCATCTGTATTAAAGATACTAACTAAGCCTACTGTTGAATCAACATTACCTGTAAATACTATTTTGATAGTAGATCCAGATTCTATAGCTTCTCCTTGTTGATTTATACTTCCTACATTTATTCTGCTTGTCTCTGCTGTAGCAAAGTTAGTAGTTGTGTTACCTGTGTTGAATACTGCTTCTTCAAATACTAATCTAGTATTATCAAAATCTAGTTTAAGTTGTAATGCTGATGTATCAGTTGATAGTATTTCTATTGTAGCTACTACCTTACCATCTTCTATTGCAGTAGTAAAATCTGCATTAACAAATGATTCACTTTTCATTGTCATTCCATATTGAAACGTTTTAGCAGATGTATTCATTGATGTGTCATTGTCTTGTGCTGATGAATGTGATAGATTAGCATCTCCGAATAATGCAGCCTTGTAGTTAAGTACTACAGTACCTGATGAAAAGTCAATATCTGGATCTGATATATCAGGTGCGCCTCCTCCAAAAAGAGAATCAACAGATATACTATTATAAATGCCTGCTGGTATTACTGCTGAGAATTCATCAAAAGTATCTAACTCAGTGTATAAATCTACTTCTGCTAATACATGTCCTAAGCTCATATATGCATCTTGTGCGGTAATGTTTTGATCCATATTTACATCACCTGTAATGTAGTTGATAGGACCAAAGACTTCTCCTGTGTTACCGTGATCAAACTCTCCTACCTCTTTTAGAGTTAGTGTTATATCTGATACGCTAATAATAGCATCTTTAAGATTTTTTAATTCCTGTTCTGTACCATTCCATACAAAGTTATAAGTGTAGGTAGCATCACTTTTAGTAATGTAGTCTGTAATGTTAGCATCTCCGTTAGCATCTAATATTTCAGTTCCTACTATTGATCCATCTTCATATATTACTAGCTTTATTTTAGTAGGGTCTATATTAGTATTAAAATCCACCTTTATATAGACATTACTATCTAAATCTTCTAATGGTTCAAAAGAATAAGTTTGGGTTTCATATGCTCTTACTTCACCAGTACCAAATACAAACTCTGTTTCACCAGTGTTATCTGCTACTCTAGCCATAGTTACATTTATAGCATCAGTATAGTTTGATGTAGAAGTATCTTTTACTAGAAAGTACAGTGTAATGTATGTTCCAGAAAATGCAGTGGTTGATATAGCTTGAAAGTGATCTACATTCCATCCGGTTGAAGTACTATATGAACCTTGTTGTGAACTCCATTGTGCCCATAAGTCATTTTTATCGTAGTTAGATGTTGGATTAAATTTAATGTTTGTCCAACTAAATTGAGATTCTTGTGCTCCTGAAGGTGTATTCCACACAAAACGTGATAAGACAAAAGCGTTAGTATTGTATTCTACATCAGTATGAACATATGTAATGTCATTTGTGGATAGGTTATCTAGATTTAAAGATAACTTTATAGTGTCATTCACTTGCACTTTGGAAAGATCAGTCTCTCCATCAGTAGTTCCTATAAACTTAAGGTCTATGTCTATACCGTCCGTTGAGGAGGTAAGTTGACCTAATACTAGATAAGGTAGTAGTAATAAGAATAATAATTTTTTCATAGCTTTAATCTTTCAATAAGCTCTATACATGCTTTTTTTAATGATGTTGAGACTGAAGCTTGTGAAAACGTCCCCCCTTGATCTATGATTAAAGTAGAGGTTGAGATACTCTTAGATTGCCCTTTTACTACTTTAGATTTAACCTTCTTCCCGTTTTTATAAAGTGTTCCTTCTATAATAACATTGGTTATGTCTATATTCTTAGAGTATATAGCAAGCTGAGCCGATGCTTGTTGTTTTCCGAAAAATAAAATGCTTACCTCTAATACGAGGTTTGATGATGGATCTAGATAGTATTCTCTATCCTGGAGTACTTCTTCAAGTATATTGGATACTCCAAATTCTAAGTTTGGGTTACCGGCTAGGTCTCCGGAAACTATTCTGTTCTCAATCTTACCTACAAATATAGTTTTCTCGTCATCACTTTCAAATGCAAATAGTACAAGAAAAACTATACTCGTGAGTATTAGTCTTCTTACTGTAATCATCCTGTTACCTTTTTGTTATTAAACAAAAAAAACTATTAAGTGTAACTAAAAATTAAAGTGAAACTATATTAGGGTTGTCTGTTGTGCAATAATAAATATCATGGTGAAATTAAAAAAGAGGCTTAGTTGCCTCTTTTTTTTTAATATATAACAATAAACCTATAGAACTTTATAAGATGAGCTTCAATATGGTTTCTACTGTGTTCTCTCCTACTTGTACTTCATGATAAGGTATACTATGCTCATCTAACTTCTCTACGCATAGTCTATCTATTGCTAGAGACTCTTCTAAGTCTTGAAATCTCTCACCTTCATCATGAGAACCTTCTGTTCTTTTTAATATTATATTAACATTATCATATTTTTTATGTAAATCTACTACCATGTCATGAAAACTTTGATCGTAATACTCTGCCGGATATCCTTTAGTGTAATAACTGTGATATATCGTAGAGAATAATATTGGAGAGTCTATAACTATGAAATCTACCTTTCCATATGATTGTGCTATCCCTCTGTGTTGATTTGCAAATACATAAAGTTGATCTTGTATCGCTGAGTAGTTTTTATCCCATGCTAAAGTTTTAGGAAACTCATATGGATTATTACAACTTATATGTCGTTTCTTTAACTCATAGAATACTCCTGCAGCTATTGCTGATTTACCTGCCCCAGGTCCTGCAAATAGATTTATAAGCTTGCTCATTGAGTAAATATACTATATAGGTACCCACAAATACCTACTACATTAAGTAGAGATAAGTTATAAGATTTAGTTCTTTGAGTTTGCACTGTTAGTAATCCTAACCCTATTACTGATAATATTTTACCTAATAGAAAGTTAACGAAGAATGGACCTACCATCATACATCCTGTTCCAATAAAAACTACAAATATTTTGTAGAGTAACTCTTTTGTTAATTTAGACATAAATTGAATTTAATAAGTTAGCTAATCTAATTCCTGCTCTATATAGTCTATCTTTCACTATATAAAAGTTATTATAAATATAATCATAAGAAAGTTGAGATCCAACCTCAATCTCATAAACTTTCTTTACTATTTCTTGAGATTCGTTAGCCCAGCATATTGCGTCTCCTTGGGCAAAATCTTGTTTTTTATATGACTGTAAATATTCGGATATTTCAGTATAACTCATATTAAAGTTTTCAATCATATCGGTATCCCATACTCTATGTATATTGGTTCCGTCTTTGAAAAACTCTACATATATTTTATTCCCACCATAGTCTTCCGCTCTACCTACATGTAGAGGTTGGTGTATATCTCCTACTAAGTGTACTAAAAATTTTAAATGAAATGCTCTTTGTTCTTTAGTCGATGCTCCTCCTTTGAGTGCATCTATACATTTTCCAATAGCTATTACTACGTTATCCTGAGTGTGTTCTACTTCTTCATACTTCTTATCTAAAGGTAAATTTACGTAATGCCATATTTTAAACCCGTCCATAGCGGGATTGGATCTTATTTCATCAGAATAAGTACTAACTGTTGCTAATGTCTCTCCATCAAGTAACTCTGCAACTGCTTTTAATGCTTCCGGAGTTAAATGATCTTGAGCTATTTGACCAATAACCCTATGTCCTGTTTTTCCCCAATCTGCTGCTTTAGCAGGTTGTGCTAAAAATAAAAATATAGTTATAATAATACCGATGAATATTATTCCAAAAGTATCACCTTCATTCCAGTTTTTCATTTTATTTAAATTTATGATCTACCCATTTCTTGTAGTAATATAAACCCATAATCAATACTACAGCTATAGCACCATCGATCCAATTACCTACATGTTTATAACCTTCTTTTTCCCAAAGTTCTGCTAATACTTCCATACTATAATATAAGAAAAAAAAGGGAGCTAAAAAGCTCCCCTTAATTTATTTTACAATTAAAACTTGTATTTGAGAGAAACGTTCCAAGTACGTCCGAATCCGAACCATACTGAGTTTCTTACGTCAATACCGTTCCATGTAGTTGCTCCCGCTTCCGTATGAATGTTACTATTAGATTCTGCAATGTAAGTTTCGTCTAATAGGTTATTAATATTCGCTCTTAATGACCATCCATTATTAGCATAGAATGTAGCTCCCAAATCTACTAACCCGTAAGATGGTAACTGTAATGCACCTGGGTTATTAGGTTCAGTAAAAGCTGAATCTGTAATAGAGTAGTCAGCATATAATCCATCCACGAATCTATAGTCAATATCAAATCTAATATTTGAACCTAAACGTTGATCTAATCCAATTAAAGCTGTTGTTTGAGCAGCATCTCCTACTTTAGCACCTTTTAAGTAAAGTGTTCCAGTACCGATAGATTGCTGATTCTCATCAAAGAGTTCTGCAGAGAAGTCTTTAGTGTAAGTCCAGTCACCTAGAGATAGCATACCTCTTAGTTTAGTACCGCCTACTGTATAAGTAGCTTCTGCTTCAATACCTTTATGAGTTACATCGATATTTCTAAACTGCGCACTTCCATCTACACCTTGTTGGTTAGATAAACTACGAGTTACAAATCGGTTACCCCAATTAGTATTATATGCATTTACATTTAACTTTAATCTCTTACCTGTATATCCATATCCAATCTCAACTGATTCAATACGTTCGTTTTGTAAGTCATCATTAATGTCATTTCCATAGTTAGGGAATACAGCATCAAATAAAGGCTGACGATTAATAAATCCTGCATTGAAGAATACGTTAGACTTTTCATTGAAGTTATAGTTGATACCTCCTTTAAGATATCCACCACCTAAGTTAGCTTTATCTGAAATAGGATTATCAGTATTGTTAAATCTATCTTCTCTCTGGAACTGTTGGTTTGATGCTCCTGCTTGTAGTACCGCAGTAATGTCATCACCGGCATACTCTACTAAACCGTTAAATCCAGCCCATTTTACGAATCCAATGTTAAAGTAATCGATTTTTGCTTCGTCATCTCCGATGTTAGTACCTCTAAATGGTTTTGCTGTAATTAAATCTGATGAATCGTATAATTGCGTTCCTAAGTTATCGTTTCCTGTTGATGCATACTGCTCTAGACCCATTAAATTATTGAGAGAGCGATAGTGATAACCAACATAGTTACGTAGATCAACTCCTAAAGAGTATCTCATTTTACCTTTTTGAATATTAAGCTTAGAAATAGCACCTACCCAGTTGTGGGAGTTCATAGAAGCTCTACGGATAAGAATATCCCTTGCGTAAGTTTTATCATTATTAGAACCTACTGTATACTGTGAGTTATGAGCAATTACTGCATCATAATTAATAGTACCATCTACGTTACGAGTACCTCTACCGTCCTCTAGATAATGCTCAGTTAAATCCTTACGGAATGGTAACATATCGATATCTGAGTTGTAGTAGTTACGGCCTCTTGGTCCAGTTCCTCCACCTCGACCGGCTGAGCCGTAGATAGATGTGTTTAACTGTACGTTACTTGAGATGTCCCAATCCCAGTTAAAAGTAGCCAAAGGTTTGTTGTAGAAGTTTCTACGTAAGTTAAACTCTTCTCCATTTAATGTACCACCGTTGGAATTCCAAGTACGATCAATTCCTTCATCTCCGAAGTTCTGGTAATCTCTAATAGATACCCATACATCTCTCTGATGATGCCATTGACCTGCACCTAAAGCAGATAAATTAAAACTATGAGCAGATCCTTCAGGTGTATAACCGACTGAAGCAAAGTAAGTCCATCCTGCACCTGATGTATTCTGAATGTATCCGTTTCCAGACCATTTAGTCAATAGGTAAGATGAAGACCATCCTTTGTCATTTACTCCTGTGTTGTAAAGAGCGGTTGTTTTAATGTAACCGTTATTACCAATCATTTGAGTAATAGATCCACCTTGAGCTTTTTCTGCACTCTTAGTGAAAATAGAAACAGTTCCACCGACTGAGGGAACTGCTAATGAAGTGGCACCTAAGCCACGTTGGATCTGAATGCTAGACGTTACATCTGTCAATCCTTGCCAGTTAGACCAATATACCCAACCGTTTTCCATATCATTAACGGGTTGACCGTTAATTAGGAATGATGTATTACGCTGATCGAAACCTCTTAAAGAAATACGACTGTCACCATATCCTCCTCCTTGTTTTGTAGCATACACCCCAGGTGTTTTGTTCATGATTTCTGGAAACTCCTGGTTTCCAACTTTCAACAACACCTCTTGTGCTGAGATTGTACTTACGGCAATTGGTGTCTCTCTTTCTTTTGCGACATCAATAACACGTGAAGATACTACTACTTCTTCTAAATTTACATTTAAGATGGTTTTAGAATCAGTAGATGATTCTTGAGCGTAAGCCCCTACTGTTAGGAATACTAACAGAAACGTTGTAACGAGTTTTTTCATTTTCGTTGTTTTTTGGTTTTAAAATTAAACAATAACATAACCTATTTCTCCTTTTTAGCATTAGCTGCTACTCTGACCTCGTGCCAGTGGACTCTTCCTGCCTTTACGGCTTCTTTAATATTTCTCTGATGTTTTTGAAGATTACTTGTACCGCTCTTCACTTCAATAATATGAACGGCTGCTTTCTTTGGATCATCCGTATCTGTAAATGATACGAAATCAATCGGCTTACCCATAAAAATTGCCGTTTCTGGTGGGACTGGAAACTTGTCCATAAAAGGAACAAAGTTTTCAATAGTCATTCCCCAGCTTACAGATGAAGATTTAAATGCTGCATCTCTCCTGATCTCTCCTCGTTCCTTGTTAAAGTCTAAAACTTGTTTATCTACTTTGCTCTTTAACTTATATATTATAAATGTTAATGATGCAAAAACTAATAAACTTATTACTAGTAAAACTATTGGTATCATTTATGCTACTTTTTTAATTGCTGCATTATATACATGCATTGGGTTCATTCCTGAGATTCTCTCAGTTCCATTAGGCCCTTCTACGATTACTAATGGTATATTTCTTACGTGGTTTGCTTGTGCTGCCTCCGGGTTAGTATCTATGTCGATGTTTGAAAAAGATACTCCAGGATTCTCCCCCTTAACTGCCTCTATAACAGTAGTTAAACTTTTGCAAGGCGAACACCATTGGGCTCCAAACTTTTGAAATGTAATCATATTTTAGTTTTTAGTTTATATTATTAACTTATTTGTCCTTTTTATTTGATATTCTTAACCGTCGCAGGATTCGCATGTGGGGTCAGTTGCGGCAGTAGCTAAATCCCCTCTCAATACAGATTCCGTTCTTACGTAATATAGTGTTTTTACGCCAGCTTTCCAAGCCTCCATCGTTACTTGATTGATCCATTTTGGTGTTGCTACTGATGGGAATGCTAAGTTTAAGGAAACTCCTTGATCCACATACTGTTGGCGGATACCTGCTTGCTTTACTAATTCAAGTTGGTTTATTTCTTTAAACGTCTTAAAAACACCTTTGATTCTAAATGTCTTGTGATCATCCTCCTCTCTAACTTCATCCTTTTTAACTACTTTACCGTTAAGGTAACACCAGTTATCAAGTTCATTGATGTCTTGTATAGAACCCCCGTCAGTTAATACCTTATCCCAAGTCTCCTTATTGTTGATTCCAATCTTACGGAATACTTTCTCAAGTTCAATGTTCTTTCTGATGAATGTCCCCTTTGCACTCTGCTCTGTAAATACATTAGCTGCCCAAGGCTCAATACCTGCTGATATATTTCCTGATAACTTTGAGTTAGATACTGTAGGAGCTATCGCTCTTAAGTGTGTATTTCTAAATCCACTGTCTCTGCACCATAAAGGCTCTCCAAACTCTTCTGCCATATCACGTGAAGCTCTTTCAGATTCAATCTTCATCTGTGAGAAAATCTTACGAGTTTCAAACTGTGATGTCATTCCTTCAAATGGTATTCCATTCTGCTGGAGGTATGTGTGCCATCCTAATGCTCCAAGTCCTAACGCTCTTCCTTTTTCAGCTGAACGTACTGAGTTCTCAAACCCTTTCATGTTCTTAGCTTTTTGGATAAACTCTTCTAATACTCCGTCAAGGAACCAAGTGGCTGTATAAATAAGATCAGTGTCTTTCCACTCATCATACTTAGCAACGTTTAGTGAGGATAAACAGCATACAAATGAATGACTCTCATCAGTATGAAGCATTATCTCACTACAGATATTCGTCATATGAACCTTTAGACCATTGTCCTTGTACATAGGAGGGTTCTGCTTGTTAACATTCCCCTTAAACATAATATAAGGCTCCCCTGTTGCTTTACGCTTCTGTAATAACTTACCCCACTTACGTCTTGCTTCAGGTTGTCCGTCTTGTAGATTACGCATAAACTTATCCCCCACTATAGCACACTGGTGCAAGTTTAATGATTGACGGTTTACATCTCCTTTAGGTTCTCTAATCTCTAACCACTCCTCAAAATCTCCGTGTTCTATGTTAAGATTTACAGATGCTGCTCCTCTTCTAACACTACCCTGATTAGTTGCTAATATTGTTGAGTCATATATCTTAGTAAATGGTACAACTCCGTCAGAAGTTCCGTTACCGGTGATATCAGCTCCTGCTGGTCTTATTTGGTTGATACCAATTCCTACCCCTCCTCCGTGCTTTGCAAGTAACATAAGCTCCAGATTCTTTGTTCCAATCTCAAAAATGCTGTCTCCAACGTCAATACCGAAACATGAGATAGGAAGACCCCTGTCTGTGCCTGTATTAGAAAGCACAGGAGACGCTAAACATAGCCAACCCTTCCATATGTAGTCGAAGAACTTTGAAGCCATCTCCGGCTTCTTGAGGCGTTTTGCGACCCTAGTGGATACTCTCCAGTAGGCATCCTTTGGAGTTTCCCCCGCCATTAGATAACCTTTTGATATTGTTTTTAAATACACCTCTGTCAAACCCCAGCTCGGAAAGTCTACATCTTTTTCCCATCCTAGCTCTTTTGCTATCTTACTAGCCTCTTTACTCATCCTTTATTTATTTTTATTTTAGTGAAATACCTTTTGTGTCTTTTATAACTTTTTTAAAATAAATCTCCCCAGTCGTCTCCTTCATTATCTTTGCTGTAATCTGTTGGTCGGATTGCGAAAAAATCCGTGTGGGTGATACCGCCTGAAAGTGCCCAAAACCAATCCAGTTCAGCTGCCTGTTCTTCATTATACTCAAAAATACCTGAATATCCTAACTCAACAAGCTTTGCATTTGCTCTCTGCTTGATAAATTCCTTCAAATCAGTTGCCTTAATGTTTTCTAAATCTCCCATCTCAAACATCTTGTCGATGAACTTATGCTCCATGTCTACCATAAGACGTGCTGCCTCTTCAATAGATTCTCTAGTTTCTCCCTTTAAATCTGGATACTCCTCACACATATGACGAAATAACTGACATCCCATTTTTGAATGTAGAGATTCATCCCGAATACTCCACTTCATTTGCTGTCCCACTCCTTTAAGTAAGTTACGCATTTGGAAACTATATAGTACCGCAAAGGATGAAAACAAAGCTACCCCTTCTGCAAATGCTGAGAATATAGCTAAACTCTTTCCTACCTCTTGACGTGCTGATGCATTGGTTGCAAGATCTTTATGAGTCCAATCGTTAGTTGTTTCTGTAAGCATATCAAACTTATTAGCGATAGTAGGCTCGTGCATAAACGCATCAAAGTCCTCTAATCCTAATGTCTCATTCAAATAAGAGTAAGCTACAGCGTGAACTGTTTCTGATGCTCCAAATGAAATAGCCATCTGCTTAATCTCATGCTTAGGGAACCAGCGTGTTACGAATGTTGACCAGTAATCTTGAACTGCACACTCTGTCTGACTAAATCCTAATAGGATATTCCCTACTAAGTTCTTCTCTGATGGTGTTAGATTCTCATTCCAGTCTTTTACATCACCCTGCATGCTAATTTCGGTGTGTAGCCAATGGCTCTGTTGAGCCGGCATCCAGCCGTCGGTAAAATAAATTGGGTACTCAAAAGGCTTGTAAGCCACTCGTTCTTCAAATAATTTTGGCATAGTTAAAATGGTAAATCGTTAGGTTGTAGTTGTTTTATCTTTTGTAATATATTTGTGGAAGTATCTTGCGAAAACTTCACGTCATCTGCATCTAAATCAGTATAATCAGAGACAATAAAATGCCCTGTGGATGTATCTGCCTCTACTGAAAAAGTCATCCCATCCATCCCATATCTATTCTTCATAAAGTGGAATCTACCTGTACCGTTGACTTTATCTTCTTTAGTTCTTGACAATGAAAGACACATATCTGTTATCATAATTTTATCATAAGATCCAGCAGCCTTATCTCCTTCAATAATCTTATCTTGAGCTCCTGATCTATTAACTTGAGACACAGACCAGATAGGTACTTCTAACTCTCTAGCCAAGCCTTTTGTACTGGTATAAATATCATCTATTTCCTGTTTTCTGTCAGTTGATGAGCGTCCAGATTTTAGTAAATCAACGTAATCTATTATAACTAAATCAGGCTTAAACTCCACATCCTCAATCTTTTGCAGGTGGCTCTTTATGGTATTAAGTGTAGCTTTTCCCATTGCAAAATCTTTTATTATTAACTTTCCCTTAAGGTTGGAAACCGCATCAACAACTGTCTCTTTATGCTTTAATACATCCTGTACTGAAATCTTTGTAAAGAACGCATCGTATCGTCTTCCTACATAATGCTCATCTAACTCTAAAGTATAATGAACAACATTGTATCCCATCTGAACTGCGTGTCCTCCGAGTGCTACTAAACTCCAAGATTTACCTCCACCTGGATTCCCAAATATTAAACCAAAGTCTCCTTTTCCTAAACCTCCTTGAATGTGTTCATTGATCTTAGACCAAGGTGTTGGAATCTCATGTCTGATATCTTCTACAAACCTTGCTTCAATATCTTTGTCGTACTCGTGACCTACGTTTCTGTCACCACCAATTTTCTTTACAATCTCCAGTTCCTCGATTAATGCTTCAACATCATCACCACTATTTAGCTTGTTGGCGTGGTCCATAATAGTCTGCTTACCTTTTTTGACCTTCAGGAAGTTTACAAGAACATCTTTGTAATACTCAATATCAACGTTCTTGATTTGACAAATCTGCTTTACCTCTGCTGCGAAGTCAGCCTCCTCATCCAAGTGACCGTCCTTCAATGCTACAATAATAGCCTGCACCGGAATGCAAGTGTCATATTTATTATAGTGTTCTAATAGCTTGTCTATCAGCCACTTATGAGCGTTGTGTGAAAAATATTCCGATGAAAGAACATCGTAAACCCCCTTTAGAAAAGGCTTGTCTACCATGAGTGATGAAATCAAATGCCTTTGAAAGCTAACCCCATACCCGTCTAATGATTTTACCATAACCTATTTTTTAAAATTTAATAACCATTTCGATACATCTCGTATCAGTGTTTCAATATAGTCTTTTTTTGCGAAACTGCAAATCATTTCCTCATTTATTTTTGGAAAATCTTCAGACATTACCTCATCTAAATGATCCTCATGACTATCGTTAATCATAGGGCGTATTAGATCCATAACTTTATGTTGTTTTCGTATCTCAGGCTCTGTTAATATTATCTTTGAATATAAGAGGTTCTCATCCATCTTCTTTTCGCAAACATCTATTAAGTCGTCTATGTTTAGAACCTCCGTTAGAAGCTCTGGAAATAGCTTTGTGACGCCTTTAGGACCTACTCCTCTTACTCCATCTACATTGTCAGACTTGTCTCCTATAAGAGTCTTGTAAATAAGGAAGTTCTCCGGAAGGATTCCATACTTTTCCTTGATCTTTTTTGGTGTATAGTAAACTTTCTCTATTGGACGAAAAACTGTTATCTTATCACTAACTATTTGAAGGAAATCTTTGTCAGAAGAAATAATAATTGACTCCTTGTCTAACTTATTAGCTACATAACTTATCGCATCATCAGCTTCTATACCATTCATTATAATAGTCTTGACTGGTAGAAACTTTAAATACTCTATTAGCCTCCGTAGTTGTGCTAACTTAGCCTCGTGCTCCTCGTCAGTAGAATGGAAGATAAACTTATTTGTTATCTTGCGAGTCCCTCTACCCTTCTTATAATTGGGAAGGACCCTTTTCTTCCTGATTGTTGACTCAGCACCGTCAAAGAAAACATAAACTTCAGTAGGACTATGATTTACCATCATCCTTCCTAAGGAATTTAAAAAACCCCCTAAGCCTCCAATATGTGCTCCGTTAGGTGTTATAGTATTTATAGCTGAAAAGTTACGAAAGAAAAGGTTAAGACCATCTATTATCAAAACCTTCTCTTTTCGTTTTACTACTTCGCCCTCTTTTACTTTATCTAATAAACTGAGAACGTCCTTCACTATTGAGGTTCTTTATCGTGGGTTAATGATCTAGAGTCATCATTGGAGTATTCTTCGATAACATCAAATCCTTCTCCTCCCATAATATCAGCCCATTGCTTTGAGAAATCTGATTTATACTTCTTAAGATCAGAGTCATTGTCCCTTATAAATCCATGAGGGGTCATGATAAGTTTACCTCTTGTTGTAATACCATTAATGTGGTTTTTATCCAACTGAACATTTACACGTTTAGCAAATTCTACTTGCTTACCGTCTTTAATAGCTTTTAACTTAGATGTCCCTGCGTTAGTTATATTCCCAAAAGTAACTACAAAAGTGGAATCATACCACATTGACTTACCTCCTTTATTCTCCATCTTAGGTTGACCCATCGGTGAATCTGGTTTAGCTGCCCAAACCTTATTGATACAAACTAAAGTGTTTGTGTAGGGAGAAGATTCTTTACGAGATAGTGTGATTCTCTGGTTAATGTTATTACCAAACTGTGTAGACATCGCTCCTGCGTTCCACTCATTGTTATTCTTGTTTGAAGTAATCGAAAGCTCACAAGGAACTGATCCAATACTGTCCCAGAAAAACATTAAATCATAAGGTAGATCACCTTTCTTTTGGTCATCTAACATTGTACCAATAAAAGATGCTACATCTTCTATTGAGTTTAAAGTCTCACGGTCTGTGTAAATAAAGAACCCTTCGTAATCTGTAATCTCTCCAGTACTCTCGTCTACTACTTCACTTACTTCAAACCCCATATCCATTGCATGTTGCCAGTTCCACTTCATCTCCGTGATTATAAAAACTGGTAATATGCCTCTTTTCTGTGCTGAAACTGCTGCTTCAATCATCGCTGTTGTCTTACCTGTGTCAGAATGACCACGAAGTAAAACTATATGTCCCGTAGGAATACCAGGTATTGAAGTTACATCTGAAAATGCTTGTGATAGTGGAACCCATTTCTGCTCCTTGAACTTTGATACTGTTGATATTCCCTTCTGTTCACGATACTTTGAAAGTGAGAAGTTCGCTTTCTGTGCTGCTACTGCAGCTTCTGTTAGTGATTTCTTTGCCATAACTTAAAATGGAAGGTCCCCAAATGGATCCTCCTCTGTTTTTACTTCTTGTTTTACTTTTTCTGGTTGCTCTACTACAGGTGCTGATTGATGAACTGATGTGTAATCCATTCCAGTCTCTTCAGAGGGTTCTGGCTGTGACGTATTGTCAGTATACGGTGCTAAAACTTTACCAATAATCTCCTTAAGTTCATTAAAACTCTTCTTAGTAAACTGATCGATAAGTTCCGGTTGATTTGTCATATACTGCTTTACTGCATCTTCTGAACCTAATGGAGAAAGGTTTCCAAATTCAAACTTAGTTTGCTTGTATGTTCCCATATCCTCAATCCATACTTTGATATCTCTACCCTTAATAGGATCATAAATAAGATGACCATCCTTCTCTATATTGTCAAGAAGTGATTGTAATAACTTCTCAGTTACTCCCCAATACTTAACTCCGGAAGCTTCTTGTCCTCTTACTATAACAGGTAAAAAGAATTTACTTGAGCACCTTAGCTGATAAAGAATCTTATTCTTAATATCAGGATTCAAGTTTTTATACTCTTCAGAGTTTTCTGATGTGAGCATTTCCTCAAACATCTCTAAAGGATCCGATTCTCCGTAAGAAGACGGAGATAAGACTGATATCTTATACTCACGTGACCCTACTCTTTCAGTTACTCCCGTATTATAATAAAACTTGAGTTCCTGGATTGGAATGTCCCCGTCTGGAATAGGCACAATACGCAAGATCTGCGGCTGATTAAGCCGTGCCTTGAAAAGTGCTTTTTCTGATTGGTTTGATTGATTTTTGGTTTGCTGGTTGAATCTACCTCGTAGAGCATCCAGCTTGGCCTTTTGGGCCGAAGCGTCAAAACTGTTCATAATAACAAAATTTATATAACTATTTAAAAAAAACTCTTTACTAATCTAACTGAATGATCTTATGGATCTTTGTGTTCAGTTGTTTTAAACTGTTATGCTGTGTTAGCAATATACAGTTTCTATAATGATTCCAATCCACTTTAAATCTTGTGTCAACCACACCATTATTGAGTTTTTTTATTAACTCATTTAATGCATTGATGGTATAAAGTGTGTTAGAATCTTTCTTTCTATGTAATAAAATGGTGTTTTCAGGTATTCTTTCAACGTTCCCACTATCCACATTATATGTTAAAACGTACTCTTCCGAGTCCGTAATCTTTAATACAAATAATTTATTATACTGTATCGTATAGTCATTTTGAACATCTTCTATCAACTTATCTAAACTATCTAAAGTTGTAAATGTTGCAAATAACCTTTTATTAATTCTTTCTTCCATTGATTCTATATCATAAACACTTGTAAAATCATAGTTTAAGTGTTTATTATAAATATCATTAGGATTATTTAAAGTTGTAATCATAACCGCTAGTAATACTGGTGTTTAGATCTTTATTTTTAAATACTTTTTGAATAGCCGTTAGAAGGTTTTCCTCCCCTTTTTTTACATCTAACAAAAAACTATCATACACTGTGAGAACGATCTTTGTTTGAGACCCCTTAAGTATCTCGTGTATCTTCTCTAATATTTCTACATTGTAGGAACTTTCGGTTGCCTGTAGAAAATAGTTGAATAGTTTTTCTTTATTCATTTCTCCTAAAATACCTTTCTCAAAACGGTACCCGCTTATGGGTTCCTCAAGGTATCCTTTAGATTGATACTCATCATACAACTCTTGTTGTTTTCTAAGCAATACTCTAAAGTACGACAAATCTTTGTATTTTGCAAATATTCTTCCGTAAAATTGTTGAAATGTTATTTCCTTAGCCTTATCCCTACTAACTCCGTACATGTTAGCAAAACTCTGATGGATGTCGCTGTCTTCAAATTCATAATCAATAAGATGTGATACAATAACAGGATGATATGCCTTTATATCAAAATCTACAAAGTAATCGTTTTGTGGAATGAATGCGGAGCGTTCTCCTGTCTTCTTATTTAGTGCAGCATAGTTTACTCCTCCGAACTTGTTTGAAGGCCGTGTAGTGCTTGTGTTTAAGTTATACTGAGTGTATACGAAGGGCTGCTCTCTATTGTAAAAGTGCTTGAAGAATATATCGGGATTGATTCCGAAACCTGACCGCTCGATGTTGTAGTAAACCATCGAAACTCTCTTGTTATAGAAGTCTGCATACTTTTGATTGTTATAGATTAAACTTTTTGTTATATTTTTGTAATCCTCCTGGAAGGACTCGTAATGCTTTACTATAGGAATGATTATATTAATACCAGTAAGCTTAGGATACCTCGACTTAAAAATCTTGTGAGTCTTCGTTTTGCTGAAACTAAAAGAATTGGGAGGAAGAACGCAACCCAATAAACTATATAATGGAAGGTAATGTCGAACTGATTTAAGATCCTGACACCATAACTTTTTAAATTTTCGTAATATCTGAATAACTTTATCTATTGGAACATTTATCGTGTCTGTGTGGTTGACAGGTAAAATGAAACCCTTCGTAGACGATAAAGGTCTAATGTAAACAGCACAAATAGAATTGTCTAAAGGATGTGAGATATCGTCTGATGGTAAAACATCAATGTACGCCTCATCATAACCACTATTCTGTAACCTTTCTAACTGGTCTTTACTTTCCACTAACCAATACATAATAAAACCTATTTATATCTAATATAGGCTATATTTTATAATATTGCAAGTAGTCTTTACGAAATATTTTAGAAAATCCAGGTAAACGCTGCTGTTGCTCCACTATCATTACTGTATTCTTATTGGCTTTATAAACTCCGTCTTTACTCCCAATAAGTAACCATTTTAACTGTATGCCCTGATATAGTTGCCATTTTATGGAACTATCTTTGTTTTCTAGTTTCGCATAGTCTTCTTTTGATATCTCGTAATATATATTCTGATTCGTCTTTTTAGTAAAATACCTAGTAAAATCACCTACACTATAATCATCCTCTGTTGGAATAGGTTCGTTTTTGTTTGGAGATAATCCTGGTTTTGTTCTCGATTCCCCACTAGGGAGGGTGCCAATCCACGTAGAGTATTTTTTAGGAACTGATGGGGTTTCTGAATCCTCTTGTGATTTTCTCACTATAAGCACAGTTGGTGATTGATTAGGGGTTTTACCAGAAAAAAACTGATCTTTTGAATTCTGCCAATAATATCCTTTATACTCTAGTTGATTGTCAGTTCTAAAAAACTCACCACCATTAGTGTATAGATTTGTCTTTACTTGTGATTTAGGATAATACATTATATTATTATTAGAAATTTAAGTTTAGAGGAGGAGGAGTGGGAGTTGTTAAGCTTAAACCTTGAGGTGGGGGGTTTGAGTACTTTAAATTTTGTGGGTTTATCTCCTTATTTCCTTTTTCTGCTTTAAAATGAATATGATCCGTTACCTTCTCTGAATATTGTGGTGACAAGTCTACTGCGGTTGATACAACATCTCCTTGCTGTACAAAATCTCCAAAATTAAGATTACTTATTTTTTTACTGTAAAACATATAAACTGTATAGCCCTCGTAGTCACCTGATCCGATTATCTTTACTCCAGGAAGTTTATTGGTAGGGGTTGCTTGACTGTACTGTAATATACCTGATATTGGTGCATATATACTCTCTCCAATAGAAGTTGATATGTCCAATCCTGTATGGACTTCCCCACCTTCTCTTGCAGCTCCAAAATTTCCATCACCTCCGGAGTCGAACCTTACTGATCCAGGTGCTGGTCTATAGAATAAAATAGGTATATCCTCATCTAATATATCTACGTTATCTCTTTTTTTAGATAATTTGCTGTCTTCTAATGTAACATTTAATAAAGTACCTGCAGGTTTTGATAATGCTGTTATAGTTGTTGACCATGTATTATTTTGTAAAGTATGAGTTAGCCCTATTACAATGAATTCTACTTTTTTATTACCTTGAGAATTTTGATAATCTCTAGGTAAAAACTTAGAATCAACTAGTACTTGGTTAAATAGCTTCATTCCAGATAATCCATCTACTTCTATTTGTATTTCTATAGGAATAAAACCAAGAATAGAAGATGATATATCTCCATCTTTGCCTAAAGCTTTGCTAGCCTCTACTATATAGGTTGTGATGAATTCCCTTACTATAGTTTTGTTCTTAGCTGCATCTTCATCTCCAATGTCTAGGTAGTTAATAGGCTTAATTCCTTCGACATAAGGGCCGAAGTAACTCATAAGTCTATCTAAAAAAGCAGTTCTTCTTTGCGATAGTTTAGATTTCTGTACTCGATCTTCATTTTCATCAGGAATGAAAGTTGTAGTAGCTACAGTACCTGTTCTAGCGATTGGTTGACCTTCTGTGAAAGCCTTAAAGTTATCATTTGTTGTTATCACCTCACCATCAAAACATTTTAATTTTACAGATCCTGTAGCTAATGAGTTTCCTTCTACTTGACTTTGTGAAAATCTGTCCTGTAGTCCCTTATTTAAATTGGTGAAAAAGTCAGAAATATCTGAGGTTGTTTGATTATTAGCTGTAGCACCTATTGAAATCATTTGAGCTAGATTTTTACTAATTTTTGTGTCAAATGAAAAGTTTCTTACAAAGTTTGAAGATTCTCCTCCAAATCCATATACTTGTAAAGTTGAAGAATTATCTTTATCGTTTATTCTATTACCGTCTTTACCTACTCTAATATTTAGATTATGATCTAAAATATATAATGTCTTACCGTCATCAGTAGGTAGTGAAGGTCTGAGGTCTACGTAACCTCCTAGACAAGAATTTATACCTTCACAAATCTTATTAATCAAATCATATAGACTAAAAGGAATCGATAATTTCTTTTGATCTACCGCCATAATAGAATCTATAAAATCATGAGTAAGGTATATATTCATTATTCTACCTCTACTTCTACTTTCCTCAGTTCCTGTTGGTGGTGTAATCTCCTCAAAAACATCAAATAAAGATTTAGTTTTAGGAATATCTCCTATTTGATTTTCCTTATATTGAGGGAAAACATTTCTTATAATACAAATTCTAGGATCTGTTGAGATTAATCCTGGAAAGTTCATCATATAGTTATCCAAACGAGTATCTATTAATATACAAGGCTCTCTTGCTTCCCCATTTATTTGTGTAGGAAGTATATTATCTTGAACCCATTCTAAAAAAGCTCCAAGTCTTACATAATCCTTTCCTTTATTAATGACATTATTAGATACTTGTGCACCTCCGCTGTTATTTATTACGGTAGTATAAGATGCCTTTACAAAATCCTTGTTGTTTGGGGTTACCCCTTGTTCTGAAGAGAATGATTCTGTTCTACTACAGTATAGGAAGTTCTTTATACTATTTATGTTTATTTCCGCATTATCTGGTTTTGTTGGGTCAGCTGGGATTTCTTTGGTTAGAGTATTGACTTTTACAGACTCGATTACATCTCCTAATGATATAATGTCTAGTTCTATCTCATAATACCCTTGAGGGTTGAATCTCCAGCTAAAGTTCCTTACTTTACAAAAGAATGCATCATAGTTTCCTTGATAATCCCTTTTTATCTTCTCTATCTTTTCATAAAACTGTAAATGTGTTGTACCTTCTTGTGTAAACCAACCGTTTGTAGTATCATCTACTAAAGTAGGTCCCATCTGTGAGAAGTTTTTGTTATTATCAAAATAGATTCCGTGTCCCCATTCAACTAAAATAGTGTAACCTAACCTAACATATAATAACTCTAATATATTAAACTGCTCTAAGCTATTTGCTCTAATACTTATTTTACCTGTTCTTATAGACCCTATATTATTATGAGCTACATTAAATCCAGTTATACCTGGCATAGCTTGTATTCCGAAAGTGTTAGTACCTCCGGCTCCATAAGCACCTGTATTTGATAATTCCTTACGCTGATCTATGCCGGACCTGCCTAAAATAGAGTTTCCATCTCTAACTCTAGAAGTTCCGTTAAATAATACATACTCCTTAGCTAATCCTGTTCCTTTATACCTATCAGCTTCTGTTTGAGTAAATCCAATATCTGTGAGTCTTTTAATATCCTCTATCTTTACTGAGGATGCTACCTTAACCCAAGAATTTCTCCCATTTAAATAAGTTATTTCCTGTTGGGTTTTGTTTGATTCACCGTACCCTGAACCATGTATTTGCTGTCTTACGTCTATCTGATCATTAACGTACTTTTGAAAAGGTCCGCCAATAATACTTACATCGTTCACTGCCATAACTATATATTTACACTTTCAAAGTTTAAGATTAAACCTTGTATATTTGATGGGATTCTCAACTGAACTCCCTGTGGTGGGTAATAGCTGTTTTGTTCAGATCCATAGTTAGCTGATGATATTGCCCACCATAATGTAGAATCACCATAGTATTGTTGAGCTAGTAAGTCATACCTATCTCCTGCCTCTGTAATAATATACAAATCATTATCGGTAATTGCAACTTCTGGGTATTTTACTGTTGAGTAAAATGTTTCTCCAGAGAGGTTCTTTCTAAGTGGTATTTTTGAATATCTGCCCATTGTTATGATAGAGGATTACTGAACTTCTTTTTTGCTAGTGCTTTTAAACCGTCTAAGCTAGCGTTGGAAGAGGGTGGATTTAAATCAAAAGGTTTTATTTTTTGTGGCTTTATCCCAGCGTTGGCAGTTCTAGCTACTTTCGTTGGATCAAAATAATCATCAGATGCATCCTGGTAAGAAGTGCTACCTCCCTCTGAAGATAAATTTATAAATCTCTCTGGTCCAAAATTCTTTAAACCTCCATTATCATCAAAAGTATTTTGTTGTTTTCTAGGAACAAATTTTTGTATTGGTGTGAATACTGCAGATACTTCCAAAAAGTGAGGTAATTCTTTTACTGCTTTTGAAGTTCCAATAGTTTGATTAGTGTTAAACTCTGCTTCTTCAACATTGTCTGGTATTCCTATTTCATATGTTGCTTTATCTGGAAAGTTTATTGCTAGAGACGTAAAGAATCCAGGTTGTTCCCAAAAATAACCTCCTATAGTTAAATCAACTAAGTTACCTTCCATATATCCAGATTTAGAATAGTCACCTGTCATTATGGATTGAAGATAGTTTAACTTTTTATACATTGGAATAAGTTCTTCTCTTGACTGTGCTGCTATTTTCCAAGAAAAAGTTGCTTGTCTAGTATATCCTTGATACTTGTAAAACTGTTCACTTCTTCCCATATACTTAAAACCTTCCCAATCTGAAGAATATGTGTCATTAAAACTGTCTAAAAACGCTCTGAAGTGTATATATGTTTTCTTAAAATCATCATGAGGATTTATAGCAGCTATCCGAAACTTTATAAGATCGTTTTTTCTAGGATTTGCAGTTACTCCCTTTGAACTATATAAAGGAAGACTATTTACTTCGTCTAAGGCTCTTCCTAATCCCTTAGTATATGAACTTACATCTTTGTTGTTTTTTCCAGGATTATTAAGTCCAAGACGTCTTTCAATGTTTTTAGTCTCATAGTCTGCAGAGTTACTTAGTATACTTTTAGTATCCCCTGATTTTTGCTGATCTAAAAGTATCTTTCTGAAATCTTTTTGAATCTTCCCTCTGTTGTTTTCAGATTCATCTGATAAACCGGAGATATTACCCCCGTCTAAAAGATAATATTTCTTTCTAAATGCTGGGTCGTTGTATTTTGATGTATCTGTATATCTACCTATAATGGTTCTTCCAACTCCTATCTCAGCTCCAGGACCTCCACCATAAGCCAATATCTGATTTCTATCTGCAGAAATGCTATTTGCTGCTAATGCAGGGTCGGTTGCCAAAACAGATATAGAATCATTTATTTTTTGGCTTATTTTTTTTCCAGGTCCTCCAAAAAGATTTGCTGCATTAGATAACAGTCTAGATCCTGCACTTAATAACCCCCCTTCTTGGTTGTTTTTTTCGTAGAATTTTGTATTTGAAAGCTGTACAAGTCTATTTGTATCTCCTGTATCTCCTCCTTTTACATTTGCAGAAAGGTAAGTAGGTATACTTCCAGCAGCTACTATATTTTCAAATAGATTTCCTCCTGATCCGTCATTTCCAGAATCAACTCCAGTTTTTGCAAATGGGTTGATACCTTGTTTGTTAAGATGGAATCCTAATCCTGAAGAAGCTACTTGTGCTATTGTAGATGTTGGGATATAAGGACCTTGATTTAGTCCAATAGATTTGGCTTGAGTCTTTACATTTGTACGTGAAAGTAAATTCTGCTTTGCAGTAAATAGTAATCCCTTCCCGGTTGTAAGTAACAACTGAGTCATTCTTGACACATCGTCTGCGGATCTTTTTAAAGTACCAGCTCGGAGTAAGAAATCTGTATTACCTCCTAGTAAACCAATATCAGGAGACTGTGCTACAACAGGAGGAAGAGTGTTTCTATTAACAAAAGGTTCTTTAGAAGAACCCCCTCCTGGTCTATCTTGTCCAAACTTTAGATCACGCCAAACTGTGCCTTGAGTTACAAGTCTTTCCTCAAGTCCAGCCATATAATTTTTATTGCTATTAAGCTGTAGCGTCTGCTGCTCTAGCTCTTTCTACATCAGTATCGATATCGTTAGGCAAGTTATTTAAATACTCCCCTTTATCGAAAGTTCCATTTAAGAAAGCTTTTCCAGTATTGTTCATTGGAGCTTTTGGTCTTGAACCATTCAACTCTCCATCAAGCAATGTTCCTTCTGTTTCAAATTTTTTAATAAGTGACATAATCGTATTTTTTAAACGTTCTATTATAAATATCTATTGAATACTAAATGAGTTAACATTTAAATCTGTCCCAAAGGACGAAGCACCTAAAGTTAACTTGGTTTTAGTTTTTGCTATTGTATTCTGACCTTTAGCTAATATTTCGGTCTGTTTATTGATTGAAGCATTCATTGCTTTCATTTGATTCACAAGCTCTTCACTCTCCTGGTTTATTTGAGTTTGGTTATTGTTTACCGTGCTCGCCATCCCCGTGTTTATTGTAGAGGTCGGCTCTATCGTAGATATGGGATTTATCTGCGTTTTAGCCTCTCCTAGAACAGACTCATAATCAGGCATTTGTGATAATGAACGGTCTCCGAATAAATCAGTTCCTGCTACAATCGTGTCCTCCTTATTAAACTTAATGCTCCCTTCTGGTCCTAATAGAGTCTTACCTCCTTGATGTGAAGATGGGATCATAGCATCATCTGCAAAAGTGAAATCTCCTCCTAATGAATTTAAAGTTCCTTGTATTCCGTTTAAGAATCCAGATTCACCAAAATCATCTCTGAATCCAGTGACAACACCTAGGAGTTTTATAAGATCACCAATACCTCCAACGATAGCACCTACTGCACTCAATACGGCTCCTAAAATACTAAGAACAGGCATGAATGCTGTTGCTACGTCAGTGAATATACCCTTAAGTTTTTCTATAGTAGCGTTAAACTTATCAGCTAATGTTTGAGCTTCTAATCTATCAGCTAACTCACCTCTACCGACTGCTCTTAACTCACGTGCTGTCTTACCTTGTATCTCCTGCTTGAATAGGATATCTGCCAACTGATCTGATTGCATACCTAAGGATCTCGCTAATGCGTCCTGTTGGATAACATTCAGGTTGCTAAAGTCTGTATAGTCTCCAGCTTGTTTAGTTAGCTCCTTAGCCACTGTTTCCATGTCTCCCATAAGAGCCGCAGAACGTGCTCTTTCAAGGTTTAAATCTCTTCCGAGCAATAACTCAGCCTCAAGCTCACTCTCAATAGAGGATTGGAAGTCTAATAGAGATCTTGAAGATGATACAATATCGTCCATCTCAGCTCCAAATAACTTAGCCTGTGTTACAGCTTTTGCTATTTCAACAGGATTACTGCCTAGATTAGCTCTAACCTGTCCCGTTACCTTCGCAGTAGCCTCTAGTATTTTACGTAAATCAAACTGTACTCCTTTTTGTCTTTGAAGCTCATAGGAGGCTCCTAAGACGTTTTCGTAGTTCTCCTCTAGAGAAGTGCCAGTTGCTACAGAAGCTGCCGCTAACTGCCCCGCTGCGTCTGCAGAGAGCCCTACTTGCTCTGTTAACTTAGTGGCTGTTACTAAAGTATCTGCTGAGAACTTTGCTATAAATCCAAACTGATCGGAAATACTTGTTAATGTCCCAAGTAACTTTGTGGTTGTTATGTTTATATTTCCACTAGCGGCTGCTGCACCGGCAAGTTCAGTTCTGATGCCCATTGCCTCACCCCTGGAAGCTGCAAAAGACTTTTGAATCTCTACAACTTCTTTATCTGCTTTTCCTAAAGCTTGTATTACTTCTATTATTATCCCTAGTGGCCCTAACGCTTTTGTTATAACTGGACCTAATTTTGAAAATGCAGCTGAAAGAGATTTTCCAAGGACGTTACCTTTAGGTATGATTTCTGCAATATTTGTACCTTTTAGTTTTGAAGCAGCTGCGGTTCCTGTTAAAAGTTTACCTCCTTTTCCTTTTAATAAAGGATTATCTTGTATACCAATTCTTTTAAAATAGTCTTCTGTTAAACCCTTACCAGTAGAAACTCTATCTTTTAATTCCTCTTGATTTACTCTACGTTCCCTGAAAATATCACCAGCTTCTTTTGTTGCATCCTCAAAAAAACCTGACAATAAAGGGACTTGTTTTAAAGATTCAGATAAACCTGAAAGTAATCTAGATTCAGGTATATCCGATATTTTTTGAAAATTATCTTTTGCTTCTTGAGCTTTTTGAGTAAAAGTGTCGACATCAGTTATTAAATCCCTTAAAGCACTCCCTGTATCTGATAATACTTTCTTTATGCCTTCGTTTGCTTGTATTCTTTTTTCTAAAGATTCTATTTCTTTATCGGAGTCCCCTGTCTGATCTTTCTTTAATTCTAATATATCTTCCTCTAAACGTTTATTTTTTTCGTTTATTATAGATATCTGTTTTGCTGCTGCATTTGTTTCAGATATAAGTCTTTCCCTTGATTTTATAGCACTGTCAATTTCTTTTTGAATATCTTTTTCAGATTCTAACAAAAATAATTTCTTAGCAGTAGTGTCTGAACTCTGTTCTGCAGATTTGTTGATTTGAGTGGCTAAAGTTCTTAAAGATCTTTGTAAATCAACTTGACCTTCTAAGCTTTTAGTTTTTTCTCTTAATGTACCTAAAATTTCTCGAGTATATACAAGAGTTTCTGAAGCAAGGTTTCTCTCACTATTAGCCATTTGAGATCTATAAGATTCGTTACTTCTTAACTCAGCTTCTCTGCTTATGTCTCTGGTTCCTTTTTCCTCTTCCATATGTTTATAAATATACAAAAACCTACAATTTTACTTGTAGGTTGATTTATTATAAGGTTTAGATGCTGCTTTAAATTCAGTCTTATTAACTTCTCCTGAAGAGTTTACTAATGTCTTAGTGTTTTGAGAAACAGATTGATTGTCTTTTTCAGCATTATTCTTCTTCTCGTAAAAGGATTGTATCTTTATAAATGTATACTTTCTTAGCCATATTGGCATATTATACACAGTATCCCATGTATAACCCCCCTTTCCATGAAATACTATCTCATGTATGCTGTCGAAGACATTTAATCTAAACTGAGGTGCTGTTTTAGATGTCAGGCCAAAAAAAGCTAATCCCGATAGGGATATCTACACCCTCCTCTCGTCCTTCTGGATAAAACTTTAAATCGATGTCTGGTGTTAGATTCTTTATTGCTTCTCTAATGGCTCTTGAGTCTTGTGCTAATAGATACTTTTCTACGAACTCTCTGATGGATTTAGATTCTCTATCTCCATTTATAGAAGTTATTTGATGTTTCAATCTTGTAGTTACTGTAGGTGCTCCCTCTTTGATTATCTTCTTAAGACCTTTAAGCTCCTTCTCTATCTTCTTCTCATCTGCTCCTGTTAATAACTTAAAGGTTATAGTGTTTTCAGATTTAGGTAAAGTTAGTGTGAATTCGTTCTCTGTTGCTTTTTTAAAGTCATCAGATAACTCTTTAGGAAGTAATGTTGTTAAATCAATAGTGTGATCTTCTCCTCCATACTGGAAGGTATAATCTGATCCATATCCTAAGGCACGAATAGCTACCATAAGAGCGTTCTTGTCTCCAATAAGTAAATCATCAACTTTTACATCTCCTATGATGACAGATTGGATAAGCTTATCTAAAACTGTTCCGTTCTCGATATAAGATTGATTTGATAAGATGTCCTCTTCACGAGCACTCATATACTTAACCTCTACCTTTCCTGATGATAATGGTGATTCTTGTGGGTAAAGTTTACCTCCCGATGGGAGAGTAACTTCTTCTGTTGGCATTTTTATTTCCATAAACTTGTTTTAATGACTTCTTTTATATAAATATATAATACAACAATTATTTGAATAAAAAAAGCCCGGACGTTAAATCCAGGCTTATTATTTGTAAGTAGTTGATTATCAGTCTTATATTAAAAGTTGAGTACTGCGTAATCGATTTCTACAGTCATTGTAAGTTCTTGGGCAGCTGACTCATTATCATAGCTATAGTCTCCAAAGGTAGCATTTGTAATAAGTGATCCTTTTAAAATCCACTCAGATACGATATCTCCTACAGGACCTAATACGTTGAAAGTTAAATCTTTCTTGTAAAAGTCACTATAACCATCACGTCCTGTTACAGATTCATGGTGTAGTCTTACCCATTCCATTACCGCTTGAGCTCCAGATGGAGTGATCGGATCAAATAATGTGAAAGTTACAGGTTGCCAGATAGACTTCCCTTTTATATTTCTTCTTACATTGATATGATTCAAGCTTACTACATCTTGATTCAGCTGAATTGAACTTACACCTTTGATTAGATACGATGGGAAACCATCAATATACATGACGAACCTATTCTGCTGTTTCGGCTCGAAGGCGGTGAAGAACATTTCGTTAGTGCTTAATACTGCCATTTTTCTTTTATTTTATTATAAATATTTACCTTTTAGATTATGCTGGGAATGATGCTCCTGTCGGTGTAACATTAAAGTCTAGCAAGATATACTCAGCTGTTTTAGTTGGTTGTAAGAAAATCTGCCCTACAAGCTCATTTCTATCTACTACATCTGCTCCATTGTTTGACTCATCCATTATCACACGGAAAGCATACAATCCTTGTCTTTGTTGAACTGTTTCTAAATAAGGATTTACCTGTGTTAAGAAACTGTTTCTTGTTGCGATAGTATTTTGTTCGAATACTAACTGATCTGCAATCTGAGTAATGTAACTCTTTAGAGTAATCAATAATCTTCTTACATTTACTCTATCAAGAGCTGTTGCACGTTTTTGAAGTGTTTTCTGTCCAAATACTACAACTCCAGATTGTGGGAAAGTAGCTATTGGGTTAATATTAGCTTCGTATAAAGTGTCTCTTGTTGATGTAGGTAGCTTACGCTCTGCTCTGATTACATTTCCTAATGCTCCTCTAGTAAGACCTGCAGGTGCGAACCATGCATCACTACTTCTGTCAGTGAAAGCTAATACGCCAGGAATCATTGTTGAAGCCGGTACCCAAACTTGTTGCCCTGTTTCAGGATCAATAGTTTGTAACCATGGCCAGTAAGTAGCTGCATAACTAGAATCAAATCCAGCTGCTTGTGTAGTTACTGTTCCTACGTTTGCTTGGTAGTTAACTAAATCAACTACTGCAAGATTGTCTCCTCTACTAACTGAGTTGTTTACTAATGTAGTAACAGTTGAGCTAGCATTCTGAGATGTTAATCCGGGTGCAGTGATTGAAGAATATTTGTAGTCGTCTGTGTTTCCTAAAATCTGAAGAGCTGTGTCATAGTCAGTAGAAGTAAGTCCCTGAATATTTCCAGTTGTTACATCCTCGTAAAACTTAGCAGGAGATCCTGTAGCTTGTGAATATAAGTCACCTACTGCTCCACTAAATGATCCTGACTGAACTTGTGGGATAGAAGCGGTGTATTGTGACTTTACATTACCATTGTTATCAAAATAATCAGGAGTCTTTTGATTTACTTGTTTAACTCTGATGTATTTTGATTTGTTAATGTATGTACCTTGTTTTTGAATATAGTAACTTCCATTATCTTCAAGTACAACTTGAGTAGAATTACCGATTACTTTTTCAATATAGTTGTCTGCTTTTGGGTCTAATGAAAGATTTGCCCAAGTCTCCAATACAGCTTTTTCTCTGTTGTTGTCATTTCCTCTACGTACTAGTAAACTAAATACTCCAGAAGAACTATTAGAAGAAACTATCTCCCATCTAACATTGTCTGCTGATCCAGATGCCAAAGCTCCTTGTGTTTGAGCACCATCATTGTTCATAATGACTCCCTCAGAAAGTGTATCTAAATCAAAAGCATCTTTATAGTTAAGGTCTGAAGCTTCCAGTGTGATCACTAAATCCGATCCTCCTGGTTCATCAGCTCCTGCAGATGAAGAAGGTATTGTAATAATTTCACCTGCTGCAAATCCTGTACCGGCAGTGGTTACAGTGATGCTTGAAATACTCTCAGATGTATCATATGTAATACTTGCTAAGGCGTCTACACCTGTTATGCTTCCTGTCATTGGGACAGAAGCAACAGTTCCAGGTCCATTTCCTAAAGAAGAGGTGATAATAAATCCAGCTGAGATACCATTCAATAGTGCATCCGTTGTTGTTACAAGACCCCCGTCTGTAATGTTAGTGTTTACTTTTGTTGATTCCGCAGGTGAGAAAGATCCTGAAGTAGTTCTAGTAACTAATAAAGACTCTCCTCCATTTTGGAAGTAGTTATATGCAGAAATTCCAGTCATGTAATTGTAGGAATTTGATCCTGATTCAATCGCACCACCGAATATTGCTTTAAACTGAGAGTATGTAGTTACTACTGTTGGTATTTCAACTGGTCCTAATGCGGTTGGTCCTACAATAGCCGATCCAACCGTAACAGGTTGTTCTTGTACTACTGAAGAATCGTTTTCTCTTGCTAGGACCCCAGGTGATAAAATAGTTTCTGCCATTTTCTATGTATTATTAAATGCTTTTATTATAAATACTAAAATTTTTCTCTAAAATTAGTCTGTTGAGGTAATCTCACCAGTATCTATATTTATTGTTCCGTTTCCGTACCTAGAGGTAAGGTTTGATGCAAACTCTAAACGCTCTTTGTTAAACTTCTCTTTTTCTTCTATCGCCCTATCCTGCTCCTCTTCTAAGCTATGTTGCTGATATGCGATCTGGCCAAATAAAATAACAAGATTATCCTCTTTTGTTTGAAAATCTTTTAATTTTTGCAACTCTTCTTTTGATAAAACTTTTTTGTCCATTTATGTGTTTATTATAAATATT
>JAAHTG010000397.1_pt1 | contig 31012 bp, 7 predicted proteins | sample 6116081 | NCBI WGS metagenome assembly JAAHTG01 (sample SAMN13939989, study PRJNA603662) | sponge metagenome | isolation source: marine sponge | host: Mycale hentscheli | place: New Zealand | collected 2005 | reverse complement strand
GTTAGAAGAAGATGGTGAATATGAATTACCAGAAGAATTAATAGAGTATTTACTTGCCAATGGGGTAGAATTAGATTTTATGTAATATGAAAAGAAGAGTAAGAATAAAAAAATTACCTAAAGCTAAAGTCGGAAAACAAGTAGACTATAGTTTATTTAATGATCAAGCTGCTTGGGGTGGTGGAGATTATAATAATAATGGTTCTCAACCTGGATTAAACTTAAGCAGATACATATCTCGTGTACCAAGACAAGATGCAAATGTAGAAGCAGAAGGTGGTGAAACTGTATTTGGAGATCTTAATGGTGACGGTATTCCAGAACATAAAATAATTAAAGGTCCTAGACACAGTAGTGGTGGGGTGCCTTTAAGTCTACCTGAAGATACATTTATCTTTAGTGACACTAGATCAATGAAATTGAAAGATCCAAAACTATTAAAACGTTTTGGTAAAAATGAAAAAAAATCAATTACTCCAGCTAAAATTGCTAAACAGTATGATATTAATAAATATAGATTAATATTAGAAGATCCTAATTCAGATGATTTATCAAAGAAGACAGCTGAATTAATGATTAAAAATTATAATATTAAACTAGCTGAGTTAGCAATAATACAAGAAGCTATGAAAGGAATGCCTCAAGGCATGCCTGTTGCTGCGGGACCTGCTTTAAAAACATTAGGTATTTCTCAAGATGATATTGTTGACCCTCAATTAAAAGCAACAAGTAAACAACTTTCTAAAAAATTAGAAGAGCAAGAAGGTAATTCAGAAGGAGAGATGGAAGAAGATGTTTCTGAAGCTGAGGAAATGAATCAAGCTCCTGTAGCACAACCACAACCTCCAATGTCTTTTGGTGGTAGAATTTTAAGAGCTCAAGATGGTGGTGGTATAAATGTAACTCAAGCTGAAATTCAAGAAGAGCCACAAAGTTTTTATGACTTTGCTAAAGGAGAGCGTGATTTTTTTATAAATAATCCTGACATGTGGAATGAAGATCCACAGATGATTAAGTATGATACAGAAAAATATTCTAATTGGGAGGATGTTCCAATGGAAGAACGTAGTTTTAACTTTTGCTTAGACTGTTTAGTAAAAGATTATGATAACCCAGAGCATTTACAAGGTATTATACAATTAATGGAGGAAGGTTTAACAGATGGTCCTCATAATACACAATGGTCAACTGAGTTAGATGATTTTAATGCAGGTTTAGAAAAGCATGGTATAGCACCTCCAAACTTACAACAGCATCAATATGGTGGAACACCTATGGCTGCTTATGGTATGATGATGGGTGGTTATGATATGCCATTCTATGATTTACCTGAAGCTAAATATGGTAGAGCAATACCTAAAGCTCAGGATGGTGTAGAGATACGTGAAGATGATCCAGACTATGAAAGAAAAGTATTTGATGCAAACCGAGCAGGTAAAAAGGTTATTAGAATAGGTAATGATGGTAGAAAACAAGTTGTTAAATATAATACTGGGGTAACTCCAGAATATGATGAAGCTACTATGGGTACTGATTTTGGTACAACACCAGCTGGTGAAGCTGCAGCTATTCAATATCATCTTTTACAAGAAGGTTTTAATAACCCTAAAATTAGAGAAAAGTTTTATGAAGAATATCAAAATTCTGTAAAAGATTCTCGTGGTTATTCAAGTTCTACTAGTCAGACAGCAAATCAAGCTTCATTAGAAGGCTTTGATCAAGATGCTGTTATTGATAATTTTATGAAAATGCAGAAAAGAAACCTTATGTTTAAGGCTAAACAAATTGATCCTGTGTTATTTAGTAATAGTGGAAAAGGTTTTAGAAGTTGGTCTGATGTAGAGAATCGTATAAATTCTGGTATGGAAGTAGTCAATCCTGCAACAGGTCAGCCTATAACTAGTCAATCAGAATTTAAAGCTGCTAAAAAACATCTTGCAGAAGAATATGGTAGACGAGATGCAAATGGTGATTTAGTAAATCCTAATAATGTTTCTTTAGGTCAAATAGCAACTTCTATAGGTGAACCTTTAGAAAAAGGTGCTCCAGATATGTATGTAGATCCTGCAGATGGTGTTCTTAAACCTGATCCTAATGCTCTTGATCTAGGTGAAGGTACAAATTCTAGAGCTGTTCAACAAGCTGGTTTTCATGCATATGCTAATATGATGAATAATGCAGGAACTTATGATGCAGATACACAATTTGCTATTAGAAATTTTCAGGGTGAACGACAAGAAGGTGATCCAGATCAAGCTGGTATGGCAGGATATCTTGGTGCTGATGTGTCTCCTATAGATGATTTTTCAAATTTAGATTTAGATGGTGATGGTATAGTGCAACCTGATGAGTTAGATCCTTCTAGTAGTTATAAAAGTACATATGGTAATACAACTGCTGGAGAACTTACAGGTATACAGAGTACTAGTTTAGAATATGGCTGTCAGTGTGAAGATGAAGATGCTGACTTTTATATGGAAAAAGATGCAAATGGTAAATGTCCTTGTGATCCTGAAGAAGAGAAAAAGAAATGTCCTTGTAGAAAGAAAGACGGTACTATTGTAGATGTAGGTGTAGATCCCGAAACAGGTGATTGTTTACCATGTGAAGATAGTTCAACTACAATTGTTGAAGATGAACCTGCTCCATGGTGGTTACAAGATACTATAAAGACTACTGGTGCATTTGGTGACCTTATGGGTATTAAGAAGTATATGCCTTGGGCTCCAAGAGTAGATCTTGAAGAACCTGATGCTGTATATGCTGATCCAACTAGAGAGCTTGCAGCACAAGCTGAACAGGCTAATATACAAACACAAGCTATTGGACAATTTGCTGGGGCAGCTGCTCAATCAGCAAGATCTGCTAGTATACAAGGTCAAGCTGCTAAACAAGCGGCAAATACATTAAATCAATATAATGTAAATAACATAGCTGCTGCTAACCAAAATGAGCAACAGAAAGTAGGAATTAGAAATCAGGAACAACTTACTAATCAGCAGATAGGTCAGAATCTATATAATGAAACTACAATAGCTAATCAACAATTTGATAATGCTAAGTTAGCTGCTAGAACTAATTTAAGAAATCTGTATACTAATGCTATTACAAACAGACAGAAGCAACAGAACCTTAATGCTTTAAATGAGCAGTATGATATTAATCCAGCTGATGGAGGTAGTTTAATATTCAAAGGTGGTAGAGACTTAACTGGTAAGGGTACTAAAGGTATGAGCTATGATGATGCTGTTGCAAGTTGTAGAGGACAAGGAATAGATCCTTCTGATAAAAGTTCTTTTCAACAATGTATAAATATAAAAATGGGTCAACCACAATCAGCTTCTACACAAAATTCTGCAACACCTCCAGGATATGGTGGTGTTAATGCTGGCAATGCAGTACAAGGAACTCAAAAAGGTGGTTATATATATGATGATGGCGGATTTGTTTATGCAAGTAATGTATATCCATTCGTATTATAAACTTTAAACATTTATTAAACTTATAAAATTTTAATAGATTTACAAATAGACAATAAATTATGGCAACGTACATACAAGGAGTTACAGATTATATTCCAGATTATCAGCCTTTTCAGCCTGACTTTAATTTTTATGCTAATGTTTTACAAACAAAGCAAAATCAATATGATTCTAATTATAATGAGTTAAATAATATTTATTCTGATATTATAAATGCGCCATTGACTCATAATTTAAATAAGGAAAAGAAAGATGTATTACTTAAAAATATTGATAATAACTTAAAAAAAGTATCAGGTTTAGATCTTTCATTAGAACAAAATGTACAACAAGCTACACAGGTGTTTAGACCTTTTTATGAAGATAAATATCTTATGAAAGATATGGCATTTACAAAAAATGCAAAAAATGTTATAGGTAGAGCCAATGCTCTTCAGAATTCACAGGATGATAAATTAGCTGCCCAATGGTGGCCTACAGGAATTAAAGCTGCTAATTACCAGGTACAAGATTTTGCTGATGCTACCTTGGATGAAACATTAGGTATGGGTAATGTAACATATACGCCTTATATTAATTCAATTAATCATTATATGGATATGGCTAAAAAGCTAGGTATCAAAGCTGAGTCTAAATATAATGTTGATAATAATGGTAATAAAAATCCATATGGTGATATTACTATTACACAAAAGAATGGTCAACTAATTATACCTACACTTAATGAAATGTTTGTTGCAGAGTATACAAAGAACCCAAGACTCCAAGATGTATATAGAATACGTGCCTATGTAGAAAGAAAAGATTACATTAATCAACACCTTAGTGAGCATGGTGACAATAAAATTGCTTCTGAAAAGGCTTATTTAGATAAACAATATACTTGGTTAAGTAATCTTGCTAATAAGCAAAATCAAAAAGCTTCAGAAAATTTAAAAGTTACTAAAGCTAAAGCAGATGATGTAGAGCAATCTGCAAATAACGGCAAAGCTAATCCTAAACAAAAAACTTATTTAGAAGCGTTAGCTCAAGGAGCTACTGTTCAAGAAGCTATATTGGCAAGTACAAGAAAATTAAATGCTCAACTTAATGATGGTAATAGAACTGCAGTTACTGAAGGTCAAAAAGGTGGTTTAAATTTAGAAAATTTAGATTTAGCAAGAATGAAAGTAGATGCTGGAATGGCTTCTATATTTGCTCAAGAAGATATCCGTGTAGCTGCTAAAACATATTCTGATATTGATGCAGTATTTGAACAAGATTTGAGTAAGGTTGGATTAGCTAGGTTTAATTCTAAGCTAAGAAGAAAAGAAATTGAATATGATAATACTTTAAAAGCTCAGGCTAAAGCTCATCAAGCTTATATTGACTGGGGTATAAAAGTAAATAAATTTCAATATAAAGCTATTGATCCAAAAAATCCTATGTTAGGTGGAGTATTAGTTAATAATGATGATTATGATAAAACATTTCAAAGAACTAGTAGTGATCCTGGATCCACTACAGAAAAGCCAGTAGATTTAGCAAATTTAAATGCTAAAATGGCAAAGAGTGCTCAGGGAGAATATCAAGATCCATTTTTAGATGCTGTAATGACATCACTCTATGATCTAGTTTCTACAAATCAAATTACTAAGTCAGAATTAAGTAAGATAGTAAGTGGAGGAGGTTATCTGACAAGTGGTGGAACTTATGCTAGAGAATTATCTTATGCATTAGGACGAGGTATAGATCCTAATAGTGATGCTGGTAAAAAGATAAGAAAAATGTCTGATGAAGAGTATTACAAATCAACAGGAGATTATAAATCTGTTACTAGAGACCCTCAAGGAAATCTTATTGGTATAGATAATAAAGGTCAGGAAGTATATTTAATGCCAAATCCTCATAAGTTTGAGCCTGATTTTATGGATATGTATCATGCTAAGTTAACTCTTGGAAAACACAATGATCCAAACTTTAACGAAAATACATTATTTCCTCACCCTAATCATACAGGTAAAGGTGCAGATGAAAAGGCTTATGATAACTTTCTTCACATGTATGATGTTTGGAAAAATAATAAAACAAAAGGTAGAGACTTAATTAGAAATACATTTGTATATGATGGTTGGAATAAATGGCTAAAACAAAATTCAGGTTCTAATACAGCTGCACAATGGCTATCAGAAAATCCTAAATTAAAAGAGTCAATATTTAAGTATGAAGAATTTCATCAATTTGAACATGCTAATGAAAAAATATATGAGGTTAATTCTAATAAAATTATTGAAGGTTTAGAAATTGCATTAACTAAAAAATATTCTGATGTACTTGATTCTGAAGATATAGAAAAGATTGCAGAGTATTATAAAGACCAATATTTTGATGGAACTTTAATTACAAGAAATGTTGAGCCAAATGAAAAAGTAATGCAGGGCGGCAAAGAAGTAAAAGATGCTGTAGATTTAATTACAATTGATGGTAAGTTATATGAAGGACCTGACATAGATCAATTTATAAGGCAGGAAATATTACCTGAAGTATTAAGAAAAAATCAAGCACAAGCTAAAGAGTCAGCTGGTAAAATTAAAAAAGGAACTGATTGGAATGAAACTAAAAGTCTTACTGAAGAACAATGGTATGAACTTAACACATATATAGATAATGATGCAACAATGCAAGAATTAGAAAATGAGTATGGTTTAGAATCTGAACCTGACTTAATATATAGTTCAGATTATTGGGATATACCAAGAGCTTCTGGAATGGAAGAAGTTTCAGAATATAGAGATGATCTTGCAAAACAATGGAGAAGAAATAATAATGCTGTTTCTGAAATGGATGAAAAAGATATGTCTAGTTTGACTTTAGATATAGAAAATATATTACATGCAGCTTATGAAGGTGTGGTTTATGATCCTAATCCTGAAACTGGATTACTAACTATGATAAATGGTATTAAAGCAGGTCAGTTTGGTAAAGCTTCATTAGCAGCTAACTTTGAAGATAGGTATGTAAATATGCAAGACCCACAAAGCCAAGGTTTTAGAGATTTTGCTAGTATGATTGAGGATATAAATAGAATTAATTTTAATCAATCTGGTAACTATAGAGTAAGTGTTAATGGTTTAAAGAAGATTGACTCTGAAGAAGACGGTTCTTTTAAACATGATTTAAATCCTCAACTTGCAGCTAGGCTTGTAGAAACTTTATTTCAACAAAACATTAGGGCTGGAGAAAAGGGTGAGACAATTAAGTTAAGTAATTCACGTATAGCAATGGAGGATATGAATACAAATGCTATTACTATATATCCTTCTAGAGCTTTTTTAGAAGAAAATATCAAATCAGTACCTTATACAAATTATGAAGGTGAAACTGATGATAAAGCTTCTATTATAAAAGCTATAGATAATATTATGGCAAATGGTCTTACGTTTATTGCTCCTAAAAATGAATGGGCAAACTCATTCTTAACAACAAATAAGGAATCACCTTTAGAATTAGCATTAAATGCTCTTGGTGAAATTAGTTATGATGATCCTTATAATGCAGGAAGTTATCAAATAAGAAAAGTAGATGGTGTACCTGGTGTTACTCATCAGGGTAACTTTACTTTAATGGGTCTAAATCCTGATGGTTCTTTTAAAGAATTAAGTAATGCAATGTCTTATGGTGTAAATAGAGGTGGTTCTTCATTAGAAGATATTCAAAGGCATTATTATAATGCTATATCACAAGCATCAATGAAAAATTTAGAAACATATAGACAAATTCTTAAAAAAGGAGATCAAGAAGCAATACAAAAAGCAGAGTCTAATTTTAATTATACACCCAATAGTACAGGGTTTAATTATGGTAACGATTAATAATTATGGCAGAAGAAGATTTAAACTTAGAGAATCAGTTTGAGAATTTAGCTGGTATGACTGATATGTATGATCCTGCAAAAATAGGATTAAATACTCAAGAGCTTACCCCGATGTTTCCTAATTCTGTTTCTAATGCATTTACTAATACATCTTTTGATACTCAAAAAAATACTGGTGGTCTTCCACCTGATTATACACCTCAAGATGTTCAGAAAAATTTAACTAATCCAGATGTTACTGGTGATTGGTTAGAATCATTAGCTGATAAAACTAGTTCTGTTGTAAACTCAGAACAAAATAAAAGAGCTTATGCTCCTATGTATACTTTTGATTCATCTCCTAAAGGTGCGTTTAAGGATAGATATAAAGCATATGGTCAGGAAACTTATAATAGAATAGGTTTTAGTCCTCTTATAGATAATGAGGCTTGGTATAATGATAATACAACATTAGGAGATGATCTTACTAGAACTATGAGAACAGCGGCTTTGCCAATGTTAGGTTTAGGATTTATGAGTCCTTTACACTCTTATGGTAACATGCTTCAAGGTAATAGTCCTTTTGATACTAGTGATGAAGAGGCTTCAGAATATGATTATTTAAACCAACTTGCATATAGTAGTAAAGGTGGTATGGGTGGTTTTACTAATAATTTAGTTTTATCATCAGCTTACTCTGCTGGTATATTATTAGAAGGTGCTGTTGAAGGAGCTCTTATTGGTGGTACAGTAGGTTTAATTGAAGGAGGAGTAGGTGCAGTTCCTGGAGCAGCTTTAGGTGGTGCTGCTGGATTTTTTAAAAACCTTGCTAGATTACCACAGTCACTTTATCAGTCTGCTAAAGCAATGGGTAATATGATGAAGCAGATTCAGACATATTCTAATCTTGCAAAATCAAAACAACTTTGGAAACAAGCAGCTGGTAATTTTGGTAAATTTATAAACCCCTTAGATAATACTTTAGATGGATTTAAAACATCAAAAGATATGGTCAATATGGCTAGAGCTGCTAGAACTGTAGGTGGTTTTTGGAATGATGTTAAGAATATCAACATGGGTATATCTGAAGGAAGGCTTGAAGGTGGCTTTACTAAGCAGCAAACTTATGAAGAACTATATAATGATTATTATAATGAACATGGTGTAGCTCCTACTGCTGAATTACAAGTTCAGTTTATGGAACAAGCTAATGCTGCAGGTTGGAGAAACTCAATGAATAATGCGGCTTTAGTTTTTTATTCTAATAAAATTGCATTTCCGTCTATTACAAGAGCTAGTTTTTTAAAAGGAACTTCTAAATTGGCCGCAGGTACTACAGTGCTTGGTAGGGCTAATAAAGAGTTTCAAGTTGTATTTGATCCAGGTAAAAAGGTTATTGACGGAGCATATTCAATAGAAAAAATTGGTATTAGAAATGCATTAAAAGCAGTTACTAAACCTAAAGTATGGGGTAATACAGCTTGGAATTATTTTAAAGCAAATGTTGTTGAGGGATTCCAAGAATCAGCTCAGGATGCATTAAACGATGCTACTAAAGATTATTACAAAAAAACTTTCTATGACTCTAGTGCTAAAAACATGAGGTATGTTTTAGGTTCTTTAGCTAATGGTATAGATAAGCAAATTAGCGCTCAGGGATTTGAAACATTTGCATCAGGTTTTGCAATGGGTTCAATACTTCAATTACCAGGTAAAATGGTTAATGGAGCTACAATGGGTTATAATAGATTTTTTAAAAATAGAAATAACTGGCAAGAATATGTTGATGGTCAAAAAGCTGAAGCTGAGTCAATGGCGGCCTCATTAAATACAATGTATAAAAATGCTGACTTCTTTTTTGATCCTCGTTTTAGTAATTATTCTAATCAAGTCTTAGCTGGTAAAACAGTTGATGAAGATGAGACTACAACAAAAGAAGCTAAAGATACTGAGTTTGCAGCTTTTCATAGTGCTGTAACTACATCTCTTCAAAATGGAACTTTTGATATGTTTTTAGAGAATTTAAAATCATATAAAGAAGCTACTCCACAAGATATTGAGGATGCTTGGGGGTTACAACAAGGACAGGGTCAAAAAGCGTTAAGAGATTTAGATAAGAATATTGAATCTGCACAAATGATCTCTAAAAGATTTAATGCTGCTAGAGATAAGATGAAGTATCAAATGAATCTTAGTGACTTTAAAAAAGATTCTGAAGAGTATAAGAAGGCTCAAATATATAATAGAGCTTATCAAGTAGCTCTTCAAAACTTTGTGTTTTTTCAAGATTCTTTTGATAACAACTTAAAAAGACAAACTAAATTATTTCAAAAATTAGGAGATGTAAGTGCAATTAAAGATTTAAACTTTTCAGAAGTAAGTTCTTTAGTTGATCCTGCTAGATTAAGTAGAGAGATTGCAATGCTAGAAACTGAATTAGAATCATTAAGATCTAATCCTAACCTAGAATATCAATCTGAAATAAATCAAGATTTAGAAACTAAACAACAAAAAATTAATGCATTAAAAGATTTTGAGGCATCTCAAAATGGTTTATTACAAGCCTTTTTTAAGAATAAAATAATTAAAGATCTTAAGGCAGAAATGTTAGAAAAAGATCCGTCATTATCTGAAGACGAAGTTGAGATGCAAGTTCTCAATGAAATGATGCAAGAATATGAAGACGGTAGTACAAATGAATTTGTGGAATATAAAACTGCATTTAAAAATTTATTATTATCAGTAACTACTGACCCCCAACAAAGAGCTAAGTTGCAAATGCAACTAGACGATACAGAAAATTTTGATGAATTATATGATGCATTATTAGACTTACATGTTATTAATAATGAAAATAATGGTTTATCAACTTATATAAATTTACTTAGTAACCCTAAAGATTTCTTTGATCATGTAGATTCCAATTTTAAATGGATGAAAGACATGTATAATAATAAAGAGCAATACTTTAAAGATTTAATAGAATCTAATCAATCTGCTATTGAAAAAAATGCTTTGTTAAACGAACTAGCAGACAATGGTATATTTGTAGATTTAGAACAGTTTGCTGATTGGGTTGAGGATCATGATAACTTACCTGACTATTTTATTGATATAACTAACAAAAGAATAATTAATCAAGATAGTATTATCTATGAAGAATATATAGAGTTATTTGAGCAAGCTGCAGAAGCAGATTATAAAAGAGAAGAGAATCCAGAGATTACTGATAAAGATACATTAAAAGCTAGAAAAAAAGATATAGAAGACTCTAGATCAAAAGCTCTTGATGATGAAAAAGCAAAACTAGATTCTGCATTTAAACAAAAATATGGTCGTAGTGTAAGTGAAATACAATTAGAGATTGGTGAAGAAGAAGGTAAAACTGAAGAAGAACGCACTGCTTTAGTTGAAAGATCAAATCTAATAGATAGTATTATAAACCAACTAGAAAGTAATGATTATGTAATGTTAGAGGCTGCATACCAAGCAGTTATTGAAGCAGATTTAATGACTGAAGAACAGTTTCAAGAGTCTGTAGAAAGATTAATTACTATACCTGAGAGTTTAAAAACATTAAATAAAACAGCTGATAAAATAAAAGCTGATGTTGATGAGTCTGTATTACGAGATATCCAGGTAGGTGCTGCATTTCAAAAGTTAATTTTGTCTGCATACTTAACTGATATTAAAGATGAAGTTCAAAAACAAATTAATGAGTTTGAAGCTGATCTATTAGCCCTTGGTGAAATGGCTGAATTTAAGGTTGATCCTATTTATATAGCTTATGAAGAAGCAGTTGTTCAAATTAATGAAAAACATGATGCTCTTTTAGAAGAGTTGAATGAAGAGTTTAAACAATCTAAAAGAAACATAGATACCCCAAGTGTTTATACTACATCAACACGTTTTTCAGATTTTGATGTAAATGAACAAGAGGTTATTACTTCTTTGTTTGATGAGTTTTTAGAAACTGAATTAAATGAAGGTAATATTAAAGAAACTGATATAGGTAAATATGAAAATCTAAGAGCTAAGTGGTTATTACAGCAACCAGACTTAATTACAAAATTAAATGTAGAAAAAACAGAACGTGAAAGAGTTAAAGCTGAAGAGTTATCAAAGCCACCTAAGCTTAAGTTTCTACCATTTGAAGCTACACGGCAGACTAAAGCAGAAGATCTTAGTAAAATATATAATAGATTAGAGAATATACTACGTGATGGAGAGTATGCTCCAGATTCTAAAAAACCTAATGAGAAAGAACAGCTTACTCCTGAAGATATACAGAATATTAATTCTGATTTAGAAGCACTTAAGGGTTATATGGACGCCATGGCTGCAGCATTTGAACCAAGAAATGTAGCTGAAGAAGTTATTAGAAGAATATCACAGTCTATCGTTGATAGACGTAATGAAGTTGTTGAGATAACTGATGAAGATGGAAATGTTACAGGTAGAAAATTTGCAGATAAAGAAGATACGGATCCTAGACCAACTCGTGTAACTAATGTTGCAGAGAAAGTTAAGCAAGATTTAACAGGTGAACCTCAGTTTAAATATACACCAATTGAAAAAACAGAGGATGGTGATCCTGGACCAATAGAAAATTTATTTAATACTATTTTTGAAAGTGAAAAATTACCTACACTTAAATCTAAAGTAGATAAATTTATATCAAGATTTAGAGAATTAGCTTATAGTAATTATAAAAATAGTTTTGGTAGTGAAAAGAAACTTTCTGAACTAGAAAGATCATTTAGACAAAATCCTACATTTGAGACATTAGAAAGAAAGGTTAGGCAACTTGCAAGTAAACATTATTCAGATGGTGGTAATACAGTAGATATTCTTACTAGAATGTTTTTAACACCTAAAGCTGAACAAGATGGTTCAGGTTTTATAGAGTTTGATTATGACTCAACTGTAGATATGAAAGGATTTCCTGTGCAGATCTCTGATGTTATGTCTAAAGAAGCATTTGATGCGCTATTTAAAACAGGTAGTGGTATTGTTTCTAAGCTTAGAGAAGGTGTTATAGATGGAAAGTGGCAAATTCTTTCTGAAAATGTTTTACTTTTTGATAAGACTTTATTAGAACACGGTATTACGGGAGAGATTGATCTTCTTGCTGTAGATACAGAAGGTAATGTTAAGATTATAGATATTAAAACTGGTAAGTCTGGTACATGGGCTAGATTCGGGACAGGTGAACAGTTTGATAAAGAAACATATTTTAGAGCTCAACAGAGTATTTACAGTGATTTATTTTATAATATGAGTGGTATAAATGTATCTAGTATAGGTTTATTACCATTAGAAATTGATGTAACACTTGATGGTTATATCAACTCTATTAAGTCACCACCTATGATGAGTAATATTCTTGATGATACTATTGAAATAGAGTATCTTCCTCAGATTGTTGAGTATGGTATAGAGAGAATAGAGCCAAACTTATCTAAAATCGAAGGGGAAAATGTTCAAGGTGAGGTTCAAGTAGAATCAACAATACCATCTTCTGATACTTCACAACTTAGCTTAAAAGATAATCTTGGTAATATGATTATTTACCAAGGTCAAACAGGAAAGCTTGTGCAATTACCAAATGGAAAATATGCTATACAAGAAGAAACATCTGTTAATATAGGTGAGGAAATTTTATTAGAACAACTTAAAAATGAATTAGCCTTAGAACAAATTAATGAATTTAAAAGTGATGAGGTTATATCTGGTTTAAAATCTAAAATTTCTCAACTACAAAAGAAACAGTCAGAAAAACAATATGATATAACTGAGTTATTGTTTAATCTTAAACCTGTTAGTGATGGTGATATTAGTATCATGGATATAGGTATTCAACCAATATCAGTTATAGAAGAGGTTGGTCAACAAAGAACTATTAATAGTCAAGTTATAAATGCTAAGTTTGATAACCCTCAAGAAACAATTGCAACTATTAATGGTGTAAAGTATAATGTATTACGAGATAATACAGGACACATAACCTTGTTGAGTTATAAACGTAATGATAATAAGATAAGTAGGTTAAAAAATCAATCATCAGATATTAGCAAAAAAATATATAATAAAAGACAAGATCAAAAACTTACTGAATCTAAAAATGATTCTAATCGTATATTAAGACAAATTACTAGGCTTCAGCAAGAAAAAAAGTTAATTGATTCTGAGATTAAAGATCTTTTAGGTAATAACCCTGTTGTTTATGTACGTGGAGGAAATACTAATGATTATATTTTTGCATTAAGTAAATTACCTAATAGTTTTCAAAAGGTTACAAAAGATAGAACTAGTTCAGATGAGATCCGTGATTTAAAAGAAATTGGTAGATTATCTATTAATCAAACTATATCAGCTGCAATTGATAGTATTCTTTCAGAAAATTATCCTGAATCTATGGATACACTAATTGAAAAAGGTTTAGATGGTGTAACATATAAGAATGGTCAAGAATTAATTGACTGGGTAAAAGATTCAATTACAAAATTAGAACAGTTAGGATTTGACTTTATAAATAGAGGTGATATTGTAGATGATATTACAAGACAAATAAATTCATTAAATTTACTATTAGGAGATTTAGAATTAATTAAATTAAATAAAGATGGCAAAATTAGCAAAAGACAAAAAGGAGAAGTCTCAGATCTCTTTAACCCAGAAAAAGAAGTACAGGAAAGGTCTAGTGTACCTAAGAATGCAGAGTCTGGACGACAAAAGACAGAAAGAGTTCTTAGATCGGCTACAGAAGGAGAGTTAAGAAGTGCTATTAAAAAACAAAGACGTGGTGGCCTTGATGTTTTACAAACTGAAGAAACATCTGAAGAAAATCCTTTGATTACAGATATTAAAGAATCTAATGCTAGCACAATTAAAGCTGCTTATCAAAAAGCATTCTTAGAAGCTAATAAAGATGGTTCAGAGTTAAATCTTGACGCAGTCCAGGTTGCTTATAATACTAAATTAGAAGAGATTAATAACTCAATGAATATAGAAAATTTAATTCCTGGTGAGACATATGTAAGAAATCTTTATGATGATGGTGTTAATGATATATATTTGGTAAAGAGTAAAAAAGGAGATACAGTTAGTCTAGAAAATATAGTTAGTAAGGAAATAACAAATGGTTTGGGTAATTTTATTCTTGATGAAGCATATGAGAGAATAACTGAAGAAAAAACTATGGAGCTAGAAATTAAACCAGAAGATCAAGAGATAGCAAAAGAAAATATTGCGGATCTTAAAAAGTTAGGTGAAGATAAAGAAGCTATAGATGAGGCTAAAACAAATGCCACTGAAAATAGTAGAGAAGACCTGTTAAAAAAATTAAAAGATAATTCAGAAAACTGCTAATAATGGCCTGTAAATTAAATAGTGAACAAGCACTTCAAGTATACTCTCTATTATATAAAGATATAATGGAGGGTGCTGAACCAATTAATGTAAATTCTTTTACTAAAGAGTTATATGATATTGTACCAGATAAAGATAAAGCGTTGCTTTATGCTCAAGCTGTTCCTGATATTTTAAATTTAGTTTCTCAAGATGAAGCTGTTATAGAAAAGTTAGTTGAGAATGATTTTGACTTTAACAGTCTTGCTAAAATGCGTGTGCAGTTCAATAATCTTGAGAATGTATCTAAAGCTGTGGCAGATGTAAAACCAACTAAAGAAGAAGTTGAAGAAGAAATAAAAGAGGCTAATAAAGAAAGAAAGGGTCAAGCGTCTAAGCCAGCAGAGGGTAAAGAAGAAAAAATTCTTTGGTCTTACAATGAGAATGAAGGTGCTAAGATTGTTTTTCCTTGGGCTACTACTTCTCAAATGGCTTACTCAGCAAATCCAGAAGAAGTTTCTGATTTTGAAAGAGATAAGTTGGATCCTGAAAAGAAACTATTCTATGAAGTAATTAAAGATATAGTATATTTATCAAGACAAAAAGAAAGTGATACTAATGAAGTTATGTATGATGGTGTGTCAGTTGCACTTCATGCTATGAAAACTTCTGAAGTTCCAAAAGAATTACTTACTGCTGATGATCGTGAATTTGCTGATAAGAATCCTAATTATGAAGGTATTATAACTTTAATATCAGATGCTGAAGGCAGACCTGTTTATTTTAATGATGAAGGTAGAGTGGTTGCAGAAGGAGAAGGTAGAATAGTTTACAGTTATTTAAGACAAGTAAACTTAGTTAATGATAAATTATTACTTTCTAATAGAAGTAAAAGACATTATAACCTTGTTGAACCAGAAGTTATTGCTTCCAGATTAATTAAACAAATTGAAGCTCAACCAAAAGCTAAAAAAGTTACTAAAGAGTTTTATGAGCAAAAAGTAAAAGAAATTAGAGAGCAGCAAGAGTTGCAATTAAATCAACTTTATAGATTAAGAGAATACTTATTATCAGAAGATTCTACTGTATTGTTACCAATTACGGGTGGTAGCTTTGGTATTCAAACAACTAAGGCAAGAACAATGTCTTTGTCACAAGCTGGCCTTACTTTAGAAGATGTAAAACAATATGAACAAATAACTACAGGTCCTAAAAAGGGATACCAAATGATTATGGTGTCTAGAAAAAAACCTGGAGTAACTATAGATCAGCAAGTTTATTTTCAAAGAGGTGATATAACTTCTGAACTTGCAGATAAAATTGCTGATGTATTAACTACAAAAGCTAAGATGAGTGGAAGAGAGCTTTCTCCTGAACAAAGACAAGCTTACTTTGAGATCTTTATTAATAATTCTATACCTACAGGTCAAAGAATGAATAGAGATAGAATAACTGCAAAAATGAGAGTTATTGAAAACGTACCTCAACTTATAGTTAAAATAAAGGGTGAAACTATTAAACAAGAAGATCTTTATACTGAAGATACTAAAGCTTTAATAAAAGAGCATTTAATGAATGCGGTTGACTTTAAAGGTGTAAAGACATATCCAGCCAATGTTCATTTTAATGGTACATATAAAAATAAATCTTTTACAGATTATAATATATCAGGAGATAAAATAACTATTGAGAATAAAAAGTACTTTGATTTCATAGCTCCGTTTATGAAAATAGAATTTCAAGATGTAGATAACGCTTACTTTAATGGGTTAAACGCATATATGAACTATTCTATTCCTGAAAATCTTATACCTTTTTCTGAAGATGTTTACGAAGTAGGTAGACCTAAAACAAGAACTCAAACGGATATAGAAAAAAGATTTGAGCAAGCTAATGCTAAGAAAAAAGATAAAGAAGCACCTAAAAAGAAAAAGAAAAAAGTTAAGGCCAAAAAGCCAAAGACTAAAAAAGAAGCTGTAGAAGATAATCCTGCAACTAAAGTAAACTTATTAACTGATATTTTAAATCAACCTGGTCGTAATTTAAATAATAGTCAAAAACTTAAAAGAGAAAAGGCATATTTAAAAGAAGTTTTTTCTTCTAAGAAAGATCGTGATGCAGCTGAAACATGGTGGAGTAATTCACCTTTAAGTAAGTATATTGAATTAACTAGAATTACTGAAATAGTAAATTCAGATGCATATGCTACTTGGCAAAACTTTGGTATTACTTTATATGAAGGAGATGGTGGTACATCTTTAGACGTTTATCATGAGGCATGGCATGGTTTCTCACAATTGTTTTTAACAAAGAAGGAAAAAATATCATTGTATAATGATGTTATGAAAAATGACAAATGGAAGAATAAATCATTTCTTGAGATTGAAGAAGATATAGCTGAAGACTTTAGAACATTTGCTATATCAAAAGGTAAACAAAAACGAGAAGGTGTTATAGGTAGAACTTTTAGAAAGATATATAATTTTTTAAAGTCTTTATTTAAAGGAATTACTAAAAGGGATGCTATTACAAAACCTTCTGATATACCAGCAGTAAAAGAGTTATTTGAAAAACTATATAGAGCTTCTGAAAATCCTAGTATTTTATCTAATTTAAATCCTTCAATGAATAATATAATATTCACTGAATTAAATAGATCAAAAACTATTAATGAAAATTTTTCTATTGATGAATCAATTAAAGCATCAAAGCTAGTAGATAATTTAATTTCAAATGAAATCAGATTATATAATCAAGGTAACCAAACAACAGCTGGTGCAATTAAAATATTAAAAAATACAGATAATAAAGTTGCTTTATACCAAGATATTTCTGACAAGATTTTTGGTATTAGAGAACAGTATAGAGAAATTTATGATACTGTTATTGAAAACAATGATAAACTAGAAACTCCAGATGTAGTTACTGAAAAAGAAATATTTGATAAACTTACTTTATTAGATAAGATTGTAGATAATTTTGGGGATCCTGTACAAGTATTTGAAAATGATAATCTTCAGGAAAATGTTATTTCATATAATGTAGAAAAATCAATTTATAAAGTATTGGGAGATACATTTATTGAAATAGAAGATCCTAATAATTTAGAAGCCAGTGAGTTATTTAAAAGAGATGGTGGTAATACTATTTCATCTAGAGAGCTTGCTGGGATGGACACATTAATGTTACTAGCTAGTATTAATAAGGTTAGTAAACTACCTAATGGTGAACTAGTTCAAGCTACTGATTACTTTGGTATTCCTGATATTCAACCTATAGATATTACATGGAATAGATTAGCTAAAATTCTACAAGGTTCTTTTGATGAACAGGATATGTATAATAGAATTATGGAAAATTCTGAAAATTATCCTGAGTTATCACAACTTTTAAGCTTACTACCTTCTCCAGGTGTTAACTTTAAAGATGGTTCTGAGTTTGATTTAGAAACTAGCTTTTGGCAAGATTTTAAAAAACCTAGAATACCTTATGTACAATTAAATCTTCAATCTAATAAGGATGCTGAAGATACTTATGGAGCTAGAATGTCTAGAACTAATTTTGATGTATATCAAGTTAGAAGAGATTGGGAGGTTAATTTTAAGGTCAGTAATGAAACAACTAATAAATATGTAACTAAAGTTAAAACAAGACCTGTTTTAAATGTTAAGAAAGTTATTTCAGATTTTGGTACAAATGGTCAGTTTAATTATAAAAAGGCTAATAGCTTTTTAAGAGCTATAGGTGTTGAATTAGACATGTCTAGTGTAGCAATACAAAATATTGTAAATAGTAAAAATTTTGCAATTAGATTTGGAGTTGATCAGATTTATAAAATTTTACAAGATGTAGATAAATCTACAGATAAAGAATTTAAATTTGATTTTGCAATAAACCCTTTGAAAAATTTATTTAAAGGTAAAGGTAATGAAGATGTTAGAGGTAGATTACGAGTCTTAGCTGAATTACAAAATAAATTTTCAGATAAGTTTTCAAACTTTAGTGTAACAAATCCAGAAAATAGTAGAGTTTGGGAGCATCATTTAGATAGTACTATTACTAGAATGATTACGTCCATTAACTATGCTGATAACTGGCAAGAACTTACAGGTTATTATAATGCGGATCCTAATCAGTTGTTTAAACATATGTATTGGATGAATCCAAATAATAATACTCAAACACAATTTTCAGTATTATTAAATTCTATTTTTGATTTGGATCCAATGTCAGATACATTTGGTGATAAAAAAGATAATGCATTAGTTCTTCAGAATGTAGCAGGTACACAGTTAATAGATGGTAATGAAAACTCTACAGGTCGTAATACTTCTTCTATGGATTCAACAAGTAAAATGTTGCAAGAGTTCCATAGTATGTTATTAAATGGTGTAGAGGAGTTTATGCGACATGCTTCTAAAAGTACTGCTATGGGTATTACTTTGTCTGATAAAATAGAAACTTATGATGGTAAAAAAAGTTCTAAATTGTATGTAGATGTACCTGCATTTATGCCAGGTAGATTTGGTGAAGATCGTGGTACAGATATAATGACTGACTATTTAGCAGGTGAGGTAAATAGAATTTTAAGATATAATACAGGAAGTTATAATAATCTTAAAGGTTATAATAGAAAAGTAACTAATAAATTAGGTCAAGAAGTAGATGCTGGATCAGCTCTTACAGCTTTTGATGATGTATTGTCTTATGATACGCAAAAAACAATTTATAAAGTTATAAAAGATATTGGAAGCGGTGAGACATTTTCAAACTATATAAATTTTAAAGATTATTTAGAATCAGATTCTGAATTATTAGAAAATGTTCGTCAAGATATTCAAGGTTACTTTGATCGTGTTACAAAAGAGACTGATGAAAAATTAAGTAAAGCTCAATATATAGATCAATCTTTGTTAGATAAAGTAGATGTTAAAGGGTATAATTTAACTCCACAAGAACTTCAGGAAATACTAGTAAAAGCATATGTATATAATTCATGGATTCATAAGTTTGAAACTACTATACTAGCTTATGGTGATGTAGTTCAATATAATCATGTTAAAGAAGAGTTTCATAAACGTAATGCTGGTTTGGGTGCAGGCGGAAGAAGTTTCCGTTCTGATCTTAGAGCTCAGATGTTTGTTAATGACAACTCTTTATTCAAAAGATATTATGCTGATAGACTCGGTTATTCTACACGTAGATATGACGGAACATTAAATACAGGTATTATACAGGAGATTGAAAATGACTCTACTATGTATAATGAATACCAAAAACATTTAGAGTCAGTTTATTTTAAAAGACTTAAGAATCGTGCTAAAGCAAAAGAGTTAGCTAAGACAGCAACATCAGAATACCTCGGTATGGCTGTAGGGGATGGTCAGGGTTATATTACATTTGAAACTTATAGAATGCTTAAGAAACTTGAGAATAACTGGACTGATGATCAAGAAAGATTATATAGAAAAGTTTCTTTAGATGAAAATATAACCATGGAAGATGTAATAGAATATTTTCCTCCTTATAAGTTACAATACTTTGGTAATATCCAACATAGTGGGTTACCTGTAACATCTTTTCATAAATTTTCCCTAGCACCATTAGTACCTGGTGTGGCTAATGAATCATCTCCATTGCATAAAATGCATATGAAAATGATGGATCAAGAAATGGATTATGTAACATTTGAATCAGGTTCAAAGATATCTCATATTGGATCAGGTGATCAGGTGTTAGTAAATAACGAGTTTAATAATGATTTAGAATTTACTAAAAATGTAATTTTTGCTGAATATCTAAAAAATCAAACAGAGGTTAATTCATCTTACAAAGGTAAATCAATCTTTTCAACTCAGATGAGAAAGCTTATTTTAGAAGGTCTTTATACACAAGGTGCTATTGATACTACAGACGAAACTAAAATAACAAGTAAGAAGGTTAAAAAATATTTAGATCATGTTTCTGATTATACAGATCTTTTAAAGTATGAGCTATTAGAGGAAATTGGATATAAAGAAGATGGTAAAAACAACTTCATACCAAAAGGCCCAGGAAGTACTGGTAAACTCATTAATGTAATTAGAACTAATCTAGAGAGAGAAGATGTATTAAGTGATAATCTTATAGAGTTTATTGATGTATTTGATAGTGGTGAGCTACAACATGATACATCATTTCATCCAGATGCTGCTAAGATTGAAAAGGTATTATTGTCTATAATAAATAAAAGAATAATTAAACCTAAGATTAAAGGTGAACCTTTAGTTCAAAAATCATCCGCTTTATATGGTATAAACTTGCCAACATATTATAGAAATAAGAAGAATGGTAATAAGACTGCTGCTATGAAAGTAGCAATTGCTATGCAAGGAGATTACTACAGCCTTCTTGATCTTAAATATTCAGAAAAAGCTGGATCTGTAGAGTTTATTAAAGTAACTGATGAGAACGGTCAAGTAGATATGAATGCTAGCTTGGCTAGATTAAATGAAAAAATTAAAGATGACGCATGGTTAGATGCTAATGATGGGGCTAATAGAAAAGCAATCACATTAGTGGGTGTACGTATTCCTGTACAAGGTCTAAACTCTATGGAATTTGCTGAGGTATATGAATTTTTAAGTCCACAAGCTAGTAATATTGTTATAGTTCCTGAAGAAATAGTAGCTAAGTCAGGTGGTGATTTTGATATTGATAAGCTTACTTTCTTTATGAATAATATAGATGCTGTTGGTAAAATTGTTAAACCTGAATTTAAAGATACTAATGCTTTAAAAGCTGATGTAGCAAAGAATGGTTTAGAAAGTCAAAAAATTAATCAACAAAAAGCTGGTTTAGAAAATGAGATGATTAATGATATTAAAGAAATATTAGAAATGCCTCATAACTATGCTAGTTTAATTACTCCTAATGGTACTTTTATTTTAAAGGGTATTGCTGACAAAATATCTAAAAAAGTTATGGAATATAATCCTAATACAGTATTAGATAAAGAAGGTAAGCCTGTAGATATTAAGGGTATTAGTCCAACAAGAATTTTTGAACCTTTATATAACTTATATAAGCATGAATCAAATGCTGTAGGTAAAAGAACTTTGGGTTTAGGTGCTGTAGAAAATACATTTAATGTTATAATGAATGCAGCAGGTGCTAAGATGCCTGAGTTTATAAATATTGGTAAAAATAAATCTGAAAAAAGAAAAGTCAATATGTATCTTAAGCATCATAAGTTTGGAGATACACAAAGAATTTCTTTATCTAATCAATATGATGTAGATGGTGTAAATAAAGTTGCTGATGTTATATCACAAATGATGAATGGTTGGGTTGATGTTGAAAAAGATGCTTGGGTATTTTTTATACAAGGTAATTATGAAGTAGCTCCACAATTATTATATCTTGTTAAGGCTGGTGTCCCAGTTGAAGAAGCTATTTACTTTGTATCAAACCCGCTTGTTAGAGAGTATGTTGAAGAACAGCGTTTAGCTAAGTCTACGTTTGCTAAGTTATTAGGTACGGAACCTAGCGCTCCACAGTTTGCTAAACGACAAGCTGCTAGTAATGTTATTGTTAATAATAATGTTGGTGGACTTAATTCAAGATCTAAAAATTCCGCAAGAAATGAAAAAGGAGAAGAGTTAGTTGATCAAGTATTTAAAAGTAGGTCAGATAAAAACTTTAATCTAGCAGAAATGCAAAGTGTAGTTAATAAAAATGATAAAGATAGCGATCTATCACATGCAATGTTCTTACATTACTTATCACTTGAAGCACAAGTTGCTGGCCTCACAGCTGTGAAGCTTTCTTCAAATCCAGATACAAGTACTAAGAGTACAATATCTGATGTTGAACAATCAGAAGCAAACTTAGATGCTCAAAAAACAGGTGATCATGCTGAATTATTAGATTCATTTATGAATGACTCTGTTATCAGTTCTTTCTTTAATGGCCCGCTTTCTATATCATTAAGTAAATCTTTGTTTAATTTAAGATTTAATAAAGCTATATCAGATTATTTAATAGTTAAAGATGAAGATATAACTCGTAATTTAATTTCAGATTTATTTCCAGGAGGTAATAAAGAATTATTTGCAACAATATTTAGAAATGATTTAGTGTCATTCTTATTTCAAAATGAATTAAGAAAATATAAATTAGGTGATGCTTATAATTCATTTGAGATCAAAGAGAACTTTAGAGTAAAGCCAGTAAATGATCTTTCTAGAGGTGCTTTTGTTAAAGATGGTATTCTTTATGTAGATGAAAATCAATTAAAGCAAGAGTTTGCAAGTAGAGAATGGGCAGAAGATTCTGACTCAGAAAATAGTTATGAGTCTAAAGGTTTGCACCCATTAAATCCTGGTACATTTATGAGAAATCAGGGTAAAAATTATAATGAATACTTAAAGTTTGTACTTGAAAGAGAGACTTTAAGAGATATTTATCCTATAGATGTTCTTTCTAAAAATGTAGAGTTTAATAAAGAGCTTGAAAGAACTCAAGAGATGAAGCCTGATTTAAGTGAAGCAAAAAAAGTAAGGGATACTTATGAAAGAATGATATCAAATATGGCTCTTGAAAATACTATGAATATATATCATATGTTTATGGATCAAAATTATGCTTTACCTATTAGATATACTGATATTTTAGAAGAGTTTCCAAATTTAAAAGCTAACTATGAAGTATTACAAAAACTTCAATTAGATGCTAATGAAAAACAAACTGTGTTTAATTTATACATTGCTGAAAAAGATTACACTAATGACATAGCAAATTTATATACTAAAAATTTAGAAGATCTTGCTAATCCTTCTATTGTTAAATCTACAGATAGAGAGGAGAATGCAAGAATAAGTAAATTCTTTGAGCAAGTTAAACTTTTTGCATTTATGCAAACTGGTTTAAACAAAGAAAAGTTAAGTATAACTAATGTCGTAGACTATGGGCCTTTTGTAAGAACTTTAGAAATAGGTGAAGCAGATCTTATAAATACATTAAATACTAATGGTAATAAATTTTTAGATAACTTTCTTCAAGTATTTACACAACAGAATAGCAAATATAATCCTAATAAAAAAAGATTTAAAGATTACCTTGCTAACATAGATTATGAAAATGCTACAAGAATAAAAGATGTGCAAAATCCTACTGAGGGTAGGTTTGAAGACTCACCATTCTTAGAAGAAGAAAAGACACCTTCTAATAGACTTGGTCTTTCAACAACAGCTCGTTCTGGAATATTTACTTATAATGACAATAGAGCACAAACGGGATACTATGAAAATTTAGTTAACTCTAATAAAGATGTAGTATTTATTCATAATAGTACAATTAAAGAGCTTCAAGAAGATTATACTGTAAACTTTGGAGGCCAAAGTAGATTTGTTGCATTAGCTGATGATATGTCAATTGATATACCAACAGGACAGAATGCGCAAGATGATGCTATGGCGGATACTCCTTACACATATGAAAGTATTAAAGAACTATATGAACGTAGAATAAATGAAATCAAAAAAGTGCAAGACTCAGGAGTGGTTGTAGCATTTCCAGAAACTGGATTTGGTAAAAGTTTACCTCAAGAATTATTTGTATATTTAAGTAAAAGGTTGTTTGAAGAATTTGGCTATTTAAATCCTGGATCTACACAATATGATGTGGTAGAGGAGTTAGTATACAGAACTCAAGGTATCAGTGATGCAGAAATCTTAGGTATATTAGAATTACAAGAAGACCCATTTAAATGTTAGAATATGTTGTGTGAAGTAAAAAATAATGCAATCAATTTTTTAGAAAAAGAAGGAGCTACAAATACTGTAAATGGTATAGTTGATAGATCTAAGTTTGATGATCTAAATCAAAAGCTTACAACATTAGCTTCTAGTAAATATGGCCTTGATACACAAGGTCAAATGTTATTTGATGTAAATATTTCTGAGCAGATAGATGTAATTGAATCTAAATATTGGAGAGATGATCAAGTAAAAATTTATAGAGCTATACCTAATGATTCCTTATTTAATGAACTTGATCAACTATACAAAAGTAAAGAAGTTATAGAAGCTTCTCCAGATGTAAATGAACCTAACTTAGAGCAATTTAATTTTAAAAGTCCTTTTGAGACTATTAATGGGGTGCCCTTAATTGACTTAAATTTAAATCAATTAGGAGATACAAGATCTAAAGAGATAGCTAAAGTTCTTTCAGAGAAGCTTGCGCTTAGTATGGATATGAATTATCAGAATGTTACTCCTGAAGAAGCAGCTAAGTTATTAGAAAATACAACTGTCCCATATAATGGGGAGCCAAGTTTCTATTTTGCAGGAACTGTATATACTGTAGGAGATAATATAAGTGTAAATACTGTACTTCATGAATTCTCACACCCATTACTTCAAGCTATAAGAAAAGATAACAAAAAGTTATTTGGTAATTTATACGATCAGGCTATGGCCACTGAAGAAGGTGTTGGTATAAAAGAACATGTCTTAAAATTATACCCTGAATTAAATGAAGATTCTGATTTATTTAAAGAAGAAGTTTTAGCATATGCTTTACAATTAAAATCATTTAACCAAGTTCTTGATCAAATAGAAACTAATGGGTTTCAAGAATTTATTAAAAAGCTTTTAGCATCAATTAAAAAAATGTTACGTAGTGTGTTTGGTAGTAAGATTAAGGTAACTAAACTTAATCAAGATACTACATTGAATGAGCTAGCAAAAATGATGCTTGAAAAAGATTTTGATTTAGGAACTCCTGACATAACTGAAGAGGATTTAGTAATGTATGCTAGAATGGTTAATGAAAGAGCTCAAGATTTAGCTAATCATACAAATGTAGAATCATTACAACAACTAATTGAAACTGCTTTAAATACTAGTTTAGGTGTTTTGAATCAAGCTAGAAATTTTAAATCTGATAAGCGTACAAAAGAAATGCTTAAAAAGGCAATGTTTCAAAAAGGTACAACTAAGTTATTACCTGGTATAAGACAGTCCTTAAGTGATTTTGTAAATTTTCAAGAGCTAAATGAAGCTACAGAAGATGAACAAATACAAAAAGTTTTAGATGGTGAAGAAAGAAGAGCTATTAATATTAAAAATAAATCTCAAGCTTTAATAAATAGTTTTGATACTATTAATACAATGAGTAAAAACATGCTTCAGGATTTAGCTAAAATTAAATCTGATCCTAGTTTGAATAATAGACACACTGTTGCATTAATGTTTCTTTATAAAAATACAGCAAGAGCGTGGTTACAAATGCTTAAAGATATTGATACAACATTAATGGAAAATGGTCAATATACAGATACTAGTAATTTATTTTATCAAACATTAAATGAAATAACTAATAATATTACTAGGATTAATTCTCAAGTTGCTGACATTTTATTAGATAATAATGTCCAATGGTTTGTAGAAATTACTGGTTATATGAATGAATTTGTTAATGACAGATTTAAATCTAATTTAGGTGTAGCATTTAAAAATGCATTTAAGAATCCTCAAGAACTAGAAAATGCTATAAAAGATACTTATGATAAAGTAACTGATCAGCAATTTACAGATGCTGATGTTGATGCATTAGTAAAAAAAGGAGTTCCTAGAAATATTTTAGAACCATTTATTAAAGAATATAAAGATTATATTGTTGATGAGGAGAGAATAAAGAATGCATTAACAGGTAATGCCCATGATGTTTCTTTTTTTAATAGATGGTTAGAAAGTTATAGTTCTTCTAATGATGTTATAGTAGGTCCTTTATCTATCTTTATTCAAAATCAAAGAACAGAGGTAGAGAATGAGGTTTGGAGAAAATCTATGTCATTTAGGAAAAAATTAGCAGACCTTCTGCCTAAAGTTAATTTTTCTAAAATGAATACTTTTCAAATGCGTGACATGTTAGGAGAAAAGGATACTATTATGTTTTTTGATAAGGAGTCAGGTAAACCAATTGCTAAAGAAATTTATGTATTTCTAAATGAGTTTGGAAATGGATGGAGATATGAACAAGATATTTTAGAGTTTGCGGTAGAAGAGGCAAGACAAGAGGGTGATTTAAAAAAATTAGCAGATGCTAGACAAGAGCTACAACAGTTTAATAATGACTATATGTGGCAAGAATATGTACCAGAGTATTATGAAAAACAACAAATGTTTCAAGACTCAGCTATTGGTAAATTAGCATATACTATGCGTCAAGAAAAGCTACAAGCATTTAATAACTTGCAAAATCAATTTGATAATGAATTAGAAAGACTTGAGGCTTACCCTTCAATTCAAGCGGCTTGGAGAGAGTATCAACAATTATCTTCTTTACAATATGAAGACGGTACAGATAAAGTAGATGATCCTGAAAAAGGAATTTATGATAAAAGTATAGCAGAGTTTTTAAGAGAAAATAAAAAAGGAACTCAGTTTAGAGAAATGGTTCCTGTACCTGGATCTCTTCAGTTATCTTATAATGAATTTATTAATCAGCTTGAAGGAGAAGGTAAAACTAAAGGTTCTGGTGAATTTATAGCTAAATTAGATGAATGGAAAAGACAAAACTTAAAAGTAAAATATACTGATGAGTATTGGAAATCAAGAAATGCTCTTTTTGATGAAATTGAAAGTATACAGGTTAAATTAAAAAATCAATCCTTTGATATTTCTGCTGCTTATAAAGAGATATCAAACTTAATGTTCTCATATAAAGATGAATATAACCAACCCATATCTAACGAGATGGGTGATGAAAGGCTTGAGAGAATAAAATCTTTACAACAAGACATACTTGATTATCAAAGAGAATCTGAATCTAGAACGGGTTTAACATCTGCTCAATCTAAAGAATTACGAGATCTTACTAGAATGAATAATAAAGGTGAGATATCACCTGGCTCTGCTGAAGCTGATAGGTTTATATATCTTACTGATATACAAGAAGATATAGGGTTAACTGCAGAAGAACAACTGAGATTAAAAGAGTTATTTACAGAACTTGGCAGTATGACAGATACTTATGTAACAGATTACTATTTAGACAGTTTAAATTTTAGTTTATCTAAACAAAATATTAAAGAAGTTTCTGGAGATGAAGTTAATGATTACATTAATTCTGAAGAGTTTCAAGAGGCGCTAGATAACGATGAAATATTAAATAATTGGTTTATCTTAAATCATGTTCAACAAACTTTTTGGAATAAAAAAACTAAAAGTTTAGATATTAAATATATGCCTTCTGCTGCTAATGTTGTAAAAATACCTTCTAATCCTGAGCACGTTGAAACAACAACTATAACTGATACTAATACAGGGGAAGAAGTTAGTTTATTAGGAGTACCTGCAGCTAGACATTCAAGATTTGAAGTTAAAAACGAATTTAGGACTATACCTTTTGGTGAAAATAGAGATCAATATGTTGGTAAATATATTGACAACAAAGGTAATTGGTTACCTAGACAATTTGGACAAGATCAAGAATATAGTGCTAAAAATGATAGATTCATTAGTCAGAGTTTTAAAGAAATTAGTTCTAATAAAAGTTCACCTAAGTATCAGCTTTTAGAGGCCATGACTGAATATCATTTAGATATGCAAAAAGGTATGAGTAACTATGGTAAGTTATATATGGATATGCCTAGATATGCTACTAAAACAAGTGATATCTATCAAAAATTACAAAGAGGTAAATATGGAGAAAGATTTAATGATCTTAAAGCGGGTTTAAAAAACTTTTTTAATCAAGAGTTTGGTAAATCTAAGGTTGACTTTGAAAATGATCTAAACTATAATCAAGAAAATAACTTGGTTAATACAGACTTAAATGGTGAACAAGTGAGTTATATTCCAATTACTGGTATATATAATCTTGATCTAGATATTACTGATGCTGACGTTATATCAACTATGTTTAGGTATTCTTTATCTATTCAAACTCAAGGTAAATTATTAGAAAGTCTTCCATTAGTTGAAAGCTTGCTTGACACATTAGAAGACCCATCTAATCAATTAAAAGAATTAGAAACATTTTCTAAAAATCAAGTAGGTTTAAGAGGAAAGCTTCAACAAGTTATGAAAAAAGGAGCTACTAATAATAGATTAGGTCAAGTTAGATCTTTAATTGAAAGAGAATATTATGGTAAACAAGTAGCAGGTTTAGAGGAAAATCATCCTATGATGGGTAAGGTATTACAAAAAATACAAGGTTTTTCTAGTTGGGGATCCTTAGTTTTAAATATACCAGCTGATTTAAAAAACCAGATTTCAGGTTATGTGCAAACTATTATAGAGTCTACAGGTTCGGATTTTATCACATCAAAAGATTTAGCGCTAGCTACTCCTTGGTCAACTAAAGCTATGTTAGAGTGGACTAGAAAAGGTATTTATGGTGTAGGTCCTGGGGCAATAAGTACACAACTTGTACAAGTATTTGATCCTGCGTTTAAAACTACAGATGAGTTTGGTAGAGAGGTTATGAGGTCTATGGTAAAAGATCTTACAAATATGGAGTGGACGTTTATGCATAGAAAGTTTGGTGAGATGGATGTAGCTATGAAACTTTTTGGTGCGTTTCTTCATGGTCAAAAAGTAACACAAATTCTTAGTGATGGTACAGAAAAAACACTAAGATATGTAGATGCTTGGGAAAAAGATGAAGAAGGTATAATCAAATTAAAAGAAGGTATTCATCCAGGGTGGAATAATGTTCCAGTATATCATAATTTTACAGAAGGTGAGTCTTTAAAAGAAATTGCTAAAAGGTATTATATTAGCGAAGATGAGTTAAAAGCTAAAAATAGAATTAAATCTGAAATACAATTAGAAGATGGTCAAGAAATTGTAATTGCTAAATCTGAAAAATTTGCTGGATTTAAAAATAAATTACAAGGTACATCAAGAAGATTGTTTGGTGTTTATGATAGAATGGGTGCTCCTGAAGGTAATAAGTATGTTATTTATAGACTATTCTTTTTTATGAGAAAATGGTTTACGCCTATGTTTGTAAATAGATTTGGCTTTGATCCTAAAACAGCAACTCTTACAGATGGGGGTTATAGATATGATTGGGCTTTAGGTAAATATACTAAAGGTTATTATGTATCTGCATTTCAAACTTTAGTAAAAGTTATTAAATCTAAAGGAGCAGATTATCAATATTTAACAGATCAAGAAAAAGGTGACTTTAGAAGATTTGCTAGTGAAGGATTAGCTACAATAGCTTTAGCATTAATAGCATCTATGTTACTAGGATTTGATCCAGATGATGAAGATAAATGGAAAAAATTAAAGAGACGCTCTGGCGCTTATGGTACAGAAGGGTATGATACATATGGTTTTTTAGCAAATCACATGTTACTTTTAACTTTAGGTGTTCAAGCTGAGACAACCGCATTTATACCACTACCAAGAGTAGCAGGTCAAAACTTTGGTTTAGATGATTATACAAAAATGATAACTTCAACTTCATCAGCATGGTATAATACCACTACTTTATATGCTCAAATATTTGGAGACGTGCTTAGTTTTATGACAGGAAACGGTTTACCTGAATACCAAAAAGATACTGGGCCATATTGGTGGCAACAAAAAGGTGTAGCAAAAATTTATAAGAAAATATTTAAAGCGGTAGGTTTTACAGGAGGTTCAGGAGATCCTACTACAGTATTAAAAAATTTAGAAGGTAGTTCAACAAGATTTAGTTAATATGAATTGGCAATTAGAAATAGCGTTTCATTGGCCGCATGACAGGCTTGCATTAGGTTGGGAATATTTAAGTCCTACAGATGAGGATAACATTACTACATATAAAGTATATTTTTTTGTGAGCACTATTGCTTTTCACGTAATACATAGCTAGCACTAAAAAAAAAAGGCAGATGGCCTAAACCACCTACCCTTTTCCTGATAACTTACTTATTTAACTAAGCAAAGTCAAAGTCAACATCATCGTCATCTGCTTCTTCTTCATCTGAATTTGCTACTGCAAAATCCATATCAAAATCTGCTTCTTTGACAACATCGTCTATATTTTCATCACTAACTGAATTGTCAGCTGCTGCTTCTTGTGCCATTTGCTGATCAATAGCTTCTTGGCCTTTGATTAGCTCTGCTGCTTCTGTATCTGTGACTTCATCACATACTTCAGCTACGGCTGCTTTATCTTCAGCTATCTTTTCTTTAATGATCTCTTCAGTTTTTATCTCTTGCATTTCTGCATCAGCATCAAACTCATCATCAGTGTCAGATAGCTTGTCACCATCAGGTATTCCTGTAATTTCAGGACTATCATCTACTGGCTCATCGTCATCATCATCTCCTCCACCTTTATGGTCAAGACCTTCTTCAATTCT
>JAAHTG010000560.1_pt1 | contig 31276 bp, 20 predicted proteins | sample 6116081 | NCBI WGS metagenome assembly JAAHTG01 (sample SAMN13939989, study PRJNA603662) | sponge metagenome | isolation source: marine sponge | host: Mycale hentscheli | place: New Zealand | collected 2005 | reverse complement strand
CCAAATAATATTTGGATGCAAGAAATGGAGGAAGAAGCGTTAAAAATAAATAAAGGAAACGCTTATCGACAATTTTTAGATTTATACCAATTTGTAGCAGGTAACTCTCTTGTATACACTTTACCTTCTACAGGTAACTTTCAAGATTTAGTCTATGTTGCTAATATGGGTATTTATTTACCTCATATTAAAGATTCAAATAACATTGTACTTTCGAATTTTACTTCTGAACCAAGACAAGGTGAAGAAAAAGTTGGAAAACCATTTTTTGAATCAATGGGGTATGAAGTACACATGTGCCCTTTTAAATGGGAAGGAGAAGCTGATCTAAAATATCTTTATGATAATGTTTATATAGGAGGATATGGTCAACGCTCAGATATTGAAGCTTTTGAGTGGATGGAAGAAAAATTTAATATGAACATTATTAAAATCGAAATGGTAGATGAGTATCTTTATCATCTTGATTGTTCAATTTTCCCATTAACTAACAATAAAACATTAATTTGTACGGAACTATATACTCCTGAGGAACTAGCGTTAATATCACAATATACTAATATAATAGACATAAGTATTGATGATACTCTTAATGGAATTGCTAATGCTGCTCGATTAGGTAATATGATATTATGTGCTTCAAATATTTCAGAAATGACTAGAGCAGATGAAAATTATGAAGCTGAAAAACATAAAATAAATACATTAGAAAAAATATGTTTTAACGAAGGATTAGAACCCGTATTCTTTAACATCTCAGAATACATGAAATCAGGTGCTATGTTAAGTTGTATGATGATGCACTTAAATTACGTAGACCAAACTAAATCTCTTCTTTAATGGCTCAATATTTAGAAGATTGGTTAGAAGGAGAAGTAGCAGAACTTTCTAAATTAGAAGTAGGTGAATTATCTAATACTTTCTTTTTTAGAGATCCTATGCGTCCCAACTATATAGATCACAGACATTTCTACTCCCCAGCAGATGGTACTATCCTTTACCAAAAATTTGTAGAAAAAGCTACTGATCCTATAATAGAAATTAAAGGCATAGATTATACATTACAAGATGTTTTAGGTGATAAAACTTATAGCCAACCCTCTCTTGTAATTGGAATCTTTATGTCATTTTATGATGTACATGTAAATAGAATTCCTTACCCAGGTATTTTACAATATAAAGGATTAGACCCTATTGAATCTACTAACAAACCTATGTTAGCAGTGGAAAAAGATATTCTCAATGCTGCCATTAATCCTAATAATATGGATTACTTGAAGTATAATGAAAGGATGCTAAATAAAATATATTCTCCCCAATTAGATTATACTTATTACTTAGTACAGATTGCTGATGAAGATGTAAATGTAATTGCTCCCTTTATCAATGATCAAAACGCACCCGTTTCACAAAATGAACGTTTCTCGTTAATAAGATGGGGTTCACAAGTTGATTTAGTCCTTCCTTTGGATGAAAGATACGATTTTGACCTTGTCTTAGAAGATGAGATGCATATTAATGCAGGTTTAGATAAACTAGTCAAAATTAACTTTAAAAATGACCCATTTCAACAATACCCAAGAAGCTAAAGAAATCTTTAGAGAAAAAAAAGTAGTGAAAAACCCAATTAAATTTAAATTACAATTAAACGACGAGCAAAAAGAAGCTAAACAAAAAATACTAGATAGTACTGTTACACTTTTAGCAGGTCAAGCGGGATCTGGAAAAACATTATTAGCATGTCAAATTGCTTTAGATGGTCTCTTAAGAAGAGTTTATGATAAAATTATTATTACACGCCCTACAGTCTCAAAAGAAGAAATCGGTTTCCTTCCAGGCGATTTAAGGGAAAAAATGGATCCTTGGGTTCAACCTATTTACCAAAACTTATTTATGTTATATGATAAGGTTAAAGTTGAAAAACTTATAGCTGATGGTAAAATAGAAATTGTACCTGTTTCATTTATGAGGGGTAGAACATTTTTGGATTCATGTGTTATTGTAGATGAGGCCCAAAACGTAACACATGAACAAATGGAAATGATAGTAACTCGCTTAGGATTACGATCAAAAATGATGGTTTGTGGTGACGATTATCAAATAGATTTAAAGAAAAAAGCAGATTCAGGATTCAAATATTTATACAAAGCATCTTATAAAGTTAAAAATCTTGAAGCAATTACACTTACCTCTAACCATAGAAATGAAATTGTTGAAGATTTAAGAAATTATTATGAAGATAATCCTATTTTTTAAAACTGTTTAATATTTATCAATAAATCGATTAAATTAATTTAATAACATGGCAAAAATTACTTGGCAAGACAGGGCAAACTCAGGAGTTAATAGTGCAGTTAGCGCTAGTATATTTAATGACACAAAAGGCTCAGTAAATGATCTGTATGATATTGTAGAAGCTCAATTAGGCACTACTTCTTCAACCGACACTTCAAATCTTAATATATCGGGAACTATAAATCTTTCTGGTAGCATTATTCCTAATACCGGTGGAACATTAAGTTCATCTTTTGATTTAGGTTCACCAACAGCCGCCTGGAGAGATATTTATGTTTCTACTGGATCTTTAAAATTTGTGGGTCCTGGTGGAGAAATATCTACTTTAAGTAAGCAAAATGTTGATGATATTAAAGGGGGTAAACCTATTCCTTCTACTCCTAAAACTTTAGATAGAAATGGTTCTACTATATCAGTAAACACTTTTAATGAAACTGATGCTATTGTCTCCCAAGATGATCCTCAAGATGAAACTTATATATTATTTGATCGTGATGGTCTGAGTAGAGATAGAATTACTTTTACAGCGGCTAATGATGTTTTAGCTGTTATATCTGAAGCTTCATCAACCCATGCCCCTACCAATAACCAAGGTACCGTAACACTTGGTAAAGCAAGTTCTACTATAGAGTTAAACGCTAGTGATATTGTTGTACCTTCTTCTAGAAAATTAGCCATTTCGGGTTCAGGATTTGTATATGGTACTAGAACAGCAGCTGCACCTGCTCCTATTACTGGTCTTTATACAGGTACTATGATAGCAACCGCTAGTACTGGGTTGGGTCTTTTCTCAAATGGATCTACTACTTTTGGGGGAGTATCTTTACTTAATACTGACCAAAATCCTATTATATTCCAGACTCCACCTAACTCTAATTCAGGGGATGTAGGTAGAGCAGATTACTCTCAAGGTTCTTTTATTGAAATAGACAACACAGCTCCTTTTAATTCGGGTTTTGTTGCAACTTGTTCTTTCTCCATTCCTTTTTCTGCTAGTAGTGCTAATGCTCAAGAAATTATAGTTGAATTAGTTCAAGTTAATGATGAAAATCCTACTGGAGATGAATTCCTTTCTTTAGGTGAAAATGCTAAAAGAACTTTTAAACTAGACTTAGACAATTTCCCAAGTGGATTTGTTACAGGTACTTTAGCAAGTGAGTGGCATTTTTCTTTACTTGAATCTGGAACTGTAAGTGCTATCACCCAGTCTGCATCAGGCACACCTACTTTAACATATTATAATGAACCTTTAACAGCTTTAATTGCAAATAAAAACCTTCAATTAAGAGTTTCAGATAAAGCATTAGATTATAGTGATATTAATTCCCCTGAATATTGGGATAATTCAGGTTTAACTGCCTGGCCTAGTGAATCTTGGTTAGGAGATGGAAATCCTGCTAATAATACGGGTGCAGGAGGTAACTATTGGGCTAATCAACGTTTACAACAATCACATCCTTCAAACAATAGCTTTATTGGAGTTATTAATAGAAATATTGAAACTGGTAGTATAGCTCCTCTTACAAATTTAACATCATTTGATTATGCATTTAATAGACTAGATTCTAACCGTTTGTTTGCAGTAGGTCCTGCTGCTGCTCAACTTAATAATGTTTTAAATTTAAACTTTGGAAGTGCTACTTTAAATAGAGAATTATATTTATATGACACTTATAATACCCAACTATTAACTGGTCCTAATAATAATATAGATGATTCAAAACCTAAACTAGGTAATACCCTTGTCTCACGAGGCACTCCCCCACTAGGATATAATAATTATGGATACTCAATTACGAAATTTAGTAATCAAAGTGAAGTCGATGCTAAAACAGGTAGCATGTCTCACCGAAATGGTGATAACCCCAGTGCCACCTCAACATCTCATACAGAATATTATATTCCATTTAATGATTTAAGCGCTGCAGCTTATCAAAATGGAAGAATAGTAGATATGGACACTGATGCTGTAGATGGTAATCCTATAAAAGTTTATGAAGCCCCATTTACAGGTGAATATACTATAAATGCTTATTTAGATGCTCTTATTACATCTTTCTTACCTCACGCTGATGTTCAGGAAAGAAACAAAAACGGTTCCTTCCTATTTGGTTCAGATATTAAAGACCAATTTACGGCATACTTAAGAGTTAAGAGAGCAAGTAATGGTAGCATTGAAACTATAGTCTCATCATCAAACACTGCAATCAGAGTAAGTAGTGAAGTTGATAATGTATTTATTGATTCCGCTACTTATTCTACAATAAACGCAAATGCATATATTCCTGCAAATCTTATTTTAGGAAATATTCCTTCTTTTGATCCTACTACAGGTGGAGGACCTGATACTTGGGGATTCAACACTAACCCAACAGAAGCAAATGAAAAAATAAGCAACGTTTTAGATAGGTTCTCATTCCAATCAAATTTAAATGGTTCGCAAGGATTAGTTTCTGCACAGTGGGGTGGTAATCCTATTGCAAGATTAGATGGAAATGGAAATTATTTCCCATTCACAATTGGGGGAGCTAGAGTTCCTTTAAAATTTGGAGTATCTAATCCATACCTTGAAGAACCTCAAGATATTATTACTACATTACAAGCAGGTGATAAATTATTTTTAACCCTAAGATTAGATGTTGGTGCTTATTATGAAGATTACGCTTTACCTTACCCTGCTGGTTTTACTAGAGTTAGATCAAATGGTGCAATAGCTTGGGGCCACGATGGAGTAGAGATGAGAATTAAAAGAGCAGTTCCATCTTCTAACATCCCAGTAAGTATCCCAGGGGGAACTTGGAATGGTATAGGATCAAATCCCGCAAATTCTTTCTTTAGAATTCAAAATGAAAATTACCCCGGATTGTCTCCATTAGGATGCTATGAAACAGGTATTGAATTAGGAATTCAGCAGGGGGGTCTAGCAGTTGCTGATGGGGGTTACTTAAGTGTAGGTCCTATTACAGGTGCCGCTGATCCTTTTGGAGGAGAAAATGGTAATTTTATCAGTTGTAGTGCGGATAATGTTTTAGCAGTTGGTGAAGAAAATGTCCTCTCAGGACGTAACTCTACTGCTATAGGATTTGGTAACCAATTATTAAATGCTAACCAATTAGCAGCAGGTAATTCAAATATTATTAATTCTAAAGCTTCCGTAGCATTTGGTTCCGATAATTTAATAGAAACAGGAAGTGGATATGCTTTTGCTTCTGGATTTGGTACAACAGTTAAAGGAACTGCTACTGCGGGACATACTGAAGGATACCAAACAATTTCTTCGGGAAGTTATTCCCATGCTGAAGGTAAAGGTACCCTAGCTGAAGGTACAAATTCCCATGCTGAAGGTTTATACTCAACTGCTAGAGGTGATGGATCCCACGCTGAAGGTGGAGCAACATTTGCAATTGGACAGGCATCACATGCTGAAGGCCAACTAACCAGAGCTATAGGTGCTGAATCACACGCTGAAGGAAACAGAACTAAAGCAACAGGATTAGCTTCCCACGCTGAAGGTCAATCTACAACAGCCTCAGGTAATTATTCACACGCACAAGGTCAAGAAACAGACTCAGTTGGGGATTTTTCACATGCCGAAGGTTATTATACAGTAGCTTCAGGTGCTGCTTCTCATGCCGAGGGTGCTTACACAACTGCATCCGGAGAAACAGCTCACGCTGAAGGTTTTTATACCTATGCATTTGGTTTAGGAGCTCACGCAGAAGGAGCTTATACAACAGCCTCTCAGTATTACTCACATGCAGAAGGCCAACAAACCCATGCTGATTCAAACGCAGCCCACGCTGAAGGATTTAATACTAAAGCACTTTCTATAGCTTCACATGCTGAAGGTTACAAAACTATAGTTGACAGGAATGCCTCATATGGTCACGCGGAAGGTGAAACTACTATAGCAAAAGGTCAATCCTCCCATGCTGAAGGTAGATTTACTACATCCTCAGGATTAGCTTCTCATGCTGAAGGTAATTACACCGAAGCTTCAGGTATAGGTTCCCATGCCGAAGGTAAACACACTGTTGCTCGTGGTGCTAATTCACACGCAGAAGGATCTGGATCAAGTGCTGTTGGTGATCAAACTCACGCCGAAGGTCTTTTAACTTATGCATATGGTATAGCTTCCCATACTGAGGGATTCACAACTACAGCCTCTGGTGATTATTCACATGCTGAAGGTTCAGGTTCTTGGGCATCGGGTTCACACTCCCACGCTGAAGGTGGAGCAACATTTGCAATTGGACAGGCATCACATGCTGAAGGTCAATCTACATCGGCATCAGGTGATTTTTCACACGCTGAAGGTTTTTATACTAAAGCTTTAGGTTTAAATTCACACGCTGAAGGTAAATCAACTACAGCATCTGGTAATGAAAGCCACGCTGAAGGGGATTTAACCCTTGCTTCTGGAGAACAATCCCACGCCGAAGGATTATCTTCAATAGCTTCTGGTATTTCTTCACATGCTGAAGGATCGGGATCAACAGCTTCCGGAATAGCATCTCACGCTGAAGGTCAATCAACAATAGCCTCAGGTGTAGTTTCACATGCTGAGGGTTTAACTACTACGGCTGCAGGTTTGTCTTCACACGCTGAAGGTAGACAAACTTCCGCTTCGGGTGATTATTCACATGCTGAAGGTTATAGCACTATTGCAAGTGGAGAAAATGCCCACTCCGAAGGTAATGATACAGTTGCAAGTGGAGATTCTTCACATGCCGAAGGTTTAACTACTTTGGCAACTGCTAATTCTTCACATGCCGAAGGTAGACAAACGTTAGCTTCTGGTTTAGCGGGCCACGCTGAAGGTAGATTAACTACAGCATCTGGTAATTATACTCATGCAGAAGGTCTTAATACTAGAGCCACAGGAAATAATGCCCACGCTGAAGGTAATCTTACATTAGCTTCAGGAATAGCTGCTCACGCTGAAGGATCTGGATCAACAGCATCTGGAGATTCTTCCCACGCTGAAGGAGACAATACTACGGCTAATGCAATAGCAGCTCATGCTGAAGGTAAAAATACTTCAGCACGTTTTCAAGCAGCCCACGCTGAAGGTCAAAATACTATAGCTAATGGCTTAGCAGCTCACTCAGAAGGTTTAGGATCAAATTCAACTGCCCAAGCAGCCCACGCTGAAGGATCTGGATCATTAGCTTCTGGAATAGCGGCACACGCTGAAGGCACTTCTACAGAAGCTTCAGGTTTATACTCACATGCTGAGGGTTCAGGATCAGTAGCATCAGGAGAAGCTTCACACGCTGAAGGTAAAGGTACTACAGCATCAGGAATTTCAGCTCACTCAGAAGGTTCAGGATCAACAGCCTCCGGTTTAGTTTCACACGCTGAAGGTCAAGGTACTGTATCATCTGGTAATTTTTCACATGCTGAAGGATTTAACTCTTTAGCAACTAATAAATACGCCCACGCTGAAGGTTCAGGATCACTTGCAAGTGGTTGGGCTTCACACGCTGAAGGATTTGAAGCAACAGCTTCAGGTTTTAATTCACACGCTGAAGGTCAAAGCACAGAAGCAACTGCTACTAGCACTCACGCCGAAGGTATTCAAACCATAGCTTCACAAACAGGTGCCCACGCAGAAGGTTATCAAACTTTAGCAGAAGGTGCAACTTCTCATGCTGAAGGTAGATTCACTTCGGCTTCAGGAGATTCATCACACGCCGAAGGACACCATGCCCACGCAACAGGAGACAGATCACACGCTGAAGGATCTGGATCATTATCTTCTGGAACAGTTGCTCACGCAGAAGGATTCAAGACTTTATCCTCAGGGTTTAGTGCTCACGCTGAAGGATTTAGAACTACAGCTTCGGGTAATTATTCACATGCTGAAGGTTCAGGATCTGAAGCAAGTGGTAAAACATCACATGCTGAAGGACATAATACTACAGCAACTGGTACTTACTCTCACGCTGAAGGTGTTACTACTACAGCATCTACTTTTGCAGCACACGCTGAAGGTAATATTACAGTAGCAAGTGGAGTTGCCTCCCACGCTGAAGGTAATAGCACATTAGCATCAGGTAATTATACTCACGCTGAAGGAAATACAACTTTAGCTTCTGGTATAGCATCTCATGCCGAAGGTAGTCTTGCTACAGCTTCAGGCGATTATTCACACGCCGAAGGTATTAGTACTAAAGCTACAGGAGATAATGCCCACGCTGAAGGTAGTAGCACTACAGCTACAGGAGTTTCATCCCATGCTGAAGGTAGCAATACTCAAGCTTTAGGAGCAACATCTCACGCTGAGGGTAATGCAACAGTAGCTGAAGCAGTAGCATCTCATGCTGAAGGTTCCTTAACAAGAGCTGTAGGTACTCATTCACACGCTGAAGGTCTTTCAACCTCTGCAAGTGGTGTAGCATCTCACGCTGAAGGAGCTTCTTCAATAGCATCTGGAGCTCAATCACACGCTGAAGGTCAAAATACATTAGCATCTGGTAACTATGCCCACGCTGAAGGAAATGCAACGTTAGCTTCGGGCATAACATCTCACGCTGAAGGTAGATTAACTACAGCATCTGGTAATTATTCACATGCTGAAGGTTCAGGATCTGAAGCAAGTGGTGTAAATTCGCATGCTGAAGGTTACTTTACTAAAGCAACAGGATTAGCTTCCCACGCTGAAGGCTGGACTACTACAGCATCAGGTGATTATTCACATGCTGAAGGATCTGGTTCCAAAGCAACTGGTAATTATACCCACGCAGAAGGATGGCGAACAATAGCCTCAGGTGTAGTTTCACATGCTGAAGGAGCAATCACTTTAGCTGACGGTTTTTCATGCCACGCTGAAGGTCTTTCAACAACAGCATCAGGTTTCTACTCACATGCTGAAGGGCATGGTGCTTATGCCTCATCATCAAACTCACATGCTGAAGGAGCTTTCACAGTAACGAAAGGAGTAGGATCTCACGCTGAAGGATACCAAACAACTGCTTCGGGAAATTATTCCCATGCCGAAGGTAATGGTACTTTAGCACAAGGAAACAACTCCCACGCTGAAGGTAATCTTACAATAGCAAGTGGAGTTAGCTCCCACGCTGAAGGTCGCGAAACTTCAGCATCAGGTAATTTTTCACATGCTGCAGGTTTAGGTACTATAGCTAATGTAGATTACTCAAGTGCTGTAGGTAAATATAACATTACCGGATCTGCAAATGATTTATTTATAATAGGTAATGGTACAGCTAATAATGCTAGAAGTAATGCTGTTAGAGTAGCAACAGGTTCAATTTTCTTAGATACAGCTTTACTCCCAACATCAGATCCAAACGCTTCAGGTCAACTTTGGAGAGATGGAACTGATTTAAAAATATCATTAGGATAATAAAAATAAAATGTTAAGGAAAGGCCCCCCATTGAGGGGGCCTTTTCTAATATTTATACCAAAACAATATGGCTGCTGGAAGATATAATTTTACTATTGAACAAGGGGCTAGCGTAAATTTTGAGTTAGCATATAAAGACTCTGAAGGTAATCCTGTTGATCTTACAGGGTATCAAGCTCGTATGCAATTACGCCCTACTCAAACGTCAGATAGTGTATATATTACATTATCATCTAGCCTTAGCGAATGTGGTACCGGATTAAATTTAAGTGGTTCTAATAACTTAAATCCTTTAACCTCGGGAACTATAGGAGTATTTATTTCAGCACAGTCCTCATCTATGTTAGATTTTACAAGAGCATATTATGATTTAGAATTAGCTTATACTTCAAGTGAAGTAGGACAAGGTGATTGTGCTGTAGTAGAAAGACTATTAGAGGGAGCGGTAGCCTTAGATAAAAATGTAACTTTAGGTAATTTTAATTTTTAACTCCAATGGCTATTCCTAGAAATACAGTAAACGTATCTAATAATAAGATTAATGTAGTTGAAGTTATTAGTTTTGGTCCTAGAGGTCCTCAAGGTAGTGGAGGAGGTAATATAAATGAAGCGTTAACCACAGCATCTCTTGCTGGGTATAATTTAACTTTTACTAAAGGAGATAGCACCCAATTTACTTTAAGTCTTCCTCAACCAACTCCAGCTCCAACAGGTCAATTTATAGTTTCTGCTTCTAACCTTAGAAGTGAAAATGTTATAGATTTTGAAAGACAAAATGGGGAAGAATTTTTTGTTAGAATAGATGATGTAACTAACGCAATATCTTCTTCTATTAGTGTAACAGCTAATACTGCTTCGTATGTATTGGCTTCTAACATTGATACCTCAGTTGCTATACCTACATTAGATGTAACTAATTTAACTGCTACTAATTTTGATCTAAATAATAATTTAACAGTTACGGGATCACTAACTGCAGCATCACTAACAGCAACAACTATTTCTGGAGCTATAGATTATTCTTATATAGAAAATGTTCCCTATTTTGTAGATGCTGTTGGAGATATAGGCCCTAACCAATTAGCTATCTTTGTAGATAGCACCACAGGCCTCCCAGAAAGCTTACCATTTAATCTACCATTAGGTGCTGATGGAGGTAACCCAACAGTTAAAGGTTTAGCAGGATTAACATTTGATGGTACAACATTTAATGTGCAAGGAAACATTAGTGCTAGTGGTGATGTTATAGGAGGTAATTTTGATATAGATACTTTATCTGTTACTTCTCTTACAATTGATCAATTAACAGGTAGTATAGATTATTCTCATTTAAAAAATGTTCCTCAATTTGTAGATGCTCAAAGTGATATTTCTGCTAACCAAATAGCAATATTTGCAGACAACACTACAGGCCTCCCAGAAAGCTTACCATTTAATCTTCCTTTAGGAAGTGATGGTAATCCTACTATACAAGGTCTTTCTGGATTAACATTTGATGGAACCACATTTGATGTACAAGGAAACATAAATTCAAGTGGTTCAATCACAGCTGGAGATTTCAACATAACTACGCTTTCTAGGGATTTAGCAATTAATGCTAGTTTAACTACTAATGCATTTAAAGCTAATAATTTTGCCGAAATAACAGGTGGGCTTTTCTTAAGTAGTTCCCTTAAAGCCTCAAATTTATCATTTAAAATCCCTCAAGCGTCTGATAATGTTTTAATTTATGAAACTGATGGTGACGTTAGACATACTGCTCAAAATAATCTACCTTATACTAGATTTACATCTTCTGCTACTCCGTTAGATGCCCAACTTCTTATGATGACTTCTTCGGGGGGGCCTATTACTAGAGAAGTTACAAACAGTCCTATTACATATTCTCCACTATTTGGTCTTAATATATCAAATATAGGAACATCATTTGATATAGTAGCAAATAAAATTTTTATAGCAGAAGTTACAGCTTCGTCCTCTACTCATACCTCTCTTAATGTAACAGGCAATGAAATAGATTTTACTAATCTACCTACTTCAGATCCTGGAGTATCAGGTAGATTATTCCGAACGGGTAGTGATGCTATTGGAGGAAGTGCAGGATTCCAGGTAGTTATTGTTTCGCAAGGATAATATCCTTCTTAATATTTATAAATAAAACAACATGGCAAACATTCCTATATGGCCCGGATCTAGCTCATTTTTTCCAGGAGATACTCCTTTTGGATTTTATGATGATGATGCTGAATTTGCTATTGACTCAGAAAAAGTAGCAGATTTTTGTGCTAAACGTTTAGGATATCCTTTAACTGATATTGAACTTCAATCTACTAATTTTTTTACAGCATTTGAAGAAGCAATTACTACTTATGGTAATGAAGTATTTGCATATCAAGCATCTCAAAATTATTTATCTTTAGAAGGTTCATCTACTGGATCTTCTTTAAATTATAAATTGCAAAAACCTAATTTAGGAACCCAAATTAGAATCGCAGAAGCCTATGGTAGTGAAGCAGGGGTTGGAGGAACTGTTGAATATAGAACGGGTAGTATTCAAATGACAGCAGGTCAACAAATTTATGATCTACAAGAATTTGCTAATTCTATAAGTTCTAGTAAAAATAATATTGAAGTTAAAGAAATTTTTTACCAATCAGATCCTGCTATTGTAAGATACTTTGATCCTTATGCAGGTACGGGTACAGATATTCAAGGTTTATTAGATGTTTTTGGCTTTGGTAGTTATACCCCTGGTATTAATTTTTTAATGATGCCTATTAATTATGATTTAGCTAAAGTTCAAGCTATTGATTTTAATGATACTATTAGAAAATCAAACTATAGTTTTGAATTAGTAAATAATCGAATAAGAATATTTCCTATTCCTGCTAAAAACCAAAAATTATATTTTAAATACATCCTAAAATCAGATAGAAACATACCTACTGTATCAGGTAGTTTAGGAAGTGGAGTAGTTACAGACATTTCAACAGTACCTTATACCAATCCTACTTATTCAAATATAAATTCTATAGGTAGACAATGGGTATTTGAATACACTTTAGCTTTATCTAAAGAAATGTTAGGATATGTAAGAGGCAAATATGGTACAGTTCCTATCCCAGGTGCTGAACTTACTTTAAACCAATCAGATTTAATTAGTGCTGCTACTTCTGAAAAAACAGCATTAATTGAAAGATTACGGAATTATTTAGAAGAAACTTCTAGAACTAAATTATTAGAAAAAAAGGCACAAGAATCTGAGTATTTACAAAAAGATTTATCCTCAGTACCCTATACTATATACGTTGGATAATGGCATTATTTGGGGGATCACGTGATATAAGTTTAATCAGAACTATTAACCGCGAGTTAATGGGTAATGTTATAAGTCAACAATGTGCTTTTTACAAATATAAATTAGGCGCTACTAAAGTAAATATATATGGTGAAGCATCTGAAGGTAGACATTTTAATGGTCCCTATTTATTTAATGCCCTTATTGCTAGACAAGACCAAGAATACTCAGAAAGTGAACTAGGTGTAGACTTTAAATGGGGTATTGAATTTAGATTACTTAGAGCTGATTTAGTAGATGCTAATGTAGTACCTCAAGTAGGCGATGTAATTTTATATCAAAATGGATATTATGAAGTAACTACAACTAATTCTAATCAATATTTCGCAGGTAAGAATCCCGATTATCCTAATAACCCTAATCCACTAAACCCAGGATTAGAGAATTTTGGAGCAAACTTATCTATTATTTGCAACACTATTTATGTCCCTGGAGATGTACTTGGTATAACTAGAGAAAGACTATAATGGCAACACAAGGAAGAATACCAATCCCAAAGACTCAAGAAGAAATTAGTAATATCCTAATAGGTAACGATCTTCCTGATACTAAATTAAATAGAGGTGAACAAATTTCTTTTAGAGATGATACTACTAAACCCTTTAGCTTAGGCATTAAAGATATTGATGAAGCTATTTTTTATTATTTTAATAATGTAATTCGCCCTTTCGCAGTTCAAAATAATCAACGTATAGCTGTCCCTGTAAAATATGGATCCCCTGAAAGGTGGAAAGATGTACAAAAAGATGGATATTATCGTGATGATAAAGGTAAAATAATGGCTCCTCTTATTTTATTAAGGAGGTCAAATATGGTTAATGATAATCTAATGAATAAATTAGATGGAAACAAATTTCACAATATCAGATATAGCCAAAAACATTATACCAAACAAAATTCTTATACTCAATTTGATATTTTAAATAATGCCAAACCTGTAAAAGAGGCATATGCAATTGTTGTCCCTGATTTTGTTACTATAACTTATAATTGTATAGCCTATACTTACTATGTAGAACAACTAAATAAAATTGTAGAATCTATTAATTTTGCTGCTAATTCATACTGGGGTAATCCTGAAAGATTTAAATTTAAAACTTTAATTAGATCTTACACTACATCTGCAGAAACCCCTTCAGGTGAAAATAGAACAGTAAGAGCTGAATTCGATCTTGAGCTAAAAGGATACCTTATCCCAGATGTACTGCAAAAAGATTTAGTTTCTCCTAAAAAAGCTCTTACAATAGGAAGGCTTAATGTAACATCCGAATTTACTTCAAATAAATTATAATTTTAATAAAAAATCTAATATTTATCAATAAAAAATTATGGAAAAAATACAGTTATCTCAAGAAGAAATTGAAGTTCTTACTAATCTCCAAAATACCCAAACTAATATTATTAACTCTTTGGGTCAATTAGAATACAGTATTCAATTACTCGAGTTACAAAAAGAAAGTTTAACAGAACAAATTGAACAATTAAAAGAATCTGAAAAAAAAGTTGGTCAAGATTTAAACGAAAAGTATGGTAATGGAAACATAGATTTAAACACTGGTTTCTTTACCCCTACAGAATCTAATCTTGAAACTTCTTGAAATATTTATAACAAAAGATAAATAGACAAACCCCATGGCAAATAACAACATCGTCTCTCCTGGCATTTACATTAATGAAACTGATCAATCATTTATTCCTGAAGGAATAATTGAAGCAGGTGCTGCTCTTGTTGGTTCAACAGCAAAGGGCCCAGTTCAAATCCCTACTTTAGTATCATCTTATCCTGATTTTGTAGCAAAATTTGGTAATTCAATTACGATATCTGGTAGCGGTACTTTCCCCTCATTCCTAACCCAAGCTGCTTTTAATTATTTCGAAAATGGAGGTAGTACTCTTTTAGTTAGTAGAGCAGTAAACGGTACTTACACATCAGCCACATCATCTGTCTCAGGCTCAGGAAGTATTGTATCTTTTGTTCTTAATACTATTTCACAAGGAGAAGATCAAAACAATGAATCTACAGCTAGTGCAACTGGATTACTCCCCTCAGGATCAGATAATAATGTTAGATACGAAATTACTAACGCAAATACGAGTTCAGGAACATTTACACTTGTTATTAGAAGAGGAGACGATGATGACAATAATAAAATTATTCTTGAACAATTCAATGGTTTATCCCTTGATCCATTTGATAACAACTATATTGGTAAAGCAGTTGGCAGCCAATACGCAGTAATTGAAGGTAGTGGAGCAGATGCCTATGTATCTTTAGAAGGTGAATTCCCAAACAGAAGTAAGTATGTTTATGTTTCTAATATAAAAGACACCCCAAATTATGCTGACAGTTCAGGAAATGTAAGAGTTGCTGCTTCTACAGGCAGCATTCCCATAAATACTCTATCAGGTACTGGATCTAAAAAATTTGGTAGCGCAAGTGGGTCTATTTCTACTACTGCATCATTCGGCAAAAACATAACATCAGGTAATATTGAAGGTTTAGTTGACACAGATTTTACAACTTCATTCCACCTTTTAAACGATACCCAGTTTAAGTACACTTCAATAGCAGCTCCAGGTCTTAACTATAAAGATAGTAAAACCGAATTAGATATCTTATTAGCTAATTCAAAAGAAAGAGGTGATACTATTGCCTTAATAGATTTAGGAGACTACACGGCAAGTGTTGCTGATGTAACTGCACAAGCTACTTCAATTAATAATTCGTATGCCGCATCTTACTACCCCTGGTTGCTCGCAACAGATCCAACCACAGGTGCTGGGGCATGGTGCCCACCATCTACGTTTATTCCTGGAGTATACGCTTATAATGACAGAGTAGGTGAGCCATGGTTCGCTCCGGCGGGATTAAATAGAGGTTCATTACCAACCGTAATAAGAACTCAAAGAACATTAACTAAAGCTAATAGAGACTTACTTTACGAAGATAAAGTAAACCCAATTATCTCATTCCCAGGATCAGGAGTTGTAGTATTTGGACAAAAAACATTACAAACTAAAGCCTCTGCACTTGATCGTATTAATGTTAGAAGATTATTAATTAACATTAAACAATTCTTAGATCAACAATCAGGTAATGTAGTATTCGAAGCAAACACACAAGCTACTAGAAATAATTTCTTAGCAATTGTAAACCCATACCTCGAATCAGTTCAACAAAGACAAGGTTTATACGCGTTTAAGGTTGTAATGGATGAATCAATCAACACTCCCGCAGTGATTGATAGAAATGAGTTGGTAGGTCAGATTTTCCTCCAACCAACAAAGACAGCTGAATTTGTAATATTGAACTTCAACGTTCAACCAACAGGAGCTTCTTTCCCATCCTAACAATAAACCTTAAAGCAAAAATTAAAAACCCTGATATTTATCAATAAAAACAACAATAATGGCAGTATTAGATTCAAACGAAATTTTCTTTACAGCATTTGAACCCAAACAACAGAATCGGTTCATACTGTATATGGATGGTGTTCCCACCTATATGGTAAGAGGGTTAAGCGCTATTGGCCTTACCCAAAATGCTATCACAATTAACTGGATTAACACTTATCGTAAGATTAAAGGTAAGACAGTATGGGATCCTATAACATTGACGCTCCATGATCCTATCACTCCTTCAGGAGCTCAGGTAGTAATGGAATGGGTTCGTTTGGGTCACGAATCGGTTACTGGCAGAGATGGCTACTCAGATTTCTATAAAAAAGATCTTACACTCAATGCTGTGGGTCCTGTAGGTGATATAGTTTCTGAGTGGGTTATTAAAGGTGCTATTATCACAAATGCTAACTTTGGAGATTATGATTATGACAACGTCGATACTCCACAGACTGTTACTTTAACACTTGAAATGGATTACTGCGTGTTAAATTTCTAATAAAGCCAAACATTATAAAAAAGAGGCGCACGAAAGTGCGCTTCTTTGTTTTTTTTATATATTTATAATAAACAAAAAGTTATTAAAATGAGTAGTGAAAAATTTAAGTTTCCAACAGAAATTATAGAATTACCTTCAAAAGGTTTATTATACCCCGAAGGTCACCCTTTAGCAGATGGGAAGATTGAGATGAAGTACATGACTGCTAAAGAAGAAGATATTCTTACAAATCAAAACTACATTAATAAAGGCATTGTCTTAGACAAGTTACTGCAGTCGTTGATTATAACGAAGTTTGATTATAATGACCTTTTAATAGGCGATAAAAACGCTATAGTAATTGCTTCCCGCATCTTGGGTTATGGTAAGGACTATGAGTTTAAGTATGGAAGCGAAAAACATACTGTTGATCTTTCTACTTTAGAAAATAAAAAAATTGACGAAAGCATCTTCACAGAAAAAAAGAATGAATTTGAATTTACACTTCCTCATTCTAATACTGCTATTACCTTCCAATTAATGACAGAAGGGTTAGATAAAAAAATAGAAAGAGAAATTGAAGGTATTAAAAAAGTTAATAAACTTGCCTCGCCAGAATTTACTACTAGATTTAAACATATTATAATCTCAGTAAATGGTGATAACGATCCCAAAACTATTAGGGAATTTGTTGATGAATACCTATTGGCTAAAGATGCCCGAGCACTTCGAGAACATATAAGTAAAATCCAACCTGATATAAACCTTTCGGTTAATATCGAAACAGGATTAGGCGATTTAGAAGAAATAACGGTTCCCATTACGTTAAACTTTTTTTTCCCTGACGCCTAATGAAGCGTCTAAATACAGAGCATCTGTATTTTCCCAAATTCACGAAATAGTTTTTCATGGTAATGGAGGGTATGATTACGATACCATCTATAATATGCCTCTATGGTTAAGGAAATTTACTTTTAATAAAATTAAAAAGTGGTATGACGATCAAGCTAAAGCTAATGAAGCACCCCAAGCTGAAGGAAAAACTATGATTGACTTATTCAACCCCGATAAATCTAAATTACCTGATATATCTAAAAAATCATCTAACTTATATAGCTCAAAAACACCACAAAGCTAATATTTTAAATATTTATGACCAAAACTGGTAATGGCATCCCAAGAAGAGTTAAGAGAAATTGATAGACTGCTATCTGAGATAAACAGAAAGTATGCACAATTAAGTGAAGCTAATCCTTTTGAAGGAAGGTCTAGCGCTGAATTTATTAGAGGATTTGATAGTGTTGAAGGAGCGGTAGCATCACTTAATACCCAACTCCGGGGACTTCAAGCATCTTTGGTAGATGCTACTTCTAACCTTACAGATGTTACTAGTCAAATAAATAGTGTTTTAGAAGGGTTAGGAGAAAAAGGATTTGATCCTTTTACCCAATCTGTATCTAGCGCTAAAAAGCTAAGAACTATAACTAATCAATTATCTAACATTCAGGATGATCTTGTAAATTCTTCTGTTAAAGATGTAAAAAATCTACAAAGAAAAGCAGATCTTGAATTTGTAAGAGCACAAAAAAATGGTCAACTTCTTTTAGAAAACTTAGGAATTGAAGGAAATATTAATTCTATTAATATAGAACGATTAATAAATCAAGGTTTAATAAACGAGGAAGAAGCAGAAGCTTTAGCTTTAGCCCAAGACCAAGGTAGACTTCAAGAAGGTTTAAATAATGCTTTATCCGAAAATCTTAGAAGAGTTACTAATATAAATAAAGCAACAGGCCTTACAGGAAAGTTAGTAGGAGGATTAGGCAATTCACTCAATAAATTAGGATTCGGAAACCTATCAGAAGGCATTAAAGAAGCCCAAGATGAAATGAAAGCCCTAGGTGAAAAACTTACTGATAATGGTGATAAAGCTAAAGGATTTGTTACTCAACTTAGGGTTTTATCTAAAGGGCTTGGGATATTAGGTAAAAATTTACTTGAAAATTTAACAGATCCCTTAGTAATAATAGGATTAATAGTTAAAGGATTTAAAGGATTAATTAACCTAGGACAAAAATTAGCAGGTCAAACTGCAGACATAGGAAAAAACTTCCAAGGTTTAGGAAGCGAATCTGCAGCTGTTGCTCAAAATCTTAGAAACATAGCAGCTGATGACCCTTTCTTATCAATAGATGAGGCTATTAGCTCTTTTACTGAACTTAATAATTTAGCAGGAACCCAAGTTAAATTTACGAAAGAGGAACTTAAACTCCAAAAACAACTTTCACATGATCTAGGATTAGGAGCCGAACAAGCAGCTGAATTATATAGATTATCAGTCCTTACAGGTGGTAGTTCCAAGGGTGTTGCTGACGAAATAGGGGCTCAAGTTGCTTCATTAAACCAAGCAAATAATCTTTCGTTAAATCAAACAAAAATTCTAGAAGATGTATTAAAACTATCTTCTAAAGTTAGATTTAATTTAGCATCTAATCCTAAAGCATTAACCGAAGCAGTTTACCAAGCTAGAAGATTAGGCCTATCGCTAGACGAAATACAGGGTGCTGCTGAATCTACACTTGATTTTGAATCATCTATTGAAAAACAATTAAACGCTCAACTTTTATTAGGTAAAGCATTTAATCTTGAAAAGTTTCGAGAAGCGGCACTTGCTGGTGATTCATTAGGACAAACAAAAGAATTATCTAGATTAATTAAAGAAAGTGGTGATGACTTAAAAGACAATGTAATTAAGCAAAGAGCATTTGCTGACATGCTTGGCATTTCAGTTGACCAGGTTACAAGTGCTATAGAACAAAATAAACTCCTTGGAGGTATATCAAAGAAAGGAATCACAGATAGAGCAAAGGCACAACAAGCTCTTCAAGTATTAATAAATAAAGGATACACTCAAGAACAAGCATTTCAAGAACTTTCTAAAGATAATTTAGATACAATTATTAAATCTAAAGAACAATCTGAAGTAGGAAAAAGAGCTCTTGAAGATTTAAAAGATATTGTAACTGCTGAATTTGCTCCTTTAGCTTTAGACCTAGTTAGGAGTCTTAAAGATACTCTTAATAGTGATGCCTTTAAAGGTTTTAAAAGCGTATTAAAAGCTGTACTAGGATTTGTTGCTGATAATCCTCTAAAAGCTTTAGGTGCAACATTCGCAACCCTTTTCTTACTTAACAGAAATAAAGTTCAAAAAGTAAGAATTGTAGGAGTTGGCCCTGGAGCAAATCTTTTTGGTGGAGGTGGGGGTAACCTCGCTAAACTTATGTCTAAACTTAATTTAGGAGTAACTAAATTAGGCGCAGGGTTAGGCTTAAAAGGATTAGCTTCTAGAAATGTAACACAAGCAGTAATGAAATCTACTGGTAAAATAGTAACAGGTGCTGCTGCTAAATCTGCAGTCAAAGCAGGTAGTGCTACTGTAAAAGCAACATATGCTACTTCTAAAGTAGCAGCCACAGCAGCTGGTAAGGCTACAACAAAAATGGCAGGTAAAACTGCGGGTAAGGCAATTGGTAAATCCTTACTAAAGAAAATCCCTGTAGTGGGAGCATTAGCTGGTATTGGGTTTGGACTTTCCAGAGCAGCACAAGGTGATTATTTAGGGGCATTAGGTGAAGTAACCTCAGGAATTGTAAGTTTAGTCCCAGGATTTGGCACAGCAGCTTCTATAGCAATTGATGCTGGTTTAGCTGCAAGAGATATAGCTAATGCTACTAGTAGAAGTGGAACATCTAACATGCCCCCACCTGCAGCTGATTTTATTTCTCGCCCCGGTCAACCTGTTCAAAGATTCCGTGCAGATGATGTTGTAGTAGGTGGTACTAATTTAACAGGTGGAGGTGATACTTCAAGAGTTGAAGCATTACTAGAACGTTTAATTGATTCTGTAGAAAAAGGAGGTGTAATTAATATGGATGGTACTAAAGTAGGAACAGTTCTTGGAATGGCTTCTTATAGAACTCAATAATTTTGAATATTTATAATAAATTAATTTAATCATAACATCATGGCACAAAGACCAACATCAATCTTAGAAAAAGTACTTAACGGTGAATCTAGCCTAAGTACTAATGGCGAAAAACCTGAAATTGTTACAACCGCAGGTGAAAATGACCTTTTAGAGTTATTAGAAGGTTCATCCTTACATATGAATGGTGAAACCCCTACTAAATACTCAGACCAAGCACCCGAAGGTCAAAGCGGAAGAATTTAATGCCCTTAATTAATATGACCTCAGACCTAACCTCCCTAAAATTTGGGAGAGATAGGAGGAATGGAGCTAGTAGTGGACAACCCTACTTTACTAAAGACATTCCTTCCAGGCTGGGTTCTATTAATTTTGCTAATTCTTTTTTAGGCAGTGATTTTTTAATTAGAGGAGGAGTTACAGCGGGTTCAGCTGTATTAAACGATGAAGAAAGATTAAGCAAATTCTTTACTGATTTAAGATCTCCTAATGGTTTATTGTTTATAGCTAAACAAAATCTTTTATCTAAACAATCCCCCCTTACAGGAGCTGCCCCATCGAGAACTTATAATTTTCCTAATACATTAGCACAAGCCGCTGTTAATCCTATTGGACTTCATTTTATGAAGCAAGGGAATAGTTTACGCATTGATGATAAAGAAAAGTATGCGTATCTTACTAAAAACGAATATAATGGTAACAGTCTAGGAGCAGGGAATACTAACAAATTATTGTTGTTATATGAAACAACATTAATGACTCCTACAGTAGATTATACCCTACCCCCTCCTGCATCCGTTAGTTTAGGACTAGATAATTTCGGTCTTACTAATAATGTTACTGCTTTCCAAGCTGCTTTAGTAAATTTAGCAGCTGCACCTTCAAAAGATTGGAGTGCTTTTCAAACTAATAAGGGCAAATTTGGAATTGCTGATAGTCCCGATATACTACTGCAGTACCAAGGAGGACCTAATGCTCCCTTAGGACAAAAATCTGTAGTTAGGAGAGTATTTAATACTAACGAAGGATTTTTAGCTAATAAAATTTCAGACTCTTTAACTCCTAATAAGTATTTAGTTTATTCCCCTAATATGATGATTACTAAATCTAATCGTATTGGGGGTGGCAGCACCATATTTGGTAGCACTGGTATCTCAAACTTTGCTACAGAATTAGCACAATCCGAAACTGAAACGGGAGTTAATGAACAAAGAAGAAAAGAATTGATAGGTAACCCTGTTGATTATACTAAATTTAACAGAGATAAAACTTATTTAGCTGGTGATCCTGGAATAAAGGGTAGAGATAGATCTGTATATTATACTACTAAATTAAACCAAGGAAATCTCCAACAATCCGAAATCCAATCAGTTTATAGTTATGATAAAGTAAATGCTAAATCTTTATACTCTTCACAAGGAGTAAAAGAGGAAGGCGTAGCTGACATGATTAAATTTAACATTGGTGTGTTAGATTTGGATAGTGCGGGAAACGACGAACAAACATTTACTTGGCTTCACTTTAGGGCAGCATTAACTGACTTCTCAGACAATTATAATTCTACTTGGAATTCTTTTAACTATGCAGGTCGAGGTAATTCTTTTTATAGGTACGGTGGGTATAACAGAAGTATTAATATGGGATTTAATGTTGTTGCTTATTCTAAGTATGAACAAGCCTTTTTGTATGATAAACTAAACTATCTTGCTTCTACTATGGCTCCTAATTATTCTAAAGTAGGATGGATGAGGGGTAATATAATAAAATTAACAGTTGGGGATTACCTTAATGATGTATATGGTATATTACAAAATATTTCCTTTAACATTCCTGAAGAATCTCCTTGGGATATTGGAAGAAAATTTGAAGGAGAAGGAGGATTAGATTCTGAGAATTCTCTTCAACTCCCTCATTTAATTAATGTAACTGGTCTTCAATTTACTCCACTCCATAACTTTAGAGATGAAACAGTATCTAGGGATTATGTTACAGGAGATAAGGATGTAGCTAATCAAAGATTTATTTCTATGGGATCTGTGGGAGAAGGACAACAAATAACTCAAACTCAAAGAAAAGTTCAAAATATTCCTAATACATAATGTCTAGATATTCTAACATAACAGTTATTTCTGACCCTAAAGAAAATGGTGGTGCAAATTTTTATGCTACAACTTTTTACCCAAAAGTACCATTATCTGAAAGTGACATTTATGTGTTAACTGAACAAAATGATAGATTAGATACATTAGCAGATCAATTTTTTAGTGATCCGGGATTATGGTGGATCATTTCTTCGGCAAATCCCCAACTCCCTCAAAATTCTCTTCACTTGCCAGCAGGCACCCAATTAAGAATCCCAAACAACCCCGGACAAGTTATAAATTTATACAATAAGATGAATTCACAATGAGTATAATTGGAGAAAATTTTGCACCAGATCTTATTAAACAAATAGAAACTAGAGAAAGTAAATTAGGAAAAACTAATTTAGACCCTGCTGATATTGTTTATAATAACTCACGTACTGCCTGGCTTCGAATGGCCTCAGGAGTTGACTTAAAGGATTCTTCAAAAGCAGGTTTAGGCAATATTAATCCTAGTGGATTAGCAGGTAATAAATTAGCCTCTAATTTCATCTTATATGGGGGTGTTAGCTCGGCAGATGAAGGAAACCCTGCATCTACTGTATTTTCTAAAGGTTCATCCATTAATTCTCAGATTAACTCTCAGTATGGAGTTGGTTTTTCTACTGATTGGGGCCCTGTACCCCCTCCAGGAATTGAATCTTTAGAAATTCAATCCATTAATAGAGGAGGTTTAAGAAAAGCTCAATTACAACTTATAGCTCATAATCCTGATCAGTTTAAATTAATTGAAACATTATACCTAAGATTGGGTTTTACAATGTTAGTAGAATGGGGCCACACACATTATTATGACAATGGTGGTAATCTAAAGGAAATGGATTATACAACAGATCCTTTAACTTCATTCTTAGGTACATCAGGAGGTGGATTCGAAAGATATAGAACTCTTCAAGACAGCATTAATTTAACCCGCCAAAAAACTAAATATAATTATGATGGCTTTGTAGGGTTTGTTCAAAACTTTAATTGGAATTTTTCTGAAAACGGAACCTATAGTATAAACCTTACCCTTATATCCTCAGGAGCGTTAATAGAATCTTTAACAATAAACAGAGGAATCTCCTTAGAACATTCTAGTAAAGTAGGATATAGTGTTAATAGTGACGTTTTTTCTTCTTATATAGCTCATTGGAGAAGCACCCTTAGTGGAACTCCCATTCTCCCCCCAGGATTTCCTGAAGCAGATTTTTTTGATGCTTTTGCTCTTGGTTTTAAAGTTTTTAGAGAAAATGAAGAAAATACAAGTGGTAGAAGAACATTATTAACAGGTAATCAAGTAAATGAACAAGCTAATTTAACATTAGCTTTTGATACTACACACGAATGTGAAGTAATAAAAATGGGAATGATAAACCTATCATCAGAAATAAACAGTAAAGAAGCTGATCAATATTATATTTCTTTAGGATTTTTCCTTAGATTTTTAGAAGCTACGGGATTATACTATGATAGTAATAGTAAAGCTATTTTTGGGATTCAACATGATTATGGTAAATCATTTATGTTAACCCACCCCTTTCAAAATTCTGTAGACCCCACAGTTTGTATGTTGGATAGTGAAACTATTAACTTGGATAGTGATATCACAGATGGTAGTCTTTTCGCAGATATCCCTGGTGCTAGAGAATCTACAGGAGAAATTATAAAAGTACCAAAAGTTACAAAATCCTATACTTCTTTATTTAGACAAGGTGCAGAGGGAAATAAAAAATTTCAGGGGGACATTATGGGTATCATGGTTAATATGAACCATATAATAAACACTATTAATTCCACTAAATCTGAAGACGGAACTACTACATGCCATGCCGTACTATCAGCTCTTTTAAATGATATTGAAAGAACAACAGGTAATATTAATAGTTTTGTTATTGGTTATGATGATAAAACCAGAAAAATCATTATTTATGATGAAAATACTATCCCTGGAATAACTGGTAAAGGTAAAACTGGTAAAATTAATTTGTATGGATTTGAAGCAGGAAAAACCCAAGGTAATTTTGTGAAGAACTTTAGTTTTAACACTAAGGTATTCCCAGATATTACAAATTTAGTAGCTATTGGTGCTCAATCCGAAATCCCTCTCCCAGATAAAGCTTCAAGCTACCAAGTATTAAATAGAAATCTTACAGATAGACTAATGAGTGGGATGAATATTTCTCCTTATAAATCTACAACAAGCGATAATAAAAGTTCATATGATAATTATCGTAAATTAATAGCTAATTTAAGCCATCACTTTAGGGTTCTTTATAATGAAAGAACATTTAGAGCTGTAGGAACTACTAATACAAATTATGAAACTGCTTTAAGAGAAGCCCTTTTATACGACCTCCAATTTAGGGTTAAACTTAAAGAAATCCCATCCCCATTTTTCATCCCAGTGAGTTTATCTATTACTTTAGATGGACTCTCAGGAATGACTAAGTACCAAAAATTTGATGTAGGTCCTGATTATATTTTACCTCCTGAATATCCTAGTAATTTAGATTTTGTAATACAAGAAATAAACCATTCTGTTAAAGGTAATGAATGGACTACTACTATAGATACTTTATCTTGGCCCAAACAATCTACAGCCTCAGGAGGTAAAGGCATTTCTGATGAAATATTCACGGGCCTTAAATCTATTATAGCAAATGAAGCCCAAGGTCTTACAGAATTCCCTCTTGTGGAGGGAGCTACTACAGACCCTATTTTTGTAGCTAATAGTACTACTTTATTTGAAAACTTTGGAATTACTAGAGGTACTGTACTTAGTCAAGATAAGTTACTTAAAACCTTCCACCCCGATGTTAGGGAAAGATTTGGTACTTTCTTTACTCGTATGAAAAATAATCCTAAATTAAAAGGTTACACAATAACTATTAATTCCGCTTTAAGAACATTCCCTCAACAACATGATCTATACACCCAAGGACAAACAGAAGTTGAAGCTGGGGATTCAAGACATAATTATGGGGTAGCTATTGATTTAGCACTTGTTCACCCTACTTTAAATATAGTATGCAGTAAAACCACAGATAAAGATATTTGGTTGCAATCTGGGGTACCTACAGATATGCAATTTACAGGAGTTAATTTTTGGAAGGGTGACCATGAGGATGATGGCTATATAGATAGAGTACATTTCCATGTGAACTTAAACATAGCAGCTGCTAAAGAAAGAGCAAAAGAATACTACTACGATATTAGCAATTTAGGTGTTGATCAAATATTTAATCTTGATATATCCGATTTAATAACTTAATCTTATGTATTTCCCTAAATCCCAAATAAAATCTAATCAATATAGTAATGGAGAGCTTTACGTAAAAAAAACTAAAAGACCTTATACTGGATACTACTGGAGTATTTCTAACGGACAATGTTTTGCAGGTAAAACCCCAGACAGCATACCAAATAATATTGAGTTAATAAAACCTACAAGCAAAACTGCACTTTCCCCAAGTTTAGAACCTTCATTTGATGAAAATGGTCCTAGAATAATATGGAGTGATAATACTATAGATTATTTAAAACTTAATAAGGATATAGATCCATCAAAACTTCCTAGAGTTCCCAAATATAATTCACCCCAACCTACTGATAAAGATTATCAAAATAAAGAAATTAATAGATATTTTTGTAAAAAAAATAATGAGTCTTTATTTATAGAAATAAGTAAATCTACTTATGATAAGTTAGTAAGGGAAGATGCTACTTTAGATCACCAAAATTATTTTTCTTTTTCAATCCCCTGGTTAATTAATGGTGAACAAAATAAAGTAGCTATTACCAATAAAAACTCAGTAGATTATGCAGAATCTAAACAGCAAGCTCAAGGTTTAGCAAAATACCTTAAAAATAATTATCTTCTTTATTATAAGTTTAATATTTATAACGAAAATAATATTGGGGAAAACGGTTATTAAGGAATGGCACAAAGATTTATAATAGATGGAAACTTTACTCAAAGTTTTGTAGGTGGGCTTAATCTTAGTATGGATGCCTGCCCCGCTGATGGTGTCCTCCGCCCTGGAGTTCATTATGATGTTGGATCTGGAGATTTATGTTACGATTATGATGATCGTATTTGTTTTGATTATATTTTTGACGATAGACATGTAGTTTCCCTCCCTACACAATCAATAGGAGGCATAGGCCACCCAGTTAGAAAAGCACAGGCTCTTAAAGGTAGACTTCAATTTATAGGAGATACAGTTGGTTATGAATCATCATCATATGATGTTTCTCATCCAACTTCTTCAGTATCTGATACTCTTTATATTTTAATAAATAGTGAATCCTCAGCAGGAACGAATTTATATCCTTATCTTACTAGAAATCCTAAAAGTGGTTCAATAATACTTACTTCACTAAGTCAAACTGTTGAGTTTGAGTATAATGCCTTTACTAGTAGCTTAACTCCTCTTTCTTCATCAACTCAAAATGAGTTTGGGTACGGAGATCAAATTATTTTAGGTACTACATTCGTTACATCTTCTATTGTTAGAAATTCAAGTACTTTAAAAGAAATTATTTCTACAAGAAATGTTCCGTTTTCTCACGAAGATAGAATTTGTATTGAAGTAAGACCTAAAGCAGATGTTCCTCCTTTACAAGATGTAATGGAGATAGGATCCTCTACTACAATTGCTATTACCTCTAGTGCGGGGGTTGCATTGAGTGGTAGCGGTGATTTGCATATAAACAATATATCAGCTAGTGGTGAACTATTTGCTTCGCTATCATTACAAGAAGAGGCAAATGTTGTAGTTTATGACACATCCTCAGGACAACTTCATTTTACATCCTCAAATAGTGTTGGGGGTAATAATACCTCATACCAAACAGGTTCAAGTCCTTCAACAGCTTTAGATTTATTAACTATTTTAGATTTTGACCCTAATGTGTTTGTAACATCTAGTGGAGGTAACTTAATACTACAATTTGGCACACCCCCTACCCCTAATTCTATAAGTATTACTACTGTAGGATTTGCTCTTAATAGATTTAACCTTACCCCAGATAATTATGATGTGAATTTTAGTTATAACTTAAATGGAACTACTTATCAATCATCCTCTTTATTTCAAGGAACTTTTGGATCTAAACCTAATACTACTTTAATTAGTTCCGTAACAGATGGGGATGGGATTGATACTTATGGTGTATCATCTGCAAACAGCTTATCAGCTTGGTCTACAGGCAGTCAAGCTTTTACTGCTACTTTAGCAGTACTAGGATTAGATGGCACTCTTATTACTACGTCTTCTGTTCAATTAAATAAAACATTAGCAAAAACAGATCCTGATAATCCTACTTTAAATTTAACATTTAGTGTAGAAAAAAATGCTTATATAAGTGCGGGGTCCGAATTTGAAATTGAAGAAGGAGCTACAGGCTCGATTGATATAAAATTAACAGGAGGGGCAAGTAACGGAGGAGGAACAGAACCTTGGACCAACACATCCCCACAATTTTCAGATGGACTTAATGGTGCTACTATAACAGCTACTGTAAATGCTACAGGTGATGTATTTATTACAAGTAGTACTACTACTACTGAAGATTTTGAAGAATATTGGAACTCAGTAACTTATAATGATCCTGTATTACCTTACACAGGATCAGTAGATAGAACTTATAATAGAGTAAGAAGTTTAAGGCATGGTACTTCAATTAATGAAAATTTTACGGGATCCTTATCTGCTTTACAAAACATTACTGATTGGGTAGACAATGTAGGCACTATAGTATTTGGAGAAAATACTAAATCTGAAATAGAGGGTACAACCTTTACTGTAAGTGGTTCTAATGAATTTACATATATTGTATATGATAGCAGCATTACAGATGCCCCAACTTTAACAAATACTGATGGAAACCAAATAGACATAAACAATGGAACAAGCACAGTTTATACTTCTTATACTGTAGGAGGTAAATATAAAGTATGGAAAACTAATCTTCCTAAAAATGGGATAGTTAATTATAGAATTAACTTCTAATATTTATATTCAATGGCTGTTACAATATACCAAGGATATTCCCCATCAACCCAAGAGCCTATAGATGATAGGTTAGTCCTAGCGTCTCAGACAGCAAGGTACAACCATCCTTGGTTTGAGACATTCCAAGGTATGTTGGTCTACCAGGTAGATAATTCTCAACTGTGGGCATACTCTGGATCCAACCCAACAAATCAAACTGAAGTTCAAAATGCTAATAATTGGGCTTTATTAGGAGGTGAAAGCGGAACCCAAACCCTCCAGGATACAATGGAGATTGGTTCTTCTACTACAATTGCTATTAGTTCTAGTGCAAATGTGGCTTTAAGTGGTAGTGGGGATTTAATATTCAGTAGAAGCCGAGCTGAAGGAGGGGACCTTAGTCTCAATCATCCCGCTTATAGTTTTATTAGTGAATCTAATATGGGTATGACTCGTGTTGGAGTAAATCAATTAGGGTTTGTAGTTAATGGTGATAATAATGGTGTAGAATTTTACATTACCCCTGTTGGTTCAATACATGCCCAAAAATTTGTAGTTCAAGATCACGTTCATTCAACAAGCTTTATAAGTGCTAGTGATTATCTATCTGGAAAAAACATTAGAATAGGTCCTAATCATGCAGAACAAGGCACTATCACCCAAATACCTTACCAAGGCCAAGCTAATACTCAAACTAATGCCCTTGCTTTGGGGGGTAGTGGGGGTGTTGTCATAAGTACTTATGGTATAGATAATTTAGGAGCTAATTTTGGGTACTCTAACTTTAATTTAATAACTAATAGGGTAAATAATCTTGCGTTTGGTACAAATGCTCAAACTATAGTAATTGGATCCTCATCTATAGTAACTGATAATATCCCTACCCAAACAACAATAAAAGGCCACTTAACAGTTTCAGGATCCCAAGTTAAAGCACCTAATCTTATTGAAGACACAGGTAGTACCCCCCACGTATTATTATTTGCCACCGAATCAGGTCAATTTTATTTTACAAGTTCTGATATTGGTCTTCAAGGTGTTAGCGGTTCTCAAGGTATCCAAGGCTTAAGTGGTGTGGATGGGACAGGTGTTCAGGGTGTTATGGGTTCCCAGGGTTTACAAGGACTCCAAGGGCTACAAGGGGTTCAAGGTAAAGATGGTGAAAATGCTGGCCAGGGTACTCAAGGTCTCCAAGGTCTTCAAGGTTTACAAGGTCTTCAAGGAGTACAAGGTATTAGTCTTCAAGGTACTTCTGGCTCCCAAGGCACAGGAGGAACACCTGGTCTTAGCATTCAGGGAACTCAAGGTTTAGAAGGTAACCAAGGTCTCCAAGGCTTACAAGGTCTTCAAGGTACTCAAGGTCTTCAAGGAGTTTCTGGTTCTCAAGGTACTCAAGGTCTACAAGGTACGGGAAACCAAGGCACTCAAGGTCTCCAAGGCTTACAGGGTCTCCAAGGTCTCCAGGGCCTTCAGGGTCTCCAAGGTCTACAAGGTTTACAAGGTATTAGTGGTTCCCAAGGTACTCAAGGCACCCAAGGTCTTCAAGGTTTACAAGGTCTTCAAGGTAAAATAGGCCTTCAAGGCCTCCAAGGTTTACAAGGTCTTCAAGGTTTACAAGGTACTCAAGGCCTCCAAGGCCTTCAAGGCCTTCAAGGTCTCCAAGGTATTAGTGGCTCTCAAGGCCTCCAAGGCTTAAAAGGTGTTGATGGTATTGGTATACAAGGTGTTAGTGGTTCCCAAGGCACTCAAGGTACAGGCAATCAAGGTACTCAAGGTTTAAGCAACCAAGGTACTCAGGGTCTTCAAGGTACAGGCAACCAAGGAACCCAAGGCACCCAAGGTCTACAAGGCCTCCAAGGCCTCCAGGGCATCGGCAACCAAGGCACTCAAGGTCTCCAAGGTACAGGTAACCAAGGTACTCAAGGTTTACAGGGTCTTCAAGGCCTCCAAGGCCTCCAAGGTCTCCAAGGTATTAGTGGCTCTCAAGGCCTTCAAGGTCTCCAAGGCACAGGTAACCAAGGTACTCAAGGCCTCCAGGGCACAGGTAACCAAGGCACCCAAGGTCTACAAGGCCTCCAAGGTCTCCAAGGCACAGGTAACCAAGGCACCCAGGGCCTCCAAGGCCTCCAAGGCCTCCAAGGTACAGGTAACCAAGGTACTCAAGGCCTCCAAGGTACAGGTAACCAAGGCACCCAGGGTCTCCAAGGTTTAAGCAACCAAGGCACCCAAGGTCTTCAAGGAGTTTCTGGTTCTCAAGGTACTCAAGGCC
>JAAHTG010000558.1_pt1 | contig 31331 bp, 14 predicted proteins | sample 6116081 | NCBI WGS metagenome assembly JAAHTG01 (sample SAMN13939989, study PRJNA603662) | sponge metagenome | isolation source: marine sponge | host: Mycale hentscheli | place: New Zealand | collected 2005 | reverse complement strand
TCATACCAAACCAACCGACAATGCTCGACATCAACGATCAACTCATCTGGCTCCGCACTCGTTGCCAAGAGCTAGAAGCCCAAGAGCGATACGATGATTGTGACGCTCTCTTCGCTGAGTTCTGTGAATGGTTCGTCACTGGCTCCGATGCTGACAACACCGTGCTCCTAGCTCCACAGCCCACAGCCTGACCCCACAGCCTCCCACCACGGGGGGCTTTCTTTATGTTTAATGATATCCGTTAGTGACACATAGCAGTTGTTCCTGTTCGTTCGTATACGACAGTATATTAGCGTTGTTATGTTATATCGAAGCGCGGCGTTACGTATATAAAAAAGTACCTTCTCGTAAGCTATAAAAGCTTTCCTCGCTCTATATAAATTATCCCAAAAAAATTCTCCCAGATATTCTATGGACCCCAGAGTTGCCACAGAGTCAATCAAAGATCCACAGAGTCGTCCCATAAAAAAATCCCCCAGGTATCCAAGGACCCCAGAGGTTGATTTAAAGTAATCCCTTTAAGTATCTCTACCGCTCCCTTACAAACTGCACAAGGCTATTTAGTATCACAGAAATCCCCTTATTACTCAAAGAGACTTAAAGATGTCTTATCAACCTCAACAAGGCTATTCTACACAGATAAGCATATAATGTCAAGTATGCCGAAGGCACCCCGAAGGGGTCCATAGAGATCCATAGAGAAGGTGTAGAGAGATGTACTGATACTTGGGGTAACCCACGGTATTGTAAGTACTTCTATAAAATAAAAAGAATTCTTTATATGTCTCTGTGTTTATGTGTAGAGTATCTTTGAGATCCGTTGAGGTACGTTGAGGATGCGAAGGTCCGTAAGGATGCGAAGGGCGCGAAGAAACCCCCCTCTCAAGTTATCTCCGAAGGGAGTATTACAGAGCACTACCATAGAGAGGGTTATAAATATGTTTAGTACTCTCATACCCATAGGGTAACCTAGTGTCTAGGAGAGCTTCTAACAGTCTCTCGGTGTTTAGGGGTAAAGATACACTGCGGTCCATAGAGAAAGCCCTTGGGGGGTCATAGAGGGGGTGTGGAGGTCCATAGAAGTGTGTAGAGTGTGTAGAGGTCTTAAGAATTAAAATCCTAACCCTTTAATGACCCTGGGCTTCGCCCCCCTGATTAAGTAACTCTAGTGGTCCCTATATAAAGTGTCACACGTGGTGGCGTTTAATTGAGACCATCGCGTATAATATAAAGGTATTCAGGAGGTTGGAATGACTCAACTTTATGATATAATGATTGAAGGTCAAAGGCTTCACGAGGGAATCTCGGAAGAATTGTTCTTTCAACTGATGGAGGACTTCTCTCTAGCGTACTATGAGACTGGATTTCCGAATCCATCTGCTATTTCACACACAACTTACATTAAGGAGTAACAATGTTCGGTAAGACTCAAGAGAAAATTGAAAGAGCTGGCAAAAAGACCCGCCAGGGTCGTTCTAATCGCACAAAACTTTCCGCGTCGTCTTCTAGACCCAAGCAAAAGCGCTATCGTGGTCAAGGTCGCTAATTGAATAAATAAATTGGGGATAGGAACCCCCTAAAAAGTTCTATTTTACCCAAACTTAGGACAAAAAACATGGGACAACCCGCAGATCGCATTCCTGGCGTCACTTTAGTAACCGATTATGGTGCACTTGACCGGGCTTTAGCAGAAATGGCTCGCCGTGAGGCGGCTTTCCAGGCAAAATATCCAGATGATGACCAAGCAATCGATACGATTGAGGAATAATATCAAATTAAGCCCCTTTGGGGCTTTTTTTATGTCTAATTTTGGGGCTAAATAGTGATAAATGTCGCATTTTTATGATGGCTGACGTAAAACGTGTTTCTAGAGCATTCAAGGACATTAGTTTGTCCTTTTTACCCCACCCAGTTACTGGTGATCTTGGGGTATTAAAGAATGAGCGAGCAATTAGGCAGTCAGTACGCAACATCGTAGAAACTATTCCAGGTGAAAAGTTTTTTAATCCACTTTTTGGCTCTGATGTGAGAGGGCAGCTATTTGAAAACGCAAATTACGCTGCTGCTTTCGCTATTGAAGATCAAATAGTTAATTCTTTACAAAACTTTGAACCTAGGATCGACAATATCGTTGTTAAAGTTGATCTTTTTACAGATCAGAATGAATTGGGCGTTAGTATAGCCTATAGAATTGTAGGTGAAGAGTTTCCACCCCAAAATTACACATTTATCTTAACGAGCACTAGGTAATGGCTTTCACCAAGTTTACTAATTTAGATTACGATCAAATTAAAGAGTCTATTAAGGACTATCTAAGAGCAAATTCAGACTTTACTGGGTTTGACTTTGATGGATCCAACTTTAGTGTACTTATTGATACCTTGGCATACAATGCCTATATCAATTCGGTAAACGCCAATATGATTGTCAATGAGTCCTTTTTGGATTCAGCGGCACTTCGTAGAAACGTAGTTTCACTAGCGGGTAATATTGGTTATCTGCCTAGATCTCAAAGATCTGCACGTGCCCAAGTTAAGTTTGTTGTTGAGACGAGCGCTAACACATCTACATTGACCTTGAGAGCTGGTCTAGTCTGTGTTGGTACTGAAAGCAATAGTAGCTATGTATTTTCTATTCCAGAACCAATTGTCGCTACTGTAAATGAAGGTGTTGCTGTATTCGGTACTGATAATGACCCAATTACCATTTATCAGGGAACTTACGCAAGAACTTCATTCCCAGTAGATACATCTTTAAATCAAAGATTTATTATCAATAACCCAGCTCTTGATTACAGTACTCTTATTGTAAGAGTAAAGGATCAAAATGATGTTGGTCTAGGGCAAGAGTGGGAGCGTGTAAAAAATATTATAAGAATTGATAGGTTTAGTGAAGTATACTTCCTAGCAGAAGTCAATCAAGAAAACTATGAGTTGCTATTTGGAGATAACATCTTCGGTAAGGCTCTCCAGAATAGTCAGACTGTAGAAACCACTTATATCATTAGTGATGGTAAGGCAGGTGATGGTGCGGCACAGTTTACCTTTAGTGGATCAATATTTGACGATAATGGTCTCCCAATATCACCAACTAATATAATTGATGTAACTACGCTAGAATCGGCTAGAAACGGCGCAAACATTGAAAGCGTAGAATCTATCAAGTACTATGCCCCCCGCGTCTATGGAGCCCAATACAGGGCTGTTACGGGGCGTGACTACGAAGGCATCATTAAGCAGATCTATCCAAATACCGAATCCATCTCTGTAGTGGGTGGCGAGGAGTTGACTCCCCCACAATTTGGTAATGTATTAATTAGCATCAAACCAGTCAATGGTGTTGAGGTTAGTGACTTTGATAAAAAGACAATTCTTGATGGTTTAAAGCAGTATAGTATTGCTGGAATTAACCAACAGATTATTGATCTTAAAGTTCTCTTTGTTGAGATTGAAAGTGCTGTTTACTATGACACCACAAAGACAACTACTGCCAATACACTAAAAACTGCTGTTATTGCGTCACTAAACGCATATGCGGGATCTATTGACATCAATAAGTTTGGTGGAAGATTTAAATACTCCAAGTGTCAGAAAGTTATTGATGACACATCTTCTGCTGTAACTTCAAACATCACAAAGGTTATTATTAGAAGAAATCTAAACGTAGCAGAAAATCAGTTTGCTCAATATGAGCTATGTTATGGTAATGCGTTCCACATTATTCCTGGTGGTGGATCTATTAAGAGTAGTGGCTTTAGAATCAACGGCAATTCATCAATCGTTCATATTACCGATACACCTAACGTAGATGCTAATGGTAGAGTAGATGGATCTGGTCAAGGTACTATTTCATTCATTGCTGAAAATCTTAGTGCTGATAGTGGTGAGACAAGCTACACAACTGTGGTTAAGAATGCTGGAATTGTTGATTATAATAAAGGTGAAATTCAGCTATTTACCGTAAATATTATTTCTACTGTTCTAGAGAACAAAATTGTTGAAGTTCAGGCGTTTCCACAGTCAAATGACGTTATTGGTCTTAAGGATCTTTATGTCTCATTTGATGTTTCAAAGAGTCCTATAAATATGATTAAGGATACAATTTCTAGTGGTGAGCAGATCTCTGGAGTTGATTTCCCAGTAACGTCAAGTTACGGAAACGGCAAATTAACAAGGTAACAACAGGTATCTTAGCATGATCGGTACTGGTATTGAAGTGAGGGTGAAGATCCAGGATATTGTTTCTTCCCAACTCCCTAGTTTTATTTTAAGTGAAGCACCGCTAACTGACGACTTCTTAAAACAGTTCTATGTCTCCCAGGAGTTCCAGGGAGGTCCTATTGATTTTGCTACAAATTTAGATCAGTACCTTGACTTAAATAATACCTCACCAGAAGCACTTTATGGTACATTTGAGTTAACCCAGCCAATTTCTGCTGAAGCCGATATCGTATATGTAAATACCACAAAAAGCTTCCCACCTGAGTGGGGACTTTTAAAGGTCGATGATGAAATCATGACCTATACTGGTATTACTACCAACTCATTCACAGGCGTTGTAAGGGGCTTCAGTGGCGTAACTAGTTTACACGCAGAAGGAAACCCATCTGACCTAGTATTTCAAACGTCAGAGGCAGCTGGGCACCTTTCAGATGCTCCTGTAGAGAACCTAAGTACCTTATTCCTAAAAGTATTCTTTAATAAAATTAGAAGCACCTTTGCTCCTGGATTTGAAGACCTAGATGTTGCTGACACTCTTAATGTTGGAAACTGGATTAGGAATGTTCGTTCATTCTTCCAGACAAAGGGAAGCGAAGAATCAATTGTTATTTTGTTTAAAGTACTTTATGGCGAAACCCCTAAAGTTATTGACCTAGAAAATTTCTTAATTAAGCCATCAACAGCAGAATACTCAAGAAGAGATTATGCTGTTTGTATTCCTGTTTTTGGAAATCCAACCGAACTAAAAGGAAGAACAATATTTGAAGTTGATAATCCCAGTGTATTTGGTGCTGTTTCTGAGATTGAAACATTCACTCGCGATCAGAGACTGTATTATAGAATCTATTTCTTCGTATCCAATGATGAGATTGGTAATGAGAAGAAACTCTTTACTATTCCAGCAAGAACATATGCTCAAAGACCTTGGAATCCAGGCGATACTACTATTACAGTAGATTCTACTATTGGTTTCCGCAATAATGGTAAGTTCATTACTGAGGATGGAATTGAATTTCAGTATGAGCAAAAGAGTGTTAATCAATTCTTGGGTGTAACTTGCTCTGATCCTAAAAAGACAGTCGAAATTAAAGATGAGATTATTGATAATATTGTAGTGTCTGGTACTAGTTCAGATGGTGATGTTATTACCGTTAGATTGACTGGTGTTATTTCAGACCTCACTTTTGGTAGAGAAGTACCATTTAACTACATTGGAGAAAAGATTAGAGTAGATACTCTAGGTGAAAATATTCTTGGACCTATTGGAGTCAGAGGAACCCAGACAGTCCCTCAAATTATTGCGAATAGCTTTATTTACAATACAAGTGTAAGATTTGAAGTTAGGGAATTTAGTGGAACAACATTTACACTATCAGCAAACTTCTTGGACAAGGCTAGTCTTGCCCCAGGAGACACTGTTGATATTCTCCAACGTGGTGGTCAAATTGCTTACGTTACAAACCGTTTAGTTGATACTGTTGATTTCATTAACTCCACAGTTACAATTGATGACTCTTTCGGTATTCCTACTGATCAGCCACTTGATATTAGAAGAAATCAAAAATATGCTAATAGTACTGGTGCTCCTATTGATTATGGTAATGATGCTGTATTGACTAACGTACTAAATTTATATGATGCCAGAGAGTTTGATTCCAACTACTATGTTGCTACCAACTCATTACCTTCATATGAGATTACAGCTAATATTATTGAGAGTACTTTAGTTAATCCAACCGTAGACAGTTTTGAAGATTACAATAGCTTCACTGGTGAGTATTCTATTTTACTTTTCCCTGAAGAAGTTGAATTTTATACAGGCGACCTAATTACATATTCTGTTCTACCAGGAACTACTCCACTAGTAGATGTTGGTGAATATTATGTACAGGTTCTAGAGGATAGGAGAAAGATTCGATTGTTCGTGTCCCCATCATTTATTGGTAGCACGAGCTTTGTTGGTTTAGTTGACCCAGAAGAGCCAGGAACGCACTTGTTCACTTTGGAAAGCCAAAGGACACGTGAAATCACTACAAAGCGTACATACAGAAAGATTCCTGTATCAGATTCACTTACTGCTATTGATAGAACACCAGAACCTACTACACCTGGTGCTATTGCGGTATTGACTAATGGTGTAGAGATCATTTCATATAAGTCACCTGATAAAGTATACCTGGGTCCTATTGAGAAGTTGGATGCAGTTTCTGCTGGTGAAGGATATAGTGTAATCAATCCACCAGCCGTCTCTATTGCCGAGCCCGATGTATTGATTTATGAATTGGTTGAGCCTCCAGTACTTCCATCCAGGGCGTATGGAACTCCTGTTATTAAAGGTAAGCTACAGGAAATCGTAATTGATCCACAAGACTTTGATATTGATCAGGCATTTAGTATCACCGTTCGTGGTGGAAACAGCCGTGGTGCAACGGCAATCCCAATCATCGAAAGAAAGAATAGATTTATTCCTTTTGATAGTAGAGTTACTGATCTTGGTGGTGGTGTTAACTATACTGATAATAGTATCCTATTCCAAAAAGAACATAACTTGGCTGAAGGTGATGCTGTTATATACAATAATAAAGGCGCCAAGAGTATTGGTACATCAAAATTTGCTGTTCCAGCTATTAGTGGTGGAACTACACTATCAAATGGTGGAATTTACTATGCTGAAATTCTAAACAATAGAACCATTCGTTTATATACTAGTTTGGATAAACTAGAGAATGGTGGGGATCCAGTATTCCTATCAGAAAATCTTAACGGATATGGTGTTCAGTCATTTGATACTCTTAGAAAGAATACTATTATCGGTGCTACAATTTCTGATGATGGTGGTTTCTTCTACTACAGAAATATGCAGTTTGATCCATCAAATGTCTTTACGGCATATAATGAGATTAGATATTTTGAGCATGGTTTTGAGAGTGGTGACATTGTTGAATATGGAACTACCGGTGTTTCTGTTGGTGGTCTATCAACATTCAATCAGTATTATGTTTATAAGGTAGATGATAATATACTTAAGTTGTCCGATGCTGGTATTGGTGCTACGATTAGTAGTAACTATGACAGACTTGAGTTTGTTGATATCACTAGCATAGGTGTAGGCACACACAATATTAAGTATCCTGATATTACAACTGATGTTGTTGTTTCTTACGCTAGTACACTTAGTGGTCAGGTTGTCGTGAACCCAATTATCAGGGGTTCTATTGAGCAAGTATATACTACGGATGGTGGCTACTATGGAAGTGATATTACAAACTTCCAGAAGAATCCAGAAGTCACACTAAAAACAGGACAGAATGCTACTATCGTCCCCTCAATTGTTGAGGGTAGAATTTCTAGTGTACAAATTTTCAATTCTGGTTTTGATTATGCCGATAGTCCAGATCTCATCCTTGAAGACTCTAGTGGTTTTGGTGTTGGTGGTAAATTAAGAGCGGTTGTTGTTGATGGTAAAATTGAAGATGTCGTCATCATTAATGAGGGCATTGGATATGGAGAAAATACGACAAAACTAAGAGTGGTGGATCCCGGTAGAGATGCCTTGATTATCCCTAGAATTAGAGACCTTACAATTAACCTATACACTAGATTTGGATTTGAGGTATTAAGTCAGAATAACTATAGAATCGTTTCTTATGATAGAAAGTTAAGAGAGAATGTTTATCGTGATTTTGGGAATTTCCACTCACCTATTATCGGTTGGGCTAATGATGGAAACCCAATCTATGGTGGATTTGGATTCTCTGATCCAAGAGATACCAACTCTAATATTAGAGCAATGGAGACCGCATATGTCCTGGCTCCTCAGGATGTGTTTGGAAGACCCACACAAACTTCATATCCAGCTGGATTCTTTATTGAAGACTATAAGTATGTTGATGATGGTGACCTAGATGAATATAATGGAAGATATTGCTCTACTCCCGAATTCCCCGATGGAGTCTATGCTTATTTTGCTGGTATTGATCCTGATGGTCAGTCAAGTGCTAGAGAGCCACAGTTCCCATACTTCATTGGTCCAGAGTTTAGAGACTCCCCCATTGATCCAGCTAGTACAAATGTTGACCAGGATTTTGATGTCAATGATAAGCCTATTTTTAGAAACACCTTCCCATATTATGTCGGAAGCCCTGTAGCTGGTAGTGAGTTCCTAGATCAGTCGTATTTGTTTGATACTCAAGATCAGATTGTAGAATCAATCTCACCTGGGTTTATTGACAACATCGCAATTGTTGGTGCTGGAAATGATTATTCAGTTGGTGATGTTCCAATCTTTGATAATAGTGAGGACTTTATTAGCTCTGTTGTAACAGAGGTTGTTGGTTTTGCCGTATCGTCAGTTACTGAAGATACACTATCATACAGTAAGGAAGTAACCAAGATTATTAGGCTGGATCAAAGTAATGTTCGTATCTATGTTGATCCTGTTCATGAATACCGTCAAAATGACTCTGTTATCATTAGTGGATTGAGTACTGTTACATCAGTTATTGGTGGATCAAGAATTGTTAATATTGATAACACATCAATGACTCTATACAACCCAGTCCCACCAATTGGAACTGAGGGTGTAACAGATATTTTCGTTAATTTTATCTCATCTAATGTTAGTGTTGGTTCTTCTATTATTATCAGTTCTGGTGGTAATTCTGAGGTTGTTAGTGTACTGAACATTTTCCCAGTCAATAAAGCACTTAGGGTGTTTAGATCAACTGCTTTCTTAATTGAAGCTCCTATTGGCGCAGTTGTATTTCCAGTCAAAAATTTCTTTGATGTTACTGTTAGGACAGAACCATTTGAGTCTGAGTTGGATGAGAATTACTTCTTCAACCCAAAGCAGACTTTTAGTACATCTGATCAGGTTGGAGATACCACTGAAAAAGTATATTCTATTGGAAATATTGATTATCCAATTTCAATTCCTGCTGGAACAATTTATGCTCCATCTCACAAATTTAACAATTTAGAGGAAGTTGTTTTTACCAAGCCTCAAATAGGAGCACCTGTACAAGTTAAGGATTCTCTGGGTAATATTAAAGTAATTCCACAAATTGGAAACGAGGAAACTTTATATGTTCATAACATATCCAAAGATTTAATTGGTGTTCGTTTTTCACCAGAAGATGAAGATCTACTTATTTTATCTGATGGTAGTGACTTATTCCGTTACAATATTTCAACAAGAAGATTTGCGGAAACCGCTAACCTAGACAGAATTAGGGCTAACATAGCAACACTTGAGCCCCACCAACTAGAGAATACTGATCTAGTTGATGTTACTGTAGTACCATTTGGTCCAGCTGGAATTGGGTCAAACTCATCAATCATTGTTGAATTTGATGATGTCTCACAATCTCTAATTATTGATCCGGCAAAAGTTATTCCTTCAAACATTGATACAGTATTAAATCTAATTACAGTCCCAAATCATAGATTTATCCTCGCGGACTATATTTTATATACTACGCAGGGTGATGCTATTGAAGGACTAACTCCATATAATAAGTACTTTGTAATTCCATTTGATTCCAATAGATTCTATCTTGCCGAGACTGAAATTGATACTAAAATTGGTTCAGAGAATCCAATTCAACTCAATACACAAGGTACTGAATTACAGGTATTTGCTAAAGTTAATCCTGAAATTAATATCACTAGTGATCATGATATCCTATTTGATGTATCATCAGCATCTCTATTTGGTAAGCAACTTAAGTTTTTCTATGATCAATCTTTGACCGAGGTATTTGATAACAACAGTATTGATAGAGTATTTGTTGTTAGTGGTGTATCCACTGAAGGATATGCTGATGCTGAGAAGCGCATTAGATATTCTGCTAATAATCCTGGTGTTATCTACTATGGTCTTGAATCTGGGGGATATATTTCTACTTCAGATACTAATGCTATCTCATATAGCTCAATATCTTACATTGACAGTACATATAGTATTAGTGGAACTGTGACGGTTGAAAGTGATAGAATATTCTCAGTTTCATTACCCGAAAGACCTGAAGTCAGTAGTTACCTCCCCACGGAAGCCGATCTATCATACCTAACATCATCGGAAAATACAGTTGGACCTGTTGGAACTGTTAGGATTATTTCTTCTGGTAAAAACTTTGACAATCTTCCAGAATTCATTACTATTCAAAGTAATACTGGAACCAATGCTTCTTTGAGAGCTTCTTCTTCCAATATTGGTGAAGTTTCCTCTTTCAGAATCCAGAATCCAGGTTGGGCGTATTCTGCTGATAGAACTTTGAGACCAAAGGGCATTGTTCAGCCTAGTATTGAATTCACAGATTCTGATTTTGTTACTAGCATTGATGTTTTAGATGGTGGTATCGGATATCAGTCAGATCCCAACGGAGTTCTAGTTGATTCAGTAACTAGGGAGCCTATTGAGAGTGGATCCATCTTCGTCCAAACTCAATCATCCAAAGTTGTCAATGTGGAGCTTGACGTTGCTCCATCTGGTCTATCTAAGAACGCACACGAATTCTTTACTACTGATAATAGTAATGGTGTTCCAATCTTACAGGTTCTCAATCAGGAAGCCAATGTTGGGACTGGATATGTTGATTTCTTAATGCAAACTCCAATCCTTGGTTATTTTGATGCACCATTTGCGGTTGGTGATAGAGTTTTTGTTGAGAACGTATTTGCTATTAGCCAAGATACTGAGTTAAATATAAACTCATCTGAGTATGGTTATCTCTTCTTTGATGTTATTGCTGTACAACCATCCAATCCAGTCGTAATTCGTGTTGCTTATCCACAGGTACTTGGTAAGGAAGTTGGTATTGCTGCAACATTCCAGAATGCTTTCTCTTCAATTGTTAACGAGAAGATATACCCTCAATTCCAAGTAAATCAGACAACTGCGGTATTCGTTGTTGGGGAAAGATTATCTCTAATTGATAATGGTGTTGTTCAGGAAACTGATTTGGTAGTTGAGGAATCAAATACAAACTTCTTTAAAATTAAAGGCAACTTTAACTTACTTATAGGTGATTCTGTCAGGGGAAATGTTAGTGGTATTAGAGCTACAGTAACTAATATTGATAAGAGCTTCTGTAGATACTCAATTGAGACTATCAGTCGCACAAGTACTGGTTGGAATGATACCATTGGCTTTATTAATGATGAATTCCAAGTAATCCCAGATAACAATTACTACCAAAACTTGTCTTACTCTATTCAGAGTACTATCAACTTTGATGATCTAATTGGACCTGTCAATAGACTAGTTCATCCTATGGGTCTTAAGAATTTCTCTGATACTAGAATTGAGTCTTCGGGATTTGTTGGATTTGGTACTACTGCGATTTCTACTGACACCTCTCTCATCCTAGATTTCGTTGGTCTAACTGATATTTCTCGCACCCCCTTGCGCGTAGATAGAATTAATGTCTTTGACTTGGGTTATGACGACAACGTAATCAATGACAAAACAAACGCCATCAGATTCAATAGCGCTGTACCTTACAAGAGATTGACTGACTATATTGAGGTTAAGACTAATAGGGTACTATTAATTGATAATATAAGTAATGAATTTGTTGATAGTGACAATCTTCGCGGTCAGAATGAATTTATTGAATTCAATGTTGTTACTGATGTATTCACTTCAGGTATTGTTCAGGTTAGAAACCCCAGTACAGATGAAGTGCAGTTGAGTGAAATTGTATCACTAACTTATGATGATAAAGCCTTTACTATGAATAAGGCTGCTGTATATGATAGCGATGAGCCACACGGTTCATTTAAGGCTAAAGCTTTGTTTAATAGTGATTATTCATTGAGGTTCACTCCAACTGATCCAGAAACATTTGATATGGATCTTAAGATATTGGTTCAGAAATTTGAAACCAATAATCTTCCTCCGAAGCAACTTGGCTTTATTACTCTTGGAGGTATCATCAATACTATACCAGCAGATACAACACAGATTATCTACGCAGCACCTAACGTATCGGTTGATGCTGTAGCTCTACACGTGTTTGTCTTGAATGGAAGTGGTATCCCTTCATATTATGAAGTGTATGCTTTTGCCATTGGTCTTGATACATATTCTGCAGTGTATTCATTCGATGGTGTCGCCATAAAAGATGTTAGTGACCCTGGATACGATTTCCAAGTTTCTTTGAATAGTGGACGACTTCGTGTTGCTATTGTGAATACTGATTCCAGTATCATTAGAGTAGAGACAAAGGAGATTGAATTTAAGATAACTTCTTCTGGAGAAAATCCCGTACCATTTAAGAAGGACAATATTCCTGATGGTTCTGAAAGAGGTATCAACCTACTATCAACCAGAGTAACTGGATCTACAACGGACGCAGCAATTGATATTCTAACATTGGATGCTGAGTTGTTCCAGTCAGCTAAAATTGTTGCCTATATTCAGGGAACTACTCTTGGTGCTATTCATCAGGTTATGACAGTCAACTCTGATGGATCAACATACACTAATGCCTATCCATTCATCACTGAAGGTGACTTCCCTGACGATGAAGGTGGTATTGGTGAGTTTACATCCGAAATTGTAGGTGATGACTGGATCGTCAGGTTTATACCTGATGCTGGTGGTAATCCATCCGAGACAATCAATATTACTTCATATGTTCAGGCATTCTATAGAGAATATGATGTCATTAACTATGATCCAAGACCTCTTCTTTATCAGTCAAATCAGGAATTCTATGAACTAGATCTATATAACGCACCTCTAGGTCAAAGAACTAATAAAGTTCGCTTCCCCCTAGAGTATAAGGGCATTCCTATCTATGAGAAGGTCGTTGATCCTAGTGTTGCTATTAACCTATCAACAAATATAGTCCAGATCAATTCACACTTCTTTAGTCCTAATGAAGAGTTATATTATGTCGCAAGTGATAGTGTAGCTCCAGAGACTGCTGCACCTATAGAAATCGTTCCTGTTACTGATTATCTTGGAAATCTTACTGGCACTATGCCATCTAAAGTCTGGGTAATTAAATTAGATTTGAACAGATTCCAAGTAGCAGCAACTCAGGCAGATGCCATCGCTAAAATTCCTATTGAAATGATTGGAATTGGTAGTGGTAATTCACATATTTTTGGAATGGAGAAGAAGCTTGAGAAATCACTCTTCACCCTTGATGGTGTTATTCAGTCTCCAATTGCCACAACAAACTTCGTTTATGAATTGACTGATGCTATTGATAGTGAAGCCGAGCTACTTACACTTGCGGGTATTGGTACACTAAGTTCTGGTGACATACTACTAATTGATGAAGAATATGTTCTTATCGACAACGTAGGTTTTTCAACAACACCATTCGGTCCTATCTCAAATAGTGGTACTATACCACTAGTACGAGTTGAACGTGGTGTTGTTGGTTCGATTGCTACTTCACACGCAGCCAATAGTGACCTGGACTTGTATAGAGGCAACTATAACATTGTTGCTTCTGATATTATCTTCACACAAGCACCTAATGGTAGAGGACCACAGCAACCTAACGCAAACAACCTGGTTGTAACTAACTCAACTTTCCAAGGAAGAACATTCCTACAGCAAGATTATAGTGATATCGCAGTCTTTGATGATGTCAGTGATCAGTTTGATGGAAATACTAACGAGTTTGTCCTAACATCTAATGGAATCGCTACTGCTGGTGTTGAAAATGGGGGCGGTGTTCTTGTCATCAATGACATCTATCAAACTCCAACAACAGATAATAATGAAGGTAACAACTACTTCTTTACTGGCGCCCAGCAAGTTGCTGGCTACTTCTGGAGCGATTCAAATGATGTAGGAACTGCTGAACCTGGTGAGATTAGACTTAGCGCAGATGACATTGTATTTGGGGCAAATGATGCCGACGCTAATGCTATCGATAGATCAAACTACTTCCTCGCGATTAATAATGGTTCTTCATATACGATTGATGTTAAGTATGCAACTGGATCGTTCTCATATCGTGGTGAGAGACAACAGTCTCTTGATACTGTTAAGTTTGTTAATGGTAGTATAGTTGCTGGCGTCGTTCCTCTCCCAGGAACCATCAATGGTACTCCAATTGAAGTTACCTTTACTCCAGATATTCCCCAATCATCAGTAGTATTTACTGGTATTACATCGGAGAATGGACAAAGAGTTCAATCAGAGTTTGATATTAACCAGACACAGATTCCTAGAGGTGGCTTAATCGTCTCCCTTGGTTCAACTCCAGGTCTTGGATACGCGCCACTATATGATGCTATTTTAGAGCCAGAAGTTTCGGGTGGTAGTATTGTAGGCGTATTTACAGACAACACATTCGGTCCACAAACTGATGTTGTTTGGGCAGAATACAATAATGATACGGGTGAGTTACTAGTAACTGCCCTAGGAGTCAATGTAACGGGTCTAGAGCCCATTTCAGGGGCTGATTACTTGAAAGAGAGTGGTAGACTCATAATTGATACACCAGCCTCTCTAAGCGGTCAGAACATCCGTAGAGGAGACATCATCCAACTCCAAGGTATTCTATTCTCCTGTAGTTCTGGTGGAGCCCCATCAACACAATTCTTCCCTGATGGAGAATCTGTGTTCAGTGTAGAGAACGTTATTACTGATAATGCGTTCTCGGTAAATGTTGGCATCTCAACTATTGATCACGTATATGTCTCAAGTGGAACCTGGCAGAAGTTCAGACCATTTGAGTTTGGTAATGAACTACTAAATCCAAGCTTCGCTGCTCTTAACGGTCTTACGTTTGAGTGTCCAAGCGGACAGACTGCTGGTTTAACCACCACAATCTTCCCCACACCTGGTGTTGATAACTTCCCTGTTATTAATAGGTTAGATGACGCACATTTCAATCTACAAGTTGGTCTATCCACTTTAGTTCATAACTATGTTAGTGGTGGAACTATCGGGCAGATTACCAAGAATAACGTTGGTTCTGGTTATAATCGCACAGTTGCTATTGGGGTTACTGAAGAAGGTCACACTGGAGTTGCTGCTTCTATTCGTGGTGTTCCTGGTCCTGGTGGTGAGCTACAGATTGTTATTGATGATCCAGGAACTGGTTATGTCGATCCATACATCTGGGCGCCATCACCATCATACTTCAACCTACCAGTCAAAACGGTATTCCGTAGAGATGGCTCAATAGTTGGAGGCAAAAACTTATTCATTACCGCTAACGTTGGAGGTTCCAGAACTACCGCTATTGGTAAATCAGAATACTTTGAAGTTACTGCTTATGAAGTCAGTAACCAAGGCTATGGATTTGCGGAAGGGGACATCCTTGAAGTGATTGGTATTGCTACTGATAAGACACTAACAACCCCAATAGAACCTTTCCAACTAACGGTGTTGGATACGTTCACAGATAACTTCGCATATTGGAACTATGGTCAGCAAGACTATATTGATAGTATTGCCCAATTCCAGGATGGAGCACGCACTAGATTCCCCTTGATCTATAATGGTGAACAATTCTCCTTCGAGAAAGATCCTGAAGATGAAGATTCTGATTCAATCGACTTGAGTTCAATTCTATTGATCTATGTAAATACGGTTCTTCAGACGCCAAATATAAACTACTTCTTTGAAGGTGGAACGTCATTTGAATTTAGTAGTGCTCCTCTACCAGAGGATGATATTGATATATACTTCTATCGTGGAAAGAGGGACCTTGATAGCGCAACTGTAACTGATGTTAATGAAACCGTTCGTCCTGGAGATCAATTACAAATCAAAAAGAATGATGTATTTGATAATAGTAAGACACAAGATATTCGTCTTGTTACTGAAATTGCTTCATCCGATACTGCTAGGACTAACGTATATGTTGGAAACAACGATATCGATAACACCAATCCGAGACAAGTTTCTTGGGACAAGCAGAAGAGAGACATCTTCATCTATGGTCAGCCAATCTTCAAAACTAGAGATAGTATTGAATCAATTATTCGACCTGATCCTGCTATCATCGCCCCATTAACTCCAACATCAAGTACGTTCTATATTGATAGTCCACAGCTATTCAGATATGAAACATCAATTATTGGAAGCGTAGCAAACTTATCTAAAATTACGGGTAAAATATATTCTCAACCGAATATATTCATCCCAACTGGTGAAGAGTTTGTTGAGGCAGAACCTATAGCTGTAGTGGATAATTTGGGTAGAGTTACTAATATTAGCTTTAATGGTGGTAATAATGGAAGGGGTTATCCAGCCAGCACTACTATCACTATTGCCGATCCTAGAGATGGGGTACGCGCACGAGTCGGCACCATTTCCATCTCACCATTAACTGGTTCAATTGACTTTATTCAGATCAGTAATCTCTTTGATAATTCAGGTTATGACCAAGCAAATCCACCAGCAGTTCTAATTGAATTACCAACGATCATTTATGAAGATGAGGTTGGTATTAATGGAGACTTTATTAGAGGATACTCTGCCGAAATCACAGCCATTCAAGGCGGTGTTAATACGATTAGATTTACCTTTAACAAGCTAGATCAGTTTGAACTTATCAACTCACTTTTCGTTGGCGATTATGTCGTTATGAGCGAAACTGTAATAGGAAATGGGGTTGAGGCTATTGGTGCTAATGCGCTGGATGTTGTGGGTGTAGGAACACAATTCCTAGACTGCGTATATAAAGTACAGGCAGTATCTTTCCTATCTTCAACAGAAGGTTTCATTGACGTTAATGTCAGAACAAACCAATCATCAGTTAGTGGCACTGGCAATCTTGGGTATATGTCTTTCGGGGTAATTGGTGCGGTTTCTAGGGACATTGATGACGCATTGTCATTTGATATCCCAAACCCAGTCTATACACCCAATATGACCAACTTCCCAACTCTTTCTAGAACGAAAGGTGGTTTACGCGACAGAGGTGGACTTGGAAAGCAGGTATAAATAAGGTAAAGGTAATATTGCCCCTTTAATTTATACCATGGCTGCTTTAATTACTGATCAGTTTAGGCTTTTCAACGCCGACAACTTTATCAAATCTGTTACAAATCCAGATAATGCGTACTATATTTTTGTTGGTCTACCGAATCCAGTAGGTCAAGAATATGGACGTTCATTAGACTGGAATTCTGATCCACTCGCACCCGTAGATAACTTCTCATATATTCGCGGATGTTATGACTGGATGATGTATGGGAGAAGAATCACTCCGGGCAATGTTCGTCGCGTTATTCGTCGCGTTGAGTGGACTAAGGGTACTAGATACGAACAGTATAGGGATGACTATAGCGTATATAACGTTTCTCCAAATACTGGTTCTACTAGGTTGTATGACGCAAACTATTATGTTATTAATAGTGATTTCCGCGTTTATATCTGTTTGAGTAATGGATCTAGTGGAGAGAATGTTAAAGGTAATGGTTCTGAAGATGAACCAACTTTCGTTGACTCTGAGCCATCAGCAGCTGGCTCTAGTGGTGACGGCTACATCTGGAAGTATCTATTCACAGTTTCTCCCGCAGACGTTGTTAAGTTTGATAGCACAGAATACATCACAGTTCCTAGTGATTGGCTAACATCAGACTCTCCTCAAATTGTCGCAATTAGAGAAAGTGGAGATTCTGTAGTCAATGATGCCCAACTCAAGCAAATCTATATTGATGAAGGTGGGGCTGGTTATTCCGGTGGTGTTGGTCAAGAGCTTAATATTATTGGAGATGGAACTGGTGCTAGAGCTGTTATTGATGTAAACTCTGGTTCTATTAGTAAAGCTTTAGTATCTAAGGGTGGCAAGGGGTATACTTGGGGTCTCGTAGATCTTGGTACTATTAACACAAGTGCTTCCGTAGCTGCTAAATTAGACGTTATTATCCCACCATCAATTGGGCACGGATTTGATATCTATGAAGAGTTGGGAACTGATCGAGTTTTGGTATATGCTCGTTTTGACGACTCTAATGAAGATTTTCCAATTGACACTCAATTTGCTCAAATTGGTATTCTTAGGAATCCAACCATTAGAGATTCACTAACAATATTTACCGATAATACATTTACTTCAGCTGACTCTCTAAAGCTAGAGGCAAATAGTGTAAGTGGTCCAATCAAAGTTGGTGATATTATTGAGCAAGTAACTTCTGAAGGTATTGCTAGAGGATATGCTATTTCATTCAATGAAGAAACTTTAGTATTGAAGTATATTCAAGATAGGTCCCTATATTACAATCCAGTTACTTATGATAATACTGACTATGTTGGTATTTCTACTAATGGTAATAAATTCCCATTCGAGTCAAATACAAATGCGATTACGGCTCCAGGATTCTCTGCTTCACTAGATACAACATTTACAGGTTCTACTTTCCTTGTCGGTAATAGAACCGTTGAGCTTGGTGTTGAGTTCACAGATGGCATCGCTAGATCGGAGATAAATAAACCTAGCGGAGAGATTTTATTTCTCGACAATCGTCCTTTGGTGCCACGTAATCCACGCCAAAAAGAAGACGTTAAGATCATCTTGGAATTCTAAACAATGTCTCAGATCAATCTAGATACCAGCCCATACTTTGACGATTTTGATGCTGATAAGGACTATTATAAAGTCCTATTTAAGCCAGGATTTCCTGTACAGGCACGTGAATTAACAACTCTACAGTCAATCCTTCAAAATCAAATTAGTACATTTGGAGAGCACTTCTTCAAAGAGGGTGCTATGGTTATTCCTGGTGGAATTTCCTATAATCCCCAATATACTGCTGTAATTTTAAATCCTCAGCAGGGTGGTATTGATGTGACTCTTTACCTTGACCAGTTGGTAGGTAAAAGTATTATTGGTGATGTTACTGGAGTTCGTGCGAAAGTTATTGACTACCTCATTCCACCAGCTGATGGTGTTAGTGATCCAACGATTTTTGTAACATATACTGATAGTGGTAGTGATGATAGAACAGTTTTCTTCACTAGTAATGAAGCTCTCATCCTAGAAGAGCCTATTGTATATGGAAATACTACAATTACTGCCAATAGCACATTTGCTACGACAGTTTCAACTAATCCAACAGCAGTTGGTTCTGCTGCCGAGATTTCTGATGGGGTATATTTTGTTCGTGGAACATTCGTTCAGGTAACTGCTAATTCACTTATCCTTGAGCCATATTCAGTATTCCCATCATACAGAGTCGGTCTTCAAATTACAGAGCAGATTGTTACTTCTGGTCAAGACCCAACGTTATATGATAACGCGAAAGGATTTAATAACTTTTCAGCTCCTGGCGCTGATAGATTAAAGATTGAATTAACATTAACCAAGAAGCCATTATCAGACTTCAATGATACCAATTTCGTAGAACTATTGCGCCTAGAGAGAGGCGAAGTCAAAAAGCTTGAGATTAGTTCTAATTATAATATTCTTAAGGATTATATTGCCGAAAGAACCTTTGATGAGTCTGGAGACTATATTGTAGAGGGTATCAGAACATCTGCAGATGAATCTCTAAACGATAATATTGGTAACAATGGGGTATATTTAGAAAATCAAACCACTGAAGAAGGCGGAACCCCTTCTCAAAGTCTAGCCATCTTAAAAGTGTCTCCTGGTAAGGCATATGTTCGTGGTTTTGATGTTAAAAAGCCCGGTACAACAAATCTAGATGCACCTAAAGCACGTACTACAGAAACACAAGAAGATACTGCCATACCATTTGAAATTGGTAGCAAGTACTTTGTAAACAATGTTATCAGTACACCTGTTGTTGGATTAGATATTGCTGACAATATCATTCAATTGTATGATGGTCGTCTAGACAGCTCACAGAACCCCACAGGGAGTTTAATTGGTGAAGCAAGGATTTATAGTTATTCACTAGAAGACTCTGCTTATACTGGACCACAGACACCTTGGAACGTATATCTGTATGATCTACAGATCTTTACTAGAATTACTGTCAATGTTACTATTGGTAGTAAACTCCTTCCAGGATATCGCATTCAGGGATTGAGTTCAAATGCATCTGGTTTTGTTAGAAGTATTAATGGTAATTTAGTATTCTTGACTGATACTAGCGGCGAATTCATTCGCGGTGAGCAATTCTCTGTAAATGGAACTACTATTGATAGATTCTCTACAACAGATGTAATTGTTTACAAGCAGAACCAAGTAAAATCATTAAAACAGAACTCATCAGCTTTAAATCCAAACGTTGCGACAGATTTTAGAGCAGATACGAGACTATATGGTAGAGTTGCTACTAATTTTACAGCTTCAGACAGCTTTACCATCACGTCAGGTGGTCAAGTAACTTGCCCTGGCAGGTTGTTTGATTCCTTTACTCCCGGTGATGTTATTGTATGGCAAGATACTGTAAACTCAGTATTAGTTTACAATAGAGTTGTGGCTCTTGGTCTAAATGACCTCAGTATGACTGTTGTTCCTGTAGCTACCGTTAATAATGTTGCTAGTGGAGCATTGCCATCAGGAACCAGAACCAGTGTAAATCTTAGAGTTACAGAGTCTAGACTTCTAAACACAGAGAATTCTGCTCTATACCTTGAAATGGAGAAGAAGAATATCTCCAAGGTAAATCTAAACAGCTCACAGCTTTACTTCACAACCCAAATCTATCAGGAAAGCACTGTAGGTTCCACTCTAACCATCAATAGAACATTAACTGGAGTAAACGATGCTCTATTTGTTCCATTCGACCAGGAGCGATATTCCATCATTTACAGTGATGGTGTTATTGAAAATATTGGTTCAGAGCAGTTTGAAATTTCAGGTGACAGTACTGTAGTTGTCTTTAATGGATTGAGTAGAATTAATGAGATTGGGATCACAGTAAATGTGACCGCAATTAAGCCATCTATTAAGTCAAAATCAAAAATTCTAGTTAAGAGTGAGCAATTCGTAGTTGACAAGATCAGTAAAGTTACTGCTCCTGAATTTGCGATGTCTCAAAATGACTATTATGGTTTGCGTGTAGATGATGAAGAGATTTCATTAAATACTGCTGATGTTGAGAATATTGTTGCTGTTTTTGAGTCATTGGATTCTGGTGTACCAACATTAGATACATTGGGATTCACTAATGGCTTGTCTTTGGACACAAGAACGGTTAAGGGAGAACTTATTAGAGGTAGTACTACGGGTGCTGTCGCTAAATTGGTTTCTGCTACCAGTCCTTCCTCCACAACCATTGTATATCTAAGTCAGAACCAATTTTCTATTGGTGAGACATTAGTATTCTCAGAATCTAACATTAAGACAAACTTACAAGCCATCTTCCCAGGTAATTATAAGAATATTACTGATAAGTTTAGCTTGGATAAGGGTCAGAGGGAGCAGTTCTATGATTTCTCACGTATAATTAGAAACCGTGGCGCATCTGCTCCAAACAAAAGACTCCTAGTTGTCTTTGATAAGTTTACGGTTCCATCCGATGATTCTGGTGATTTCTACACAGCAAATTCATATGTTAAAGAGGTCTTTAACACCGGAGTCCCACTATTGAGGAATCGCACTTTACGTGCTTCCGATACCTTAGACTTCCGCCCACGTGTTGCTGATTTCACCTCAATTTCTGAATCGCCTTTTGACTATAATTCTAGAGATTTTGCTGCTTCTGGCTCAACTGTAGTTAGAGTAACCGCTCCAGGTGAGAGTATGGTTCTAGGTTATGACTACTATGTTGGGAGAAGAGATAGGCTGGTCCTAAACAAACTAGGGGAACTAAAGCTAATTTTTGGAGCCCCTGCCTTTGAACCAAAGCTACCAGAAGCAGCAGAATCTGCTATGGAAATTGCTCGTATTACATATCCAGCATATGTTTATAACGTCAATGATATTAAAATTGCGACTGTGGATAACAGACGCTATACAATGCGCGATATTGGTAAACTAGAGGATAGAATTGAATCTTTGGAAGAAATCACTACACTTTCCTTATTGGAGAGAAGGACTGATTCATTACAAGTGCTAGATGCTGATGGGAATGATAGGTTTAAGAGTGGATTCTTTGCTGATGATTTCTCAACTACAGAATTAATTGATCTTGATAATCCAGAGACAAGTATTGACGTTGACCCACTATCAGGGACACTAGAATGCCAAATTGAATTTTCAACTATTGGTATGCAGTTACAATTAGATCCACAAATCAACTCAGATGATGTGTCTTTGGATCAAGATTTACCCCTAGTAGATACTTCAACTAGAAAAACTGGAGACCTTGTTACACTAAACTATGCTGAAATTCCTTGGCTAGAGCAGCCACTTGCCTCTCGTGTTGAGAACGTAAACCCATTTAATGTCATTTTATATGACGGTCAATTGGTAATCTCACCAGCATCTGATGACTTTATCATCTCAAGAACTGTTGGTAGTAGGAGAGAAACTGTATTTGGACCTGAAGCAAACACATTCACCACTGAATTCATTCGGGGTACTCAGGCTGCGCAGTTTATGCGTGAGAGAAATATTGCTTTTAGGGCTAGTGCGATCAAGCCATTGACAGAATTCTTCCCATTCTTTGAGGGTGCTTCTGGAGCAGACTTTATTCCAAAACTAATTGAAATCTCAATGCGTTCTGGAACATTTGAAGTTGGGGAAACAGTTAGAGTCTTTAATGGCAATACTCCAATTTTTGCTGCTCGTGTTGCTAGACAAAACCATAAAATAGGACCATTTGATGCCCCATCGAAGAAGTTCACTACAAATCCATATATTAGGGGAGAGCAAATCTCGGAAGACTATTCTGCTTCATCTAATGTACTAAACATTGATATTGCGGCATTGGCTGATGTATCAGATGTAAGATTCTTTGGATTTATTTCTGCTGGTTTAAGGCTTATTGGTGATAGGAGTTCTGCGGTTGCCGATATCACAAACCTAAGGTTGGTATCTGATGCTTCCTGCGAATTGTTTGGATCTATCTTCTTTAGAGATCCATTAACAACTCCCGCTCCTGCATTTAGATTGAGAACTGGTATCAGAACTTTGAGATTGAGTTCTAGTCCAACTAATGAATCACCAAGAATTGGTGAAACCATTATTTCATTCGCAGAGTCAACATATACTTCTGGAGGAACAATTGAGAATAGGATTACGACATCAGTTACTGTCCGTGTTCCACCACCACCTCCAGCTCCTGTAATTATTGTTAGACCTCCCGTAATTATTACTAGGACTATCATTAGAACAGTTACTATCCCAAGACCTGCTCCACCACCACGCCCAGTACCAAACTTTGACCCATTAGCACAAACATTCCGTGTTGATGAGACAGGTGCGTTCTTGACTTCGGCAGATATCTTTTTGGCTACTAAGTCTGCGACCGATAATCTAATTGTTCAGATTAGACCAACGGCATTGGCAACACCAACAACCAATCTAGTTCAAGATTTTGCTGAGGTTATACTATCCCCAGATCAAATTAATGTTTCTGATGATGCTTCAGTTGCTACTAGAATTACTTTCCCATCTCCAATTTATTTGCAGCCTGACATAACCTATGCTCTAGTATTACTTGCCCCAACAACGGATGAGTATACTGCATGGATCGCCAGAATGGGCGAAGAAAATATTACCAACACACGGAATGATGTTGGTGGAACTGCTATTATTTCACAGCAGTATTTGAATGGTTCATTGTTTAAGTCACAAAATGGCTCTATTTGGACAGCTAACCAGTTTGAAGACTTGAAGTTTGCTTTATATAAGGCTAGCTTTGCGGAAGTTGGCACTGTCTTCCTAAATAACCAGCCCATTTTAAACGATACGCTTCTGCCAAACAACCCACTCAGGACTTTGCCAAGGAGATTGAGATTACCCATAGACGCAACAGCATATCCATTTTCTGTCGGTCAAAAGTTGGCATCTGCTGCCTCAGGTTTCCCTGATATCCCAAGAGTAACCGGTGATGTCGATTCTCTTGGTGGTGCTGTTACCTCATTAGAGGTAGATGATAATTCGACTGGCATTGCTTATGTCGATGGCACGTATTCATCGGTTGAACTATTCAATATCGCATCTGATGGTAGGTCTGCTTTAGCAAATGTTACCATTAGTGGTGGCGTTGTGAGTTCAGTATCTGTTGATCTGGGCGGCAGTGGCTATATTGTAGGTGATACTTTAGGTATTACCACTGCCGATGTTGGTGGTGTAGGTGGAGACGCCGTAATCAATGTAGATTCTATTAATAACATTGATACTATAATACTAACCAATGTTCTTGGGCAGAGAATTATTACCACAGATAGCCTAAATGAGTACAATATTCTTACAGGTGATTTAACTGACACAGGTGTAACTATTAGTTCTCAAAGTGAAGTCACTGATCCAATGAACGGCGGTGATATATTTGTTGTTGATCTCCCATCTCACGGAATGATGGCTGATAACAATCTAGTAACAATTATCAATGCTCAGCCTGATACAAAGGGAACTGATTTGGTTGAAGGTATTACTATCTCATCCAACCAATTGACAGTTGCTGATCCATCACTATTTGCTACCTTTGAGGGAATCAGTACTAATACTGGCTATCTAATAGTTGGTGGTGAGGTTATGGAGTATGATAATAACAATAATGGAACTCTTGGAATTACCTCACGCGGTGTTGATTTTACACCAATTAGTATTCACGATCAAGGATCTAGAGTATTTAAGTATGAGATGAGTGGTGTTTCTTTGAGGAGAATTAATACGACTCATCAACTACCACCTAATCAGGTTCTAGGTGATACTAGAGATTTTGGTATTCTACCTCTAGCTATTGATAGGGGAAGTAGGGAGAATGATTTTGGTATTACTCCATATATCCCACAATTGAGTTTCAATCAGGATCAGCAGGCAGGTGGATCAATAATCCGCACGTCACAGAACTTCCAATTCAATATCCTGTTCCCATCTTTGGGTATTCTTACTCCAGGTAATACAACCCAGATTAACAGTCAAATAAGAACTGTTAGTGGAACAAGTGCTGGTGGTGATGAACAATCATTCATTGATCAGGGAAACACACCTATCGCATTAAATGCGTTTACTACATTCCCAACACCAAGGCTAGCTGCCTCAGTGGTAAATGAGATTGAGTATCTAGAAGGTCTTCCAAATGATAAGTCACTAACTATGGCTTTGACCTTCCGTTCCGATGATGCTAACTTATCACCGGTTTTGGATATGAATCAAGTGGCTATGTTTGGTCTCAGGTCTGCTCTAAACAATCCAGTTACTAACTACCCAGATGATCCTAGAACAAATAGAATCATTGGTGATCCACATAGGTCAATATACGTTTCACAGAAGGTTATCTTGGATAATCCAGCAACATCCCTAAAAGTTCTCTTGAGTGCTTATAGAGATGAGACAGCAGACTTTAGAGTTGCTTATCGCTTGTTTGCTGGTGATACACAAGGTGCTACTTCACCTGGTTGGATATTATTCCCTGGATATAATAATATGCTCGACACTAATGGGGATGGATTTGGTGATACTATCATCGATGCTTCTAAAAACAGTGGTCTTCCAAATAAAAAGGTTAGAGCAAGTCGTCTAATTGGTCCAACTGGATTTGAAGATCTAGAGTATGAATATGAGGTTGATTCTCTACCTGAGTTCTCTGGATTCCAAATTAAAGTTGTATTCAGTGGAACTAATGAAGCAAGATCCCCTTCATTGAGCGACATTAGAGCAATCGCACTAGCATAATGACTGATAAGAGGCTAAGGGTAGAGGGAGTTGATCACCTCTACCGCACCCCTGAAGGGGCAATTATAAATACAAATAAAGACGGATACTCTGCTTATATTCGTAAAAGAGAGTGTCAAAGGTCGAAGGATCAAACATTGGATATCATTACTGCTGAACTTGAGATTGCTAAATCCGAAATTGAAGAGCTTAAGTCTTTAATAAAACAGATAATCCATAAATAGAAGTAGTATACAATAGAACTTAACTTCCATGGCTAGTGCCTACGTATCAAACATTATTATTGATCAAGGTGCTGACTTCTCGGCTAGCTTTAAGTTGGACGACGCCGGAACTTCTATACCAATTAACTTATCCCAATTTAGGGGTGTTAGTCAATTGAGAAAGCATTCTGGTGCTAAATTTGGAGTGGGATTCGATGTCTCCATTCTAAAACCAAAGTCAGGTGAAATTATTATTAAGCTCACTGCTGCCCAAACATCTATCCTTAAGGAGGGTAGATACGTATATGATGTTATATTGATTAACAAAACAGACGGTAAAGTATACCGCGCTGTTGAGGGCATGGCTCTAGTAAATCCAGGAGTAACAGACGTGCAATCAGGAATTATCCCACCATCAACACCACCAGTTACGGTTGGTGCAAATCCCCCACTAAATCCCATCGAAGGAAATCTCTGGTGGAACACAGTCGAAGGTCGTATGTACATTTACTACACCGATCAAGACAGCTCACAGTGGGTACAAACTAACCCATCTAGCAAAGATAACGAGAGGAGCGACTAATGGCAAACCTACTCGATCAAATCGGACAAAGAAATGTTGTCCGTGTTATTTCTCAAGGTGTCCCGTCATCCCTAGAGGGACTGACTGATACTGATTTTACTGATATTAAAGATGGCTCTGTTCCAGTATGGAATGGTGAGGTCTTTAGTCCAATAGTTAATAGCTGTCAGTTGAAGACATCCACATGTATTCTTACAGTTGATCCAGTAACTAATATTACTGCTTTCACAGACACCATAGATGGAGGTTTCTTCTAATGGCAAAGCCTACTAATAGGCAGGAGCTTGTAGAATACGCCCTAAGGCGTCTCGGAGCTCCTGTGTTAGAAATTAACGTTGCTGATGAGCAACTGGATGATATTCTTGATGATACCATCCAGCACTTCCAGGAGAGGCACTACGATGGTGTCATTCGTACTTACTTAAAGTATGAATTTACTCAAGCGGATATTGATAGAGGGGCAAACTTTAATCCATTTACTAATCCTGGAATTAGTACTGCTATTCAAACATATCCAGGTGCTACTGGTCCCACAGTAGACCGATACATTGAAAACTCAAATTATATCCAACTTCCATCACATATTATTGGTGTTGAGAGGGTAATGACACCTCCCCAAGCAACTGGGGGACCAATAGGTGGTTATGGTGGAGGAGGAATCCTTGGTCCAGGAGCCTCCTATTATGGTATGAATGGTTATGGTTATCTGGGTGGTATAGGCTCCCTAGGTGGTGGTGATATGATTACTGCGTATATCGCAGGAATGTGGAGATCAACATTTGATTTCTTAAACAATCCACCATCCATAATTCGCTTCAATAAGCGTCAAGATCGTCTGTATCTAGATGTTAATTGGAAAAATATTCCTGTGGGAAGCGTAATTGTTATTGATTGTTACAGAGCTTTGGATCCAGAGCATTTCTGTGAGATCTATAACGACAGTTGGGTCAAAAAGTATTTGGTCTCCGCTATCAAAAAGCAATGGGGTCAAAACTTAATCAAATTCACCGGTACTAAATTACCTGGTGGAGTTGAAATGAATGGAAGACAATTATATGATGATGGCGTTAGAGAGCTTGAGGAAATCAAGCGCGATATGTCTAGCTCCTTTGAACTACCACCTCTAGACTTTGTAGGCTGAATCAATGGTTGTCAATCCCTTCTTTTTACACGGTTCTACACAGGAACAAAACTTACAGCAAGATCTGATCAATGAACAGATCCGAATGTATGGTATGGATGTGTATTACATTCCCCGTAATTTTATTAGGGAAGCAACCATTATGAGGGAGGTAACTTCCTCTGCCTTCAGGTCATATTTTATTATTGAAGCATACCTCAACAACTTTGATGGATATGCTGGTCAGGGTGACATTATGTCAAAGTTTGGCATACAAGTCAAAGATGAAGTCACCTTGACTATTTCAAGAGAGCGATATGAAGATTACATCGCTCCTTTCTTGAATTCTAGGATGTTGTTTCTTATGAATTCTGCCGCAGAAGACGGCACACTACAACCAATTCAAAGACCTAGGGAAGGAGATATAATCTATTTCCCACTAGGCAGAAGGCTATTTGAAATTAAATTTGTAGAGCACGAACAGCCATTTTACCAGTTAGGTAATGGATATACTTACGAATTACAGTGTGAGCTGTTTGAGTATGAGGATGAAATACTCAATACATCTATTGATGAGATTGATACTACAATAATGAACAAGGGGTTCATCAATACTCTCAACTTAATCCCATTAAGCAACAGAGCAGAAGTTGTCGCTAAAACTGCTACGGGATATATTAGTGAATTGATTATCCTCAATGAAGGTAATAGTTTTGACAAGACACCATCAATTTATATTGATCCACCCCCAGAAGGTGGTACAGAGCCCAATGTTATTGCTCTTCTAACTAGCCCAGATTCAAATATTGTTGAAAAGGCTATTAAGCAACTCGTATCATTTAATAGGGGTTCTGGGTATACTGAAGACCCCGAAGTTCTTGCTATTGGTGGCGGTGGCAATGGCTCCATTATAAGAGCGACAGTGAATACTGAATCATTCGGTGTTATTGAGTTTGAGGTTACAAATGAAGGCAATGGTTACCCAGAAGATGCCGAGATCATAGTATATGATTTGGACAATAATCCAATTGCTGAAGGTTTAGCTCTCACTGATGGAGAAAAAATTGTGTCTGCTATCGTTAAAAAACCAGGAAGAGATATTCCTGAAGATATAAAGGTTGTAGTTTCTGCTCCAGCTTCTACGGGAGATGGCATATATCTCTATAATGAGATTATTGTTGGTAAAGACTCTGGAATGAAGGCTCGTGTTCGTGGGTGGAATGCGAAAACATATCAGCTAGAGATTACTAATTTAGATCCAGAGAAAAGTGCTATTAACTTCCAACCAGGTGAAGTTATTGAAGGTGAAAAGAGTGGTGCTAGATATTCCTTGAAGTCATTCAATGGCGACCAGAGTCCAGCAGATGGGTTTAGTCAAAATGATGAAGTTCAAGATGTTGCTGACGTTATTGTTGATACCGAAGAATACAATCAATTCTTCAATCCAAACCAAGACTATTTCTCAAAGGACAATCCATTCGGTGAATAAATAGGACATAGTATTTCAGTATAATGTCTTGGGTGAATTTTTTTATCACGGTATAATCAAAAAGACCGTTGCCGCATTTGGCAACCTCTTTAATGGTATACAAATCCAAAAAATTAATAATTCTGATAATGTAATAAATGTAATGAAGGTTGGTCTTGGATATGGTCCAACCCAAAAGTTTTTAGCTCGTTTGAATCAGCAAGCGGAGCTGGATCAGCCAGTACAGAATACTTTACCCAGGATGTCATTTGAGATGACGGGTATTTCATATGATGCTACTAGGAAGACAAAACCAACTCAAACATTTAAGGCAGCCGCTAATGATGAGGGTGATAGCTTAAGAAAAGTATATCTACCTGTTCCATATAATATTGACTTTGAACTCAGTATTATGGCTAAGTTGAATGAAGACTGCCTACAGATTGTTGAGCAAATTTTACCATATTTCCAGCCAGCATTTACCACTACGGTTGATTTATTGGAAGAAATTGGAGAAAAAAGAGATATTCCTATTGTTTTAAATTCAATTAATTTTACTGATGACTATGAAGGAGACTTTGCTAGTCGCAGAATCATCATATATACGCTTTCATTTACAGCAAAGACATACCTATTTGGTCCACTAGATGAGAAAGGTAGTGGTCTTATTAGGAAGGTTCAGGTTGATTATCACACATCACCGAAGAGAAATTCTCCTAGAGATGTTCGCTACACCGTAGTTCCAAATCCTATTGATGCTGAACCAGATGATGATTTTGGTTTTAATGGTACAACCGAGATCTTCTATGATAGTAAAGTTTATAGTCCAACACAAAATGTGGATTATACACCTGATAAATAAAACCAGTATACGCACATTCCCGTGAGTAATTTCGATCCTATTGATAATGCTCTGGATATTGAGTCTGATATTGTAGAGCAACCAAAGAATATTGATTTACAAAAAGTCGATGTTTTGGAAGAGGACCTTGAGGATCTCAACATCAATGATAAGCAAAAAGACTACGATTACGCTAGGGCACAACTCTATACATTGATAGAGAAGGGACAGGAAGCTGTCACAGGTGCCCTGGAGCTCGCCCAAGAGGGTGGTAGTGCTCGCTGCTATGAAGTTGCCATTAATGGTGTAAAGAGTATGTCAGAGGTCGCAGAGAAGCTCCTAGATCTTCAGAAGAAGGTTAAAGACTTGGATGAGATTACTGTCAATAATAATCAAACAAACGTTACAAACAATTCCGTCTTTGTCGGTTCTACAACAGAATTGCAGAAGATGATAAAGGAAGGAATGCTAAATAAACTACCAGAATCTTAAAGCTATGGCTAAGAAAGAAAAAAAGCGCTGTAAAGAGTGTGAAGGTATGGGAAAAGACTGTAAGTGCCCCAAAAAAGGAAAGGGGGGGTATTTTGGTTTTGGACGAGATATGGAAGACTCATCTATGGATTCAGACCATATGGAGTATGGTGGTGGCGAAGGAGGAATGTCTGAAGGTATTAGGATGCCTAAAGCTCCATCGGATGCTGACAAGTCAATGAAAGGTGCTTCTAAAGAACGAAAGGAGAGAACATTGTCTAATTTTAAAGCTGCCGCAGATGATGCTAAAAAACGTCAGAAGTATAAGGATGAAAATGATGATCTTGCCGTCACTCGTATGAAGAAGGGAATCCGTTTCTATGATTCCAAGGGATCTGGGTATCTCAAAGGTGGTAAAAAAACTTATGACTAAATAAGTGTGAAAGGCAATATAATGAAGGACGGCTTTATATGTCGTCGATGCAGTTCTTGAAGCCTTTCACATTATTTTATTAAATCCTGTTATTAGATATGGCTAAGAAGAAGGGTCTATGGAGTAATATTCACGCCAAACGTAAGCGTGGAGAATCTCCTGCTAAAAAAGGCGATAAGAACTACCCAGAGACGCTAGATATTGGTGAAGGTATGAAGACTGCTCGCAAGAATGTGGGTGCTGATACCTGTTGGGATGGCTACAAAGCTAAAGGTACAAAAAAGAAAGACGGTAAAGAAGTTCCTA
>JAAHTG010000530.1_pt2 | contig 31335 bp, 42 predicted proteins | sample 6116081 | NCBI WGS metagenome assembly JAAHTG01 (sample SAMN13939989, study PRJNA603662) | sponge metagenome | isolation source: marine sponge | host: Mycale hentscheli | place: New Zealand | collected 2005 | reverse complement strand
GTGATGACATCATTGAACCCATTGAAGCTCTCTGGCTCTGTTGTGGTAGTTCTTTCAATCACATAGTCAACAGCACAATAAAAGTGACCATTAATTAAACAAAGAGCTTTGCCATCAGCAAAATATTTCTCAATATTTTCAATCTCAACATTAAGCTCATTAATGTATTTTTTTGCTGACTCAGATTCCAAGTCAAAAGAAGATAGTTTGTGATTTTTCATGATTCAAATTTTGTAGTGTTGTGGATTATAATATTTGAAATCAGCTCAATCTGTTTTTCAAGTAAATGAATTTTGATGAGTCTCTCATCAATCCCCTCTTGTATGAATGAGCTTCTCTCAGTATTGTCTGAATTTTGAAGCTTCATTCTCAGCTTAATGATTCCATTGTCTTGGATGCTCAGTTTTTCTCTGAGACTTGATAATTCTTTTAAGAGATGCTCTCTCTGGATTTCTACTAATACCATAATAAAATTTTTTGTTAAAGGTTTATACTGACAAAACCCCACAGCTGGAAAGCTGTGAGGTAATGTTTTTATAATTATTTAGACTCAATCTCTTTATTAAAAGATGAAATCATTTGAGTCAGATTGACTTGAGTTTCATTTGCTGAAGTCTTTGCAATCTGCACATGAATCAGCTTCAGTGATTCCATCAATGACATGGCTCTTCTGGTTTCCTCATTTTGGAGAGCTATCCATAAAGCTTCAAGGCATTGCTCAGCGTTTTTGATTTCTTTCTTTGTGGATGTATTAACGATTTTAAAATTTTCCATTTTTTCTATTTATTAAAAGGTTTATACTGACAAAACCCCACAGCTCTGGAGCTGTGAGGTAAGTGTTTTATTGAATTACAACATTGACCTTTTCAATCTCATCTTTGTAGATGAGTTCCCAGTCATATTTGTGTCCCTCAGAAATCATCACAGAGGCTCCCAGAATTGTCATACACCACATTGGCTCCTCATCTTCCTCTCCATCATAACAATCATAAATGAGTTCTTTGGATTGCAATTGTGCAAGTGTTCCACCAACAGACTTGGAGATTGTAATGAAAGCTTTGCTGAATTCAGAATATCCTCCCTCGTTCTCATGCCATGAATCATTGACATCTTTTAACACTTTAAGCTCGTTCTGTGTCATGTAAATCAATTTAGCTGGTTTAGATGGTCTCAATGTTTCCAGCTCAGTTTGAAGAGAAGTGACTTCAGTTCTCAAAAGATGAACAGCTGACTGGGAAGCTTCCAGAAGCTCTTTGGCTTGATTGAGTTCTGAAATAGCCATGTCAATAGTTTCTTTTTTATCTTTTAGCATTGTTCTGTAAACTTGAAGAACCTCTTCATTTTTTTTGATTAGTTCTTCTTGCAATTTAATTCTTTGTGAATCATTCATAATAAATTTTTTTAAAGGTTTATACTGACAAAACCCCCAGCCAAATGAATGACTGGAGGTGATGATTTTAAAAATTACACATTGAATCCCAAGAATCTGTTGAGTCTTCTGGAGGACTCTGACATTCTCATCTTGAATTTTGATTCAAGCTCCAGAGTGACTCTGTCCCAGCTGGTCTGATAATGCTTTTTGAAAAAGTATTCAAGGTCATTCAGACAATAGGTGTGAGTTCTTATGGCTATGTTTTTAAGTTTTGGGTATTTGCTTTCCAAGTATTCCATATTAATATAATTCTGATTTTTCAATGAGCTTCACTTGACCTTTCGGAAGCTCATCACAATACTCCAGATATTTGTCAAATGAATCCTCACATTTTTTATTGATTCGTTTCCATGCTGTGCTGTCTTCAACACATTCAAGTTCTGAGCTGTCCTCCAGAAGAGTTCTTTCATCATTGTATTTGTTGTGTTTGGTTAACCAGCTTAAAGCCTTGTTTAAGTTTTTTTGATTTTTTGGATTGATTGCTTTCATAATAAAATTTTTTGTTAAAGGTTTATACTGACAAAACCCCCAGCCGTTTCTGGCTGGAGGTAGTGGTTTAATTTTTTTTGGCTTGTGTTTTTGCTTCTTTTAAAGTATAATACATTCCTATTGTGCAAAATCCTTTTTTCAACATAAAAAGTGTTTCTCCAAAATCTTTCACTTTATAAATGTCAATGTGGTTGATTGTAATAATTGGCTCTTTCATGATATTTTTTTTTAATTGGTTTATACCACAAAAACCCCACACTGAAAAAGTGTGAGGTAAAATGTTTTGATGGTTTTGTTTTTTGAAATGCTCCCAGTGACAACTTTGAAAATGTAAAGGATGAAATCAATGTATCTCCTTTCAAAAATTTCTGTGTCACTCTAATAAGACATTTTTTCATGAACTCCTTTTTTCTCTCCAGAGAGGCTCCCTCATTGTCTGAGGTCATGTCTCTGGGGAGTGTTCGTCTGAGCCAAAATTTCAAGGAACTTGTGTGCCGTTGCACATGACAAATATAATTACTTTAAATTAATATAAAAGCATTTATTTTCATGTGCCATCCAAAAAAGCTCTGAAACCCTTGTCAATGCTGGGAAAAATTTTTTTTATTTTTTTTTTCTGATTAAAATCTAATCATGATTTTTGAATGATGAGAATCTAATCATCACCCCCTCTGAAACCCTTGTCACTACTGGATTTCTTCACATCTCCGATTTTTGATACCAGTATACCAGCGAGAGGTCAAAGTCTCTTAAAACGCTTTAAAATGCCTTTTATGAGGATTTAAAGAAAATATAGTTTTTAGCAAAAAATGACATGATTTTTCAAAGAATTTTCTCCAAAATTTTCACAAATTTCACCCATTTTTTTGGTGATTTTTGACTGATTTTTTACTTAGGAAATTGAAAAGAATCCACTTCTTTGATGAGATTTTCACCACCTTTTTTCTGATTTCTTGTCATTTTTAGACTTAAAATTCTGGCTCCGATTGGTTTGATTCCCATTCCTCTTTCCACATGAAAACCAGAAACTCCTCCAGAATATTCCTCTTTATATGTCCCACAAACCATGAGATGAACTTCATGATAAAAGATGAAAGCTCCATGTTTTGGACTTGTTTTGAGTGTCTCAACCACATTCACTCTGGATGAATTTTCATGAATGTGTCCCATACAATAGCAATCTGCTCCACTCATTTTGATGAGGCTTCTGGTTAAATTCAAAGCTCCTTGGCTCATGATTCCTCCTCCCCCAGAACCATGAAAATATTTGATTTTGAAATTGACAGACTTGTTTCCCTTTCTCATTCTAACCAAAAACCAACCTCCATAACCTCCCACTTGAATCTTTGTGTTGTTCTTATAATTCATCAAATCAACAAATCTGGACATGATGCAAGTCTCAGAATGTTTCAGAATTGAGGTCTCATGATTTCCCAGTCCACAAACTTGAATTAAATGAGCATATGGAGAGAAAAACTCAACAGCTCCCTCAACAATCAAATCAAAATATCTGTCATCCTTGAACTCTGGTCTGATTGTGTTCTTTGTTCCTCTGAAGTCTTTTTTTGATGCCATAATATCAAACCAGTCACCAATCCCCAGAATGGGAATGGAGTTGTCCAGACAATAGTCCAAATCCTTTTTGAGCTTCTCTCTGTCACAATGAGGAGAGTCCCAGTGTAGGTCTCCCATGACAGCAAGTTTCATCTCTGTTCCTCCAATGTCCAGCTGGTGAACATTCTTTTCATATCTGGTCAATTTCATAGCTTTTAAAATTCGTTAATTAGGCAATATGTGACAAACCTCTGAGACCTATTCTCAAGAGCTTTCTCAAACCATTTCATGTGTTGAATGTATTTGGCTCTCTGGTTTACCACTTGACATCCAGCACTCCATGAGTTGATGTCTTCTCTGTGTATTTTAATATTCTCTTTGCTGAAGTCATATGTGTTCGAGTGAAAGTTTATTCCAAACCATCCCATGTAAGCTCTCCCCAGCTCCTCAGCTTTTCCATCCATGTCATTGTCTCTGTAAACCATGACTTGACTTCCCAGCTGTTTCAGACTTGGCATCCTCCCCCTATGGAGACCATATGACCAAACTCTGTGATACCACATATCTGATTTCAAAATAGCACATCCTTTGGAGTTGAATTTTTTAAATCCTCCTTTCAAGATTGTGATTCCAGCGTTTGTGGTTCCAGTCATCACATCAATGAAATCTGTCCCCTCATAGATGTAAAATTTATCATCAAATTTGTTGGACAAATCAGCTGAAGACCTCACCCCCAGAATCCATCTCCCCACTGGGAACCCCTTAAAAGAATCTAAGCTTTCAACCTTGTCCAGAAGCTCTTTGTCTGTGTACTTTCTCACCATTATTTTTCTTTTTTACAATTCCATTTTTTTACCACTGAATAAGCCACAAAAACCAAAATCAAAATAGAGACAATGGATTTCCCAAAGTCTGGCTTTTCCATCAGATTCTCAATGATTTCAATCTCTTTATCAAATGTGATTGTCTCAATGTATATGGTATCATTTTTTAAAAATGTGTCACTCACAATGTGTTTGTCATTTATCATGGTGTCGCTGTGACCTAAGATGAAAAGAGTGTCCTCATCATAGTTCACCACAGCAAAGCTGTCCTCACCCAGCTGGATGATATTATCGTCATCAAATTTCATTTCATTTTCCATTTTTATTCTTTTTAATCCAGCTGAGAAAATAGTCCCAAGCATCATCAAACATCATGTCAATCTTGTCAGTCAGCTCATTAGCTAACCACCCCACCAAAAAACTCACCAGAATTGTGAGTCTGGGAGTTAATTCATGATAAAAGATTTCAATGACTCCAATCAATGAAAAGCTCAAGATTCCAGCCACTACACAAGCCACCAGAATTGACTGGATTTTTGCTCTCTTTTTAATGCCTTTCATCAAGGCTCCCACCATTCCAATTGACATGGCAATCAAATCTGTAAATTGTTCAATTCCTTTCATCTTTTTAATTGTAGTATGTTCTTTTATTTTTGAATTTGTCTGTCACCACAGCTGTGACTTTTGCCTTTCTGGAAAAATCATAATATTCAACAGATGGACTCTCAGAGACAATCACTGGAATATCATTGATTCTATAAGAGTGATTATGGGCATTGTAATCAGAAATGAAAAGCTCATTTTCACTCAACAGATACAGCTCCAGAAGAGGCTTTGTGATACATTCATCAGTAGGTTCAGTCACAATCTCATATGAGTTCAGATTCTCTCTGATGACTCTTTTCATCTCTCTGTTTTGATAGATGACATTGTCTGTTTCCATGTTTGGCTGTCTGTTTCCAATGTAGCCAAAGAATCTGAATGATGACTCAACATCAGCTCCAGAAAAATTGATTCCCTCTTTCTCTTGATAGCCATTGAAAACAGCTCTCACTCTGGCTGTGTTTATTGCGTTTTTTATACTATAAGGCTGGAGCTTATATTTTCCCCATGATATGTCTCCAGTGATTCCAGAGATGTTGTATGAAATTTTTATTTCATAGCATCCAGCTCCATCACTTGCCAGAACATCACTCCATTTAATTGTGGAGTAATAAGCTTCTGAATCATTTGGAAATTGATTTGTCTCTGGTGTGTATGTTGTTAAATTTCCAGCTTCATCTTGTAATTGAAAAGTGAAAGTGTCTGATAAATCTGAGACTTTTATCCATGCTGAGGTGACATCATTTTTCCAGCTATCTCCAGAGCCATCAGCAAGGACTTGATAAATACAACAGCAATCTTTTATCCCTCTATTTTCCTCAACAAAATCTTGAGGAAGTTTGATGGATTTGAAATCACTTTTTGTCCTATCCTCATGACAATTATCAAAGGAACATTCTGAGAGTCCCAAGTCTGAAAAATTGATGGGATTGACATTTCCCCAGTTTCCATCATTTGGAATCCCGAAAGGAGGACAGAGTGAAAATGGAACAAGCTTTGTTCCCCAGTCAATAGTACCTCCAGAGGTAGCTCCCAGAGTGACACTCATGAGCCATTGTCCAGTCCCTCCCCCTATATTACTGAAATAGATGAAAAAGATTCTCCCATCAATCTCAAATTCGTAATAATTTGCACCCCCATAAGTCCCCACTGGAAAAATCTGAATCTCTCCAGCTCCAGAGATTAATGAAACATACTCCAATTTTAAACAACATGCCATGATTAAAATGTTTTTCTGAGGTTTGTCATCATTGTTCCAACAGAGTTCTGGCTTGAGGCTGTTGCCCATTCCCAGCAAACATCCAGCTCATTGTCAATTGTAGTGTCAAAAGTTGTGGAGTTTACTGATGAAAAGGTCATCCCCTCAAAATTGGTTTGAGAGTCTGCCACATATATGATTTCTCCCATTGTTATGATTTCAGCCACTCCAAGAGTCCCCACTTGTCTGATGGTGAAATCCAGTTCAATTTCAAAGATTTTGCTGGTCATTGCTGGAAGTGTGATGGTTCCAGTGTCTGCCAAAACTATGGAGCCATTTGACTTCACTCTGATATTTATGTCTGTGTTGTTTATGTTTGAAATCTCTCCAGAAATTTTGCAATGATATGAATTCCCAGCTGAGAATCCATTTGCTGGGACTTGGAGAGTTCCTTGAGCCAAAGCTCCATCAAAAAGACTTGTCTCAATTCCAGTTGATACAATTGGATTTGATTGTCTGGTCATTGAGTAAAGTCCAACCAGTCCAGAAGCTGAAGCTTTAATCACAGAGCCTTTCATCTTTGCTGTTTTATACACTGAGCCATCCCAGTAGTCCACATCAAAGAAGTCATCATCTCCCAGAGTGGTTCTGTCTATTGAATAATTGTGAATTTTTTGAGCCATTTTTTTCTTTTTTTTAAATTATGATTTTAGTTTGATGTCATCAGTTGTGGTCATTTTTGGTGTTCCAAAAGTTGTGAGCTTCATGGTTTCCCCATCTGTACATCCTTTAATTTTTGAAGTGATTTTCACTCCATTTGACAAGTTTATTTTTGAGCTGTCCAGATAACACTCAAGCCTCACAACATCTGGAGAGGGAAGAGTCAAATCACATCTCAAGCCAGACAATGGAGTCAATGGATTCAGATTGTTTCCATCAAAATCAATTGCTGTGGAGCTTATCCATCTTGGACTGGATTCAGTTGGTTCAATTGTTATCATTCCCCAGACATCATCTGGATTCCAAGCACTCCCATCCACATTGGTATGAGTTGCCACAATTCTCATGAGTTCACCCTCAATGATGACTCCCACTTGAGTGAGTGGATTGTCTCTCCAGAGCTGAATCTCTTGGAGGATATTTGGATTTGAATCATAGTCCATGATTCCAATTTCATCCCTAAACTGATAGAGGTTTTCATTTCTGTCCACTTCCAGATTCAGTCTCAGTCTCCAGTCTCCTTGAGTACCATATGGAAGCCAGTTTCTGGTCTGGTCATCTGGATAAAAATCAGCATTCGCTGAGGCTAAATTTAGCCAGTATTCCCATCTATACAAATAGGGATAATAAATTTTTACAGCGTATAATTTCGGAGGAGTCACAACACTGGAATCATTGACCAGAAAAGCCTCTCTTTTGACTGATGTTGTGGGAAGTGAACTGATGACTGGAGCTGTCAAGTTCAGCACATATTCTCCATTTATTTGAGGGATTCCCACCAGAGAGAAGTTGGTTTGTTCTAAGGTGAAAAACTCTTCTGTCACATAGTTAAAAGCTTGAATTCCTATCCTCACAAATGTTGTGATTTGGTCATCTGTCAAAGCAAAAGCTCCCACAAAAGCAAAGTCATCCTCAACATTTCCAGAGGAGCCAGAAACAGAGACAGCTGGAAGAGTTGTGATGTTTTCTGAATGGTCAAAATAGTCAGTCAGAATCATATTCAAATTCTGAGTCACAGCTGGAGCTTTTGAAAGCTGTCCATTGAAAACCAAAACATTGACAGAACCCCATTTCATCCAGACTTTGAAAAATCTGTCTCCATCAGCTCTGGACTCCATGAATGAAGTGAAAGACAAATTCGGAGTCATCTCAAAGTCAATTGTCCAAATGGTTCCAGCTTGAGAGATGTTTGTGATTTTAAAGTCATATGAAGCACCATCTGGATTGATGCTTGAAGTTCTTGCTGTATTGACCAGAACCACCTCATCTGATGGGATTATCATGGTCAATTCACTCTGGTCACTTGTCTGGTTTTTATAGTAAGAATCATCTGAACTCAGATACGCTGAACCTTGAGCATATTTTGAGGAGCTGGAGTCAATAACGAATTGACCAGTGGTCACAGAATCATATTTGATTTCTGAAATTCCTTGAACCAGAACAGCATCAATCACCCCAGAATTATAGGCTTGATTGAAGCCTCCAGTGTCAGCGTCTTCATTGATGCTGGATTGAGTTTGTGAGAATGGTTCTCCTATCAAAGAACTCCAATTAAATTCAATATATGGCTTCAAACAATTTCCAAAATCAAATAGGTTTTCATTGTAAAGTCCAGAGGTTACAAAAGTTATTCTGAGTCTGTATGTGATAACTCCTCCAGATTGAGCAATCAGTCCCATGTCAATTGCAATCTCATAAGCTCCAGATTTATTTCCCACTTGATTGATGACTGGAAAAACTGGATTTTGCAAGTCAATCTGAAATCTCACTGGTTCACCATCAATCAAAGAAAATCTGGAACCAGATGAACCATTTGCAACCATGTTGAAATACAATTCCAGTCCCTCTCTGTTTCTGGTGTTTGTAATCAGAACAGCCTCATCTTGATTTGATGACCAGTTTGGAATTGATGAGGAGACTTTCATCTCATCCTCATCCACATAAATCACAGACAAGCTTTGAGTTGAGTTGATTGTTCCAGATGCTATATCATAAACTTGAACACTGATGCTGTCACCAGCTCTGAATCCCTCATCTTCAAAATCCCCTCCTATCCATGTGATGATTTGAGTCAATGAGTCTCTGGTCAATGTATTTCCCAGACTTGAATTGACAGAGATTGACTCTTCAAACTGAAATTCAGCTCTCTGTCTGTCTCCATTATTACTCTTCAGAAATGATGTCACATTTCCATATGGGAATTCTGTAAATGAACTATTTGTCTGAACTATTGGCATATTGTTTCTGTAATTTTAACAAAGCTTCAAAATCTTGATTCTTGATTGATTTCTGAATCTTCGCTGTATCCATACTAATTTTTTTGAACATCTCTGGCTCTTTCTCCTTTATTGTTTCCAGAGTTTTGTTGTGTAAATCCATCAGCTTTTTCAAGCTGTTTTTTATGTCTTTTATGTGATTGTTCTGGTCTTCCATTTTTAATCAATTTTAATAGTCTCAACTTTTCCATCTGCCCAGTTTTGAGGCTGTTTAAAAGTTATCTGTGAGAAGCTCTTTTCATCAATCCATTCAATCCTCAAAATCTCACACATCACCCCATTCATTTCAGCAAAATTGTTGTTTTGTAAAGATACGAAATCTTGAGCTGAAATTCTGATTCTCACATTCTCCTTGATAATGAAATCATTGTTTTGAATTTCATTACTCGTGTGATAATTATCAAACAGAGCTGAGGCTTGAACAATGTTTTCAAAATCATCTTTTGTCTGAACTATCTGTCCAGACTTTACAGCTCCCACTTCTCCATAAATCACCTTAGAATTTGAGAAGTAAGTCTGTGAGATTTTCATGGCATCTTTTCTGCTGTCTATTTGTTGAGCATAGTTTGTCCCATTTCCAAAAATTCCAGTGAGATTGTCAATGTTCTGGAGGACTTCTTTCGCAATGAGGTCAATCCAGTCCAGTTTCTCCTTTCTGGCTCCGAGACTGAAAGGGATGTTCACCTCATTAAGTCCTTTTATCAAAACAAGGTCATCATTCGTCACTGGAAAAATTGCCTCACAGCTCCTTTCTGTGTCATGTGCGTCATAAGTCTTCCCATCAGCTGTGAAAAGGTCTTGAAAGTCCACAGAATACTTCAAATAATATCTTTTCCAAACCTCTTCAGTATTGTAGATATATTCATCATCTCTTTCAGATTGCAATGAGAGAGCTGGTGTCAACTGGAGGAGTGTTTGATTTTGCAACCAGTCACGTTTTTCCAGCCTCACAACATTGTCAAAAATGAAAACCCTTGCATTGAACATGTTTTCCAGAGCTTCAATGAATGTGAAGACTGATGGAGTTGAGTCTGAGCTTGATGGATAGCTTTTATTGAAAACTGGAAAGAGCTGGTCTGGAATAATATCAAAAAAGCTCTCTCTGTCATTAACCAATGGAACCCCCACAAAAGTCCAGAAAGGTTGTTCAGTCAATAGGTCACTCTGAAAGTCATATCCAAAATGTTGACAGCTCTTTTCCAGAAGCTCTCTGAAATACGTTCCTTTTAAGATTCTTTTTGGAGGAAATAAAACCAAATAAAGCTGGGAAGCAATATTCAACAAAGCCACCAGCATCAGTCCAAAATATATCAAAGTAGCAATCACTCTCAAAGAAGCTCCCACAATAGCTGGAGCATTGTATGAAGTTGTAACAGAAAAAAATGGAGGAGTGGTGATGGGAGTCAGTCCCAGAATTGGAGTAGATGCTTCAACCAACAAACTCACAGCTTCTTGAAGTCTCTCTCCAGCCTCAAAGGTTTCTTTTGCCATTATGAATGTGACAATTGCTAATTGAAGAGAGGTTTCAAATCTGTTTGGAGAGATGACAAAATAAGGGACATCATGAGACTCAAAAATGACTCCCTCATTGTTCAATATTTCAAAGCTTGAACCCTTTGCTCTTTCAAAGAAATCATCAAGAGATTTTCTCTTTTTGATATTCACTTCAATCTCATGCTGTCTCACTCTGATTCCATCAATTAAATCAATGTAATATTCAAAAGTGATTCCACCAGTTTCCACAGAATATGGAATCCCCTCAAAGAGTCCCACATTTTCAATGTGAGCTTTGATGATGTCCATTGCTTCTCTTGGGAGAATGATTGAGCTGACAGAAATTTTGTTGATTTCTGGATTGTCTGTGAAATCACTTGTCACACCAATATCATCCAAGTTTCTTGGAGCAACCTCAATCCCATTCAAAAAGTGTCTCATTTCTTTATTTTGTATCTGTTATAAGTGATTGAATTTCCTTTCTTTACTGACTTGACCACTTCCATCATTGATGAGGTGATTTCCCCCAGCTCAATGTTGGTCTCTGGTTTGTTTTTAATGGTCTCTTTTATGTCATTTAATTCATTGACCACAAGAGCCAAATCAAGAGCTGAAGCTGATTGACTGGCTCCAGATACAGCAACCCCATTCTGATAGTTCACAGCAATCCTTGTCAGTTCCTCATTGGAGAGATTTCCTATTTGCTCATTCAAGCTCTTTGGAACCACCCTCTCATTCGGATGGAGTAAAGCATGAAAGCCACCTTTCCCATCAACTCCCTCTCCATGTTTTCCAGTGTCCTCAGTCCCCTCCAGAAAGGCTGGGATGGATTGAATGAACTGAAGTAAAACAGAGGTGTCTCTGATTGTTTCAGCCACAGCTGAGACTGGTTTTGTTCCAGCTTGAATCTTGCTGTTGTAAGTATTGAAAACAGATTCAGCCAGTCTCAATCTTTGCTGTTTTTTCTCCTCCTCCAGCTTTCTTTTGTTTGCCTCATTTATGATTTTTTGCTGTTCAGCGAGTGATTGCTGTGCGTCAATATTCCCATTCACAGCAAGTTCTTTGAATAAATCATATTGTTTTTCTGCCATCTCCATCTCCTTTTCAAGCTGTTGAATTTTTCTGTTTGATTGGTCAATAAACAATTGAGCTGAAAGTTGAACCATGTCATTTGCTGTCTGCCAGATAGCTTTTCTTTTTGCCAGAGCTTTGGAGTCTGCATCAATTATCAAAGCATTAGCTTCATCTATTTTTTTCTGAAGTTCTTTTGTGTTTGCGTCTGCAAAGGTTTCAAGAGCATCAAAAATGGCATCATTAAAAGACTCATTTTGGTCAATCAGTTCCTCATCCAAGTCTTTAAAAGTGGATTTTAATTGTTGGACTTGCAAATCCATTGAGACCTTAAAATCCTCTCTTTCTAATTGATGTTGAGCTTTCAATTCAGATTGTCTTTTTCCAGCTTCTTTTTTTAGTGTTTTTCTTAGCGTATGCTCAAAGAATGGAATCTTTGCCTTTTTTTCATTGTACTCATCTCTAATCGCATTCCATTCTAAAGTTTGTTTTTGAGTGAGAGTTGTTCTTGCATTCTTTATCTCAAGTATTGCTTCCTCTCTCAAATAGTCTTTTCTTGCTTGAATCTCCTTTTTAAACATTTCCTCTTGAATTTCAACTTCAGCCTCTCCAGTTTCTTCAGCTCTTTTAATTGCGTTCATGATTTCTCCACGAAAATCATTGTTTTTTTCCCTTTGTCTTTCCTTTTCATCATTATCTCTCCTCTCTTTTTGAAGTTTAAAATATTGAGAATTATATTCAGAGATTTGTTTAATTGAAGTATCATAGGTTTTGGCTGAGGGAGTTCCAGCTGGAGTGGGAGTCGGAGTCGGAGTCGGAGTCGGAGTCGGAGTTGGAGATGTGATTGTTGTGAATGATGCTAATTTTGAGGTGTAGTCATTTTTATAGTCTTCAGCTCTCTGGAGAGTTGCGTCATATTGGTCAATTAAAGCATTGTATTCTGTCGCTATTCCTTGATAGTCAGTCCCTCCAAATATTCTGGCAAAAGTTGAGCTGAAAAAGTTTGAGATTCCAGTTCCTCCCATAGTCTTAGGCTGAGCTTTCATGAATTTATCTCCAGTTTGACCAACCCAATACTTCGCTTCAAGAAGTTTAGCCATCCTCTCCAGTTCTGTTTTCATTTCAACTTTCTGTCTCTGAGTAACCTCAAACCCCACTCTGGCTCCCTCCAGTTCAGCTTTGGCTTTCATGGTTTTCATTAAATCCTTGTAAGCTACATCAACAGATTTGACAAAGTCCTCCTCATTCTCCAAATTTTGGAGAGTGGTTCCATATCTGTTGTTTATTTCATCAATGAGCTTCTTTCTGTCTTCACTTGTGGCATTGGTTTTCTTTAAAGCTCCGAAAAGAGCATCGACTTCAACTATTTCCTTTTCAGTGTTTGCTGTCACATCAGCTTGAGCCTCAGCAAGTTCATCCATGTTTCTGGCTGTGGTGTTTATTACATCCCTTAGACTTTTCATTTTCATGACAAGGTCAGCAACCAGAACCAAAGCAATCCCCCCCATGTTTCTCTTTATAGCGTTACCCATTGACTTGAAAGCTCCTCCAACTTTGTTGACTATTCCAGTGAGTCCTTTCATGTTTCTTGTGGATGTCATGAAAGAACTTGACATGATTCTATTAATTAAAATTTGACCTTTGGTGACAGCTTGATATATCACAAAAATTCTGGTCAATTCAATCACAGCGTTCATGATTTCAGATAAATTCTCAGTGAGGAAACTGATTGCTGATTTGAGTTTGTTTGATGCTCCAGTGGAATCATCAACTCCAAGAATGAACCCCTCCCAAGCTGATGACAAAAGTGTGAGCTGTCCTCTGACTGAATCCAGTTTTTTGTCTGCCATTGCTTGAAGTTCACCAGACACTCCAGTAATTGAGTCTCTGAAGTCAACCATTTGGTCAGCGTTCTCAGTAAACACTTTAAAAGCTGAGACAGACCTCTGGTCTGTTAATTCAAGAGCTTTGGCAAGGTCAATCCCTTTGTCTTCAAGCTCTTTGAAAGCTCCAGCCATGTCTTCAAGAGTTCTGACTGGTCTTCCGATTTCTTGAGCCAGTTCCCCATTAGCATCAGCTAAATTTAAAAGAATGTTCTTTGTCGCAATGGCTCCCTTTGATGCGTCAAAACCAGCATTTTTCAACTGAGCCAGAAGTGTTGTGGTGTCCTCTATGCTAAAGCCAAAAGATTTGGAAACTGGAGCCACTTGTGACATGGCTGTCTCATAGTCACTGAATGAGAGAGCTGACTTTGTAGTTGCCACACCCAAAACAGAAACCACTCTTTCCATTTCATATGCTTCCAGACCAAAAGCTCTCAAAGATGAACCAGCTACCTTTGAAGCTGAAGCAATATCTGTCCCAGTTGCTGAGGCAAAATTTGAAACAGCTTCTGTGGAATCCAGAATCTGGTCTGATGTGAATCCAAGCTTTGCCAGTTCAATCTGCATTTCAGTGATTTGAGTTGCTGAGAATTGTGTTGTGGCTCCAAGCTCTTTGGCTTGAATAGTCAGTCCAGAGAGTTCCTCTTTTGTTTTTCCAGAGATAGCTGAGAGGTCAGCTTGAGCTTGGTCAAAATCAATCATTATACCAGTGACGTTTCTAAATATTTGACCAATCCCCACACCAGCTCCAAGAGTCCCCAGAGTTCCGATAAGACCTTGAATGGCTCCTTTGTAGTTTCCAACATTTCTGAAGTTGTCTCCCACAGATTTGTCAAGCTTCTTGAGAGCTTTGTCTCCTTGCTTTGCTGAAGCTGTCATCTGATTATATGATTGACTCAGTCTCCGATATTCAGCTGAATTTTTTTTCCCAGCTTTCTCCAGAAGTAAAAGCTCAGCTCCCAGTCTCTTTGACTCATTCTTTGCGTTTCTGGTTTCCTTGACAAGTCTTTTATAAGCATTGGACTCATCAGCCAGAGTTTTCTTTTGTTTTTCTTGGATTTTCTGGAGCCTCTCTTTCTCCTTTCTATTCTGGACATCAAGTCTCTGTTGCTGTTGTGATGTTTTGATTTTTTGCTGTTCAATCTTCTCCAGCTCTTGAGTGGCTTTGGCTTCTTGCTGGACAGCTTGAGAGTGTAGCTTATCAATCTGGATGGCTTCTTTTTTCAGCTTGTTAGCTTCTTTTGAAACCTTGACAATTTTCTCCAGATTCTTTGAGGAGTCCATTGATGGCTTTGCTCCGAATCCTTTTTTCATTTGTGAAGCTGTGGTCTCAACTTCTTTCTTGAGAGCTTTCATCATGGTGATTGTTTCTTTTGCTGATGTTTTGACAGCTTTGAAGATGTCCTCTTCAGCAAAAATGTCTCTGGAGCTTATTTTTTTAGCCATGTTTTATCTTTTTTTTTCTGTTGAGTTTGGTTTGTTGTATTTCTCAAACTCTTGGATGAGGTCAAAATATTCTTGAGTCATCAGTTGCTTATCATTTAACCAGTGACCAATCCACTTGGAAAGGTGAATCAGTGTCTGGTTTATAGTCATGCCAGTTCCAGAATTATCCAGAAGAGCTTGAAGCTTTGACTCTTCAATCTCAATCTCTGTGAGTTTGAATCTGTCTCCAGTGATGACAAAGTCCAGCTCAGCATGAGCTTTTTTAATCATGAGATTTAAAAGCTTCTTTTTAAGCTTCCCTAAGCCATTCAATCTGATGTGTTCATCATAGAGTATCTCCCAAGCTTTCAAGTCCATCTCTGGACTTCCCTTGCTGGTTATTCTGCAAAATGTCAAATCTCCATCAACACACTTCATCCAGTTGTAAAGTGGAAGCTGTGTCACAGAGTTATAATATAAATCAAGAGAGGAGGACTTCTCTGACTCTGGACTCAAATCTGATGATGATTTCTCTGCCCAGTTTGTCCAGACTTTCATCAGTGAGTCCCAGAATCCCCTCACCATATTTATAGAATAAATTTTCTTTTTCTCCTTTGTCATTTACTTTAATTGGATTTGCGTCAACCTCAAAATAATCTGAAAAAACTCTGAGAGTGAATGAATCAAAAAAGTCTCCAGAGTCTTTGAGAGTGTAATGGCTCCCAGCCACTTTCTCTGGATTTATTTGCTGAGTCATTTCAGAATAATATCCAATGACATCCCCATCTTCATCAACTCCTTTTTTGAAAAGTTGCTCCTCTGTGATGAGGTCTAAAATGAAAGTGTGAAGTGTCTCATCTTTGAAAATTTCTTTCCAGACAAAACGCTGATTCCACTTCCTCCGACCATCAGAAATCATCTGCATTTTTTTGCCCAGAATTGTCTGCATGATGTCAAATCCCATTTAATTTCTTTTTAAAAAAAGAGCCTCTGAAAGCCTCATGTTTGTTGAGTTTTTTCATATCTCCAGTTTTTAATGGTATCATACCAGCGAAAAGAGAAAGTCTCTTAAAAGGCTTCTTTTGTGCCTTAAAATAGATTTTACGTTTTTTTGTGATTTAGCTGATTGCATACCTTTTTTTATGCTTTTTTTGATGCTGGAGGAGGTCAAAAACCTCCCCCATTTTTCATCAAATTAAACCTTGAAAACAAGCTTTTCAGATTGTGTCAAATTACACAATTGCTGTGAAAGTATATTCTCCATCAAATCCATCTTTTGAGATTGAAGCTGTGTAGCTTTCACCACTCACAAAAGTGAAGCTCAAAGTGTAGTTCCCCTCAAGTGGAATGTTCTCAACCACTCCAGTGATTGTCTCAGATGTTGATGTTGTATTGTTATACAATTCAAAATCTGCTGGAACTAATCCTTTCAATAAAAGTGGATTGTAAGCTGTCCCATAAATGAACTCTGCATTGAAAGTTATTGAAGTATTTGCTACCTCAACCACATCAGCAAAAGTCACATCAACCAACCCAGAGAGGTCATTGAAATTGATTCCAGCTTCCTCTGGTGTCACCATGTACATTGTCCCCTCATCAAACAATCTGTCAAAGTCAAAAGCGACCATGATTTTTGAAATTGTTGAATCAGTTGCAAACATATAGGTCGGATTGAATGATGGATTATCCACTGGTATCGGATAGAGATAGTCTCCATCTTTTGAACCAACCAGATTCCCATTCACATCAATGATGTATACTCCAAAATCAACACATCTGTTGTTTTGTAATTTACTCAACAATTGAGGAGATGAATCCTCTGCCCAAAGCTCTCCAGTGAAGCTTCTCTTTCCTTGTCTAAGGAAAGCCATTCTCCCAGAATTTGCCTCTTCAAACTGGCTGTCAGCTTTTGGAAGCTCCACGTTCTCAAACTGAGGAAGTGGGAACCATCTTGCTGAAGCATCAGCTTCATTAATTAAATCATTCCAGACTGGAATTGACGCTGTCAAATCTAATCCATTTAAAGTCCCAGCTGAAGTCTTCAGTGGAACCATTATCATTGTGCTGGTTACTGATTGAATTGGAATACATGATGGTCTCCCAGTGTTGCTCAGTCCAGCGTCACAATTACATCCTAAACTCATTTTTTTATTTTTTAGAATTTTTATTTTTTATTTATTGGTTATCAAGTCACCATCTTAACATTTGCAATTTACTTTGAACTTTACCAGATTGACTCTCAGCTCCACTCCAGACAGATTTGCATCCAGTATGTTTTCAAACATTCCCTCATCAGCTTCCACTCCAAATCTGGAGAAAGTAATCAATTCAAACTCTTCAATGGTTTGAAAGCTTCTGTTTTGTGATACACTATCCAGAAAGGCTTTTGCCAGTCTGCTCATAGGCTGAACCACATTCTCTCTGTGGTCTGATGTGTAGTAATTTCTCACATCAGTCTCATCCAGAAAAAAGAGTCTCAGCTCAGTTTCAAAATCAATTGCTGACTCTCTTCCTTTCTTGGAAAGTCTTATCATTTCCAAGAGCCATGAAAGAGGAGTCTTTTCAGACATCTTATTTGTTGAGATTGTCCATTCTCTATTCGTTGCAATCTTTGTCCCAGATATAAAAAAAGGCTCTGGAATTGTTATCAAGCCATCAAGAGCTGGACTGGATTCATCAAGAGGTTTCCCCACAACATACTCATCAACTACAATCTCAGAAATTCTGAATTTGTTGTCTGAGCTGTCAGTGACTATTTTCCCCACTCTCATCCATTTAGTGTCACAGACATACGTTCTCTCCTCAGAGGCTTCATAAATGCCCTCTGTGGTGTTGTCTATCTGTGAGACAAGTGTGTGAACTATATTGGAAATCTCTTTCATCATATCCAGTAAGCTGTTGATTTACTTGCTCCATTGAACTTGCTGAAGTCACCTCCTCCCACTTTTGTGAGAGTGATTGTCCCATCCAGATTTCCAGACTCAATTGTCAGAACATCATTGACAGAATAATCACTCCCAGCCAGTGAGATAGTGACTGAATCAATTTCTCCAGCTGTGGTCACAATTGTCACCTCAGCTCCAGCTCCAGTCCCTCCAGATACCAAATAAGTTCCATCAACATATCCAGTCCCAGCTGAGGTCAAGTCAAAAGTGACTATCTGTCCCAGTGGGAGGTTCTGATTTGTGTAAATGGTTTCTTGAATGGCTCTGTAAGTTCTTAAAGCTTCATTGTATCTCCCAAAAATCAGAGAGTGGGGTGAATCCACCACCACAGAATTCTCAGCTCTTTGTTTGACATTTCCATAAGGAGTCTGTTGATTCATCAAGTCCTTTGAATATTCAAAATAGATAAAACCCTTTAACATCTCAAGAATCCCATCAGATTCCAGAATCCCATTCAATCTGAATCCATAAAGATTCTGATGTCCCAGCATTGAGCCAGAGGACACATCCTCATTAAATGGTTCCCAGATTTTCAAGAAATTTGGACTCTGAGGGACATTGTTTGACAAGTCATTTTCAAACTCTGTGAAGAGTTCAGCTCCCATCATGTGAAGTAAGTATCTCTCTTGATATTTACCAATGTAAAACTCAAGCTTTGCTGTGTCATACATTCCAGTAGAAAGCTCATATTTGTCAATGAAGTCCTCAGTTGTTAAAAGCATTTTTTTCTATTTTTTAATTTTTCCCCAGCCTCTTTTCAAAAAGGTTTTTATGATTGCTCCAGTAATTTTCCAAAAAGCTCCCTTTGGAAGTTTCCGATTCTTTCCGTTCCCCTCAAAAAGATATTCTTTGTCATCTTGAATGTCCACATCCAGAGAGACTTTGTCTCCTTGTTTTTTGTAGTGAGCATCCACTTTCTCAGTGTCCACAATTATGTCAACATTTCCATCAGCATCTCTTTTGATGTCCACATCAATCTTCTCTGTGTCCAGAGAGATGTCAATCTCTTTCTTTTTGCGTTCTGACTTCCTTTCTTTCCTTTCAGATTTCTTGGCTTGTCTTTTGGCTTTTCTCTCTTCTTTTTTATCTTCCATTAGTTACCTCCTTTTAAATTATGGTGCTGGTGTTAAAGTTGCAATGTCAGTTGATAAAACTCCAGTAACAAAAGCATTTTTTTGATTGTTCTTAATGTACTGAACCAGACGAGCCTCAGCTAAGATTGTAATCATGTTTTTGGTGAAGTCATCTGAATCAAGTCCCACTGAAAGTCCCACATTGTTTCTGAATCGAACATTCACTTTGCTCATGTCTCCCACAATGTAAGTGTTCTGAGCTATGAACGTGGATGAAACAACTTTCATCTCAGCCACTACCATTGAGCCATCCATTGGGATGTACATTGGGTAAGTATAAGTTCCATCAGTCCCTTTGGTTAATTGAAGAGCTGTGATGTCAGCTGGATTCAATATGACGTGAGTTGGTGTGAAATTAGCTGATTCAATCTGTCCCTTTGCCACTCTTAAAACATCAGAGATGTTTGCAGATGGTACTTGTCCAGCAAAAGCTCCAGCGTTAAAGTTTGGAAGTCCAGAGTTTAAAAGTCCATTGATTGATGAAGCTCCAGCTCCATTCAACATGGCATCTTCTATCCCCTCATTCAATTGAGCAATTAAATCTTGATTGATTTCTCCTCTGATGAATGACAAGTCTTCCAGCATCTCTTTTGATACCTTAACATAAGAAGCAATCTTTTTGACCTCTTCAGAAATCTCTTCCCAGCTTGGTTCAGCTTCCATCTTTGCCTCTCCCTCTCTTGTCCAAGCTGGAGCTTCAGAAGTGTCTTTCCCTTGTGTCACATATGTGACAAACTTTGAGGAAGTTGTTCCTCTGTTTACAGCATCAAGAATCCCCTCTCTCTTTCTGACTACTCTGTCAACTTCTGAATCAAAATCTGTGAGAGCATAGTCTCCAGTATAATCAGCTCCGATTGTAGTTGTCTTCACATCCAGATTCACCTTGCCACCTTTTTCAACAGCTTCCTTGATTCTTTCCAAGTTGTCTGAATATGTTTTTGTGATAGCCTCTCCAATTGATTTGGGAGATGATTCTTTTTTCTGAACAGCTTTCTCTGACATTGCTTCAAGTCTTCCCTCAAATTTTGCAATGGTCTTCTCAAGCTCTTGAGACTTTGCCTCAAGTGATTTCACTGAATCAAGCTCAGACTTCAATGAAGTGATGTCCTCATGTGTTGGAACATTCTCCATTTTTTCTGTGAACAAGTTGTCCAATTTTTCAACTACTTGCTCAGTTGTTAGATTTGTGTTTTCCACGTTTTCTATTTTTTTATTGTTACTATTTATTTTCTCAGCTTCTCTTTTATTCCACTGAGTACATTGTCCCATTTAACTTCATCAACTTCAATCTGTGGCTCTTCTGGAATGGAGTGGACAATGGAGTCCGACTCTTTCCCAGCAAGTACAATCAATTGAGAAGTCAAATGTTTGACTTTCATTTCTATATTATGAAGTCTCTCATCAGTTCCCTTTCCACTGGAAAGAGCTTTGATACAGACATTCAATTCATTTTTAAGCTTCTCCAGAAGCTCTGTTTTTTGTTCTCCTTTTACTTCCACAACATGACAGAATTCATTGCTTCCAAATGTCACAGCTGAACCCTCATAAAGCTTCAGCTCTTTAATCTCATGAAAGCCTCCAGAATCCAGAGACTTGTCTTCCACAAAGCTCATCTTGTCTTTGATATATTGAAAACCGATTGAATGCTCCTTGATGATTCCATCTTCATAGTCTCTGAGAGCATCCTCTCCATCTGTACTCCTCCCCAGCTGTCCAACAGCATAGAGACCATATTCATCCTCTCTCAGCTCAAGGAATTTTCCGATTTGTTTTTCCCAGTCATGATGTCTGAGAAAAGCAATTTTCCGAGTGGATGAGCTGTCCACTCCTCTCTCTTGAATTGATTTGGTGAAAGCTCCTTTTCTGATGATGTCAAAGTCTGAATCAAGAGCATCAAATTTGCTCAAATACACAGAGACTTTTCTCTCTCTGGTGTCAATGTCTTTGACCTCAAAACCAGATTTTAAATTGTAGATATTTTGTTTCATTTTAATACTCTTCATTATTTAAGTCAGTCAAAATTCTTATTTCCTCCTCAGACAAATTCACTCCCATCCCTTGAATCTTCTCCAGCGTTTCAGCTTTGGTCTTCTGGACATTTGCTTTTGCAACCTCATCCTCTTGGAGTGATGCCAGATGACTGAAGTCAGCTTTCAGATAATACTCTCCAGAGAGTCCCCATTGCTTCATCATTGAATTGTACATTGATTGAGCTTCTGGAATGATTGTGTCAGTGTATACCATTTTAATGGATTCTTTGACATTGTTAAAAGTTGCACCCCTCTCAGAGCTGAACAGATTTGCATTGAGTCCAAAAGCGTCAATGATTGCAAGTTTGTCAGCTGACAACTCCTCAAACAACATCAAGTCTTTTGTAGGGAAGCTCATTGGTTTCCAGTCCACATTTGACTCAGTGATGATGAGTTCATCTTTGCTTCTTTTATACCAATCTTTTTGAATGGTTTTTTTCTCCTCTGGAGTCATTGGAATAGCTCCCCCCATGTCATTGGACTGAGTTGAAAGAATCCCAATGGCTCCAATGTTCTCAAGCAATACATTCCTTTTATGATATTGAGCCTTGAGGTTACTCAGTGGATATTTTAAGGAGTCCACTCTGGAAATTGGTTTGATGATATTCATTCCATCATTTGTGTTCAAGTAAAGCATATCAGTCCAGTCAATCATCTCAGATGACTCATCATCATATCTGAATTTAAATTTTGTGATGAGGTCTTCAGAGTCCATCTGTTTGAGCTTCTTTCCAGAGAGCCAGATTTCAACCTTATCAGCTGGAAGAGGTACTATGAGATTTCTGATGTCAAAGCTCCTCTTTGGAGTATATGCAAATGAATTGGAGTAAAGAGCATCTTGAACACTCAAAGAGTATACAACATCAGACCAGCTCTGGACAGCATTGGGAGTCTCAATCAAATCAAGAACCCAGTGACTCTCAACCTTGTCACCATTCATATTGTATAAACATGGGATGTTTGATGCCATCATGGAAGCTCTCTTGTCAATCACAGCTCTGAGTTCTGGAATCTCAATGAAGAGTCTCCAGCTGTCATTTGTGTCAATCCACACAGCTTCTTTTTTTCCCCAGATTTGAGCTTGATGAGGAAGTCTTCCCCCCACTTGACTGATGAATCTCTCCAGATAATCATTGGATGAGTTGAGACCAAAAAAATTGGTCAGAAAATTATTTGCCATTCATGGTGTTTTTCATCTCACAAAGTTAGAAAGAATAAAAAATATAAGTTACGATTCAATCAGCTTCCTAAACATTGACTGAGTGAATATGCTTAGACCAGCCAAACAATCTGGAGCATCATCATTCTTGTTTTTTCCATCCTTTGAATAGGACATCACAGACTCAATGAAGAGGGAACAATCTTGAGATTCTCTCTTGACATACTTGACAGAGTTCTGGAGGAAAGCTGACTGCATGATGATTCTGGTGTCTTTGTTTGTTGTGTTGTTCACCATGAGAATCTTTGTCTTTGTCATCCTCTGAAGATGTCTGGAGAACATTGCTCCCATGTTATTGGATTCTACTCGACAATATGACACACCCCACTTCTCCAATACACCAGCACAGAGAGGAAGAGTGACATCAGTGTTCTCTCTGTTGTAAACATAATCAACCAGATAAAACTCTCCATTAACAATTCCCATCACAGCCAGAGCTGTGAAGTCCTTTCCCATGTCAGCGACATCAATATAAGCAATACATCCCTCAAGCTTTTGACTGGATTTGAGTTGACTAAAATCCCCAGCTGAGATGAACTCCATGTCTTTGAACAACCTCCCACCAATATCCACTGGAGTCTGTTGATATTCAGCAGACCAAATCTCTGGAGCTGTTTGTTTCTTTTTTGCAATATACTCCTCTGTTGTCATGACAGCCTCACAGAAGCTCTCTCCAGAGCTTTTGAGAGCTTTGATGGTGATTGTGTCCTCATAGACGTTTGATTCAATCTGAGAGCCTATGACATCCCTCAAGCTCCATCTGGTTCCAATGTCAATCCTTGAGCATCCAGACTCAAACCTTGAATCATGAGTTGATTGCTTCCATTGATGTATTCTGTCATTTGTAGTGTCTGACATTGCATCCTCTATCCCCCTATACAAGTCATCTGTGATGCCCACCAATGAAGCTCCAAATCCGATAATACTCCCCCCCACTCCAGCTCCAAAATAGGAAACTTGTCTCGCTGTTGAAAGGTTCCATCCTTGAAGATTCTTTTTGTCATCACTTAGCTGGACATCTGGAAAGACCTCAGCAAATATGTCAGACCTCAGAACAGCTCTGGTGTCATAGCTGAATTTTAGATACAGAGTAGCTGTGCAAGTGTTTCTCATGACAGACTCCTCTGGATGCTTCCCCAGAATCCACGCACAGAATAGAGTGGTGATGTAACTCTTCCCAGCTCTTGGAGGCATGGAGACAGAAAGACTCTTCAGCTCTCCAGATTCAACTCTCTGGAAAGCCTCAGCCACTTGTTTGAGGAATGGTCTGGAAGCAAAGAACTCTCTGTCATAATTATTGCAAAATATCCAGAAGTTACGTCTGGAAAGCTCATTCAGAATCTGTCTCTTGTTCTCCATTGGTTTCTGGTTTCATCATGTCCAAAAGCTCAGCGTCTGTGAACTTGGACAAATCTTCTGTCTGGTGTTTCTGTTTGGTCTCCATGTAAGAAGTGGACAAAGCTTTCCTTTCCACATCCTCAGCAAGTAGTTTGTAATAAGCTAACTGAAGAGCTGGAGCATTACTCTCCCCCCATTTACTCCTCAGCTTCTGTTTGATTTTTGATTTGTTTTCCAGTAAAGCTTCTTTTATCTCTTCCAGCTTGTCCAGATTCTTTTCATAGAAGAGAGACTTTGAACATGGGAGATAGGTGATGACATCATACATGAATACCAGCTCATGCTTCTTGATGGCTTTGAGACTCATCTGGATGAGTTCTGGGATGTTGAATGGTTTTCTACTCATTTAATCTTTTTTTAATATACCAAACACAAAAAACCACATAACTGATGAGAATCACCCAGCACCAAAATTCCAGACCTATCTCTGGAAGCTTTGGGATTGTTTTGTCTGATAAAATTTTCACTGACTAAGCTTGAAAGTGTATGTGAGAAACTTCTCAAAATTGATTCCCTTTTTTCTCATGTTGAGTTTTATATATTCCCCCCACTGAATTCTTTTTTGTCTTTCTGTTAACAATTTACTGGCTTTCATTTTAGTCTCATTTTTTTTCTAAACTCATGGAGCCACATCCTATCTTTGAGATTTTTATTCTTGTCAGATAAGTCATCCAGATGCTCCTCCAGTTTTGTTTTCACATACCAGATTTCATCCAATGATTTGGAGTTTTGAATGATGAACTGAACCACTCTGTCAGTGTCCAGATTTTCCTCATTGTACTCATTGATGAAGTGAAAGCTCTTCATGGTTTTTCTTTCTGTAAAGTTAGCAATTTTAAATGAGTTTTGTTTTTGTTTGATTTTTTCGGCTGTGAAATGTCCCTCTGAAAGCCTTGCCATTACTGGATTTTTTCATATCTCTGGTTTTTAATGGTATTACACCAGAGAAAGGTTAAAGTGTCTTAAATCGCATTAAAAGGGCATCTATGACGATTTAAAGAAAATATATGATTTTAGTGTTTTTTATCACAAATAACGCATCAAAAACTTATCACATCCAGATTCTGATGAGTCCAAAAATGGACAAAGAAATCACAACTCTCATGAGTGAATAAGCCATTGATTCACCATCCACAAACCACTCTTTCAGAGTTTTCCATCTTGACCAAAAAAGAGGAGCTGTGACGAATCTATCAATTAAAAAAATGGACAGAAAAATGGGTAAAACAAAATAGGACAAAATGATTAAAAGCTTTTTTTTCATATTTCAATTTTATAAGCCAGTGAGGTCAGACACATAGGAGGAAAGGTCTGACTTTAACTCACTGACAGATTATAAACCTATTCTGCAAAGTTAGTCTTTTTTGTCAAACCAGACTGAATGAATCACTCCATCAAACTTCACTCTCTTGATTTCAATCCCATGATTTTCAGCAAAGACAATCCACTCTTGAACTCTGTCATCTATGCTGTGAGCTTTCCAAAGGAATCCAGCTCTCTTCTCTCCGTACTCAGCATTAAAAATGAATTTCTCACTTTCTATCCCATACACTTTCCAGAGGATTTTGATTGTCCATTTTGATGGATAGCCTCTTTCTGTATATTGGAGATTCACTTTCATACTCTATGATAAACGTCTGGAAATTTAAGCTCATCCATGATGTTCAAACAGAGGCTCTGAGTGAAAGAACTCACTTCTCTGGTTTGTGTCTCTGTGTAACCCTCACAAAGTATCTCAGAGAGTCTCTGAGTGGCTTCATAGATAATCATGGAGCTTTCATGAATTGGAGTATTGCTGAGATGATGAGTATTAAAGTAAATAAATGGTTTATATGTCAATGAAGCACTGGTGTCATTTGGATGATAGTGAACCATTGACTGAATGTCTTTTTGAATTGCATCAGATTTCATGAGTCCATGAATCTCATCAACTCCAAACCACTGGAAGAGGTCTGAGATATTTGATGAAATAATCATATCAAACTCTGTGAAAATTATCTGTCTCATATTGCAAAGTTAAGGATAAAAAAAAAGCTCTCCCATTTCTGAGAGAGCTGTCTGTCATTATTTGCTCAATAGTTTTCCAATCTTTTCCAGAGTGGATGAGTGAAGTCCTTTCTGGACTCCATGTCTGTCTCCCATCAAATAGAGATGAATCTGGCTCTGATGACATTGAGCTTTCCTTGAGAACTCACTGAGAGTCATGTCATTCTTTGTCATGTACTTCTCAATCATGTCTCTGGTGAGCTGGTTAATGTTTGCTAAATCTTTGGATGTCATATGTTCTCAGATTTAAAATGGGAAATCACTTTCCTCCTTAGCAATCACATCAGATGAGCCATTGCTCTCTTTTACATCCACAGACCAGATGTCCAAATTATTGAAGTATTTTACTCCACCCTCTTTGTTTTCCCATGCTCTTCCTTTTAAATTATAGGAAGCATCAATCACATCACCCTCATTGATATTAATCTCAGAGATTTTGTCATTGACCAGTCTGAATTGAACTGGCTGGGAATAGTCATCATTCCCACATTCCAGAATTACGTTTTTGAATTTGAACTTTTCGGAGATGATTGTCTCCTCCATTACTTTGAGAACTTTTGCTCCCTCTACTTTTTGCGACATATTACTTATTTTTATTATTTACGTTATTAAATTATATGATAAAATTCATCATACACTTTCCGAGCTTCAATGATTCTCTCTTTCATTTCCTCAATGGCTTTCTCATCTCTGTCCACTCTAAAGATTCTTATTCTGTTTTTTACTTGACCAAACTTCATGACCTTTCCCAGCTTCTCTCTGACTTCTTGCTCAACTTCACTCATGTCCATGTTCAAGCTCTCTGGCTCTCCCATTTTTCTCTCAGATTTCCATCTCACTTCATTCTCAAACAAATCATCTGGAGTGTCTGTGAGGCAATAAGCCAGAAGACTGGTCTCCTTGTTACATAACCAGAGATAACATTGCATCTGGTAAAAATATGCTTTATTGATTTTTTTTAGGTCTTCAGATGGCTTCTTGAGTTTGTCTGGAAAACTGGAAGCTGTCCAGCTACATTTCACATCTGCAAGAAGATTCTCATCATCCCAGTCTGGTTCCCCTTGAATGAAGTCATTGAATCTCCTCTTTTTGTTAGTGATGACAAATCCATCATCATCTTTGTGAAAATGAATCTTCTCATGATTCAAGAGCATCTCCAGAGCTTGAGACTCATTCTGAATCCCTTTCCTCATCCATTTCATGTCAATGTCTTTCTCTGTTCCATCTCTGTTCCATCTTATAGCATCAGAAATCACCTCTCTGGCTGTTGCTCCAAAGGTCATCCCCTTTGTTCTGGAAGTGGACATCAAAGCTCCCATTGAGGAAGCTCTGACAAACCACTTTTCTGATGGTTTAAAATTATCCATTTTGAACCTCCTTGAGCTTTTGCTGTTGAGTTGGATTCAAAGCATATCTTGAAAGGAGCCATGAGTCATCAATCAAAAGGTCTTCACCATTTTTTTCCAGAACCTTTCCTCTGTTTTCCAGAAATCTCTCAAAGTCCACATCAGAGATGATTTTCTTTGTCTTCTGTGGATTTGGTTTGTTCACAATGTTAGCCTCTCCCCCAGCATCTATGTCAGCTGAATCCACTAAATTGAGAAGACATGAAATGGAGTATCTTTTGAAATATGTTATGATAGCACCCATTGACTGAGGATGATTCATCCCTCTGAGTTCCACTTGAGGAAGCTCAACAAAGCTCCCATCAATCTCTCCAGTCTCCATGTGAATCAATCTGGTAAGAAGTCCAGTCCCTTGAAGTTTAAAAGAGAAGATGAGTCCCTCATTGTATGCAATGGGAACAGCTGTCTCAACTATGGTCTTCAAATCTGTGTATGTATATGAGTGAGCTTTTGCTCCTTGATGGAGAATCGGCATTTTCATCTGGAACCTCCCCAGAGCTTTCCAGAGAGTGTCTGGAGCTGTTGCTGGAGCTGTTGCTGGTTTTTTCTTTGCTGGTGTTTTCTTTGCTGGTGTTTTCTTAATTGTTCCCATTTGTCTGAGGTTTTAAATATTTATACTTAGCTATTGTCACAGAGTTTCCAAATCTGTTCACTCTGGTCATTGGAATTGAGTTGATTGAATATCCCTCCTTTCTCAGATTGTGGATGATTGATGAGAGCCTTGTGGCTCCATATTCATTGATAGCTGTTAAGCTGGTGATTGACTCCCAGTTTTTCAGATGATACATCACAGCCTCTCTTTGAGTTGTGACCTCATGCTCTTGGATGAGGATTTCTTTTCCTTGAATTTTCATAGGTTTAAAATTTAATTTTAATGAATTACAAATATAATTAATTTAAGTTATTACTCTCATTTAATTGTTTGATTTTGAGCTGATAATGTGAGAGTATTTCATTCAGCTCAGTCTTTGTGTATTTTCTATGTTGTCTGGATTCTATGTCCATTTTCTCCAGCTCCTCAGCTCCTAATTTCTGGAGTAAAAATTTTCTGTACTCAATGAGTGAACCATGTTTCCATCTATTGCAATGGACACACTGAGCAAAAATGTTTCTCTCAGCATCAAATCTCAAAGACCAACAGCTCCCAGCTGGATAGAAATGACCAGCATCAAATTTGCCAGTGAGTATTCTGTCACATGAACAGCATCTTTTCCCTTTGTCTCTGAGTCTGACATATTTGTTCACCACTTTCTGAACCCTCTTGACCATTTGCTGGATTGTCTCCAGAGCTTCTTTTCTCTTTTTGAGGTCTGATTTCTGTTTTTTAACCTCCATAGCTTTGATTTTAGAGAGTTTCTCCATTGCTTCCATAGTTTTACACTCTGGAGACCAGCAAAATCTCTCTAAGGAGCTGAAACGTGGCTCAAATCTGTTTTCACAATTTTTACATCTCTTCATATTACAGATTTAGCTTGTCAATCATCTTGTCATTGATTTTCTTGACCTCATCCAGTTTGGCTTTCAGCTGGAGATTTTCAGTGTGAATCTTCTGGAGCTTTGATGTCATTGATTTGAACTCCTCTGTGATGACAATCCATCCAGCCAGAGCTTCATTGATGTCCTCCTCTGATTCTTTCATTGATTTGATGAATGATTTTTTGTCTGGATGTTTTAACTCCAGCTCCTTTCTGGAGTTTTTAATCTTCAAAGATGTCAGCTGAAGATTTGTTTTGATTTTTAGAAAAAATAATGCTTCCATTTTAAAAAAGTTTTTTAGTGTGTTGATAAAAATTAGGTCTGTAATTTTTCAAAGCATCCACTCCATTAATTTTCATCCCCAGACCAGAGTTGAATTCTGCCAAAATAGGCTGGTTTAATGGAGTGATTGAGCCTCCAGTTGAATAGTCTTTCACTTTCTCAACAGACAGCATGGTGAAATATTTCATTTCTGGATGAGCTATGAGTCTGTGAATGATGACCAGCATATCACAGCGATTGAGATAGGCTTTCCCCATTTCTACATCATTTTTGAGAGGAGCCTTGAGGTGTCCTTTCCATTCTCCATCAGCATAGAGGTTCCCAGCTCTTCCAGATGAACTCACTGGATGAGTGTTCATGAAGAGAGTTTTGTTTGTGGTATTGCAAAAATGTCTGGCATCATTCAAGAATCTATAATTTGACTCAAACCCCATGTCTCTGTTCATTCCAGTGACAACATCAATCAGACAAACATCAGCATCACTCTCCCCAAAAATTTTCAACAGCTCTTCTGGTTTGTATTGATGTTTATTATCTACAAAATCAAATCTGTTTTCAATCATGTTATGCAAATAGAGAATCTCTGATTTGCTGATTTTTTTGAATGGCTTTCCAGATAGCATCTGAATCATATCTCTGAGAATCTGTCCCTTTCTGTTTTCTCCAGACCAGATGCAAAATGTCAAATTATTGATAAAAGCATGACACAAAAAAAGCCAGTTAATGATGTAGGTTTTCCCGACATTGTCATGACCTAAAAAAAGACAAAGCTCTCCTCTCTTGAGTCTCATGTATTTGTCCAGCTCTGTTCCAATTCCCATCCCCATCTTAATCTTTCCATCATGGAAATCATAAAGATATTGAATGTCACTTCCTTTTTTTAAAACCCTATCCATCAGAGCCTCCTTTCCTAATTTGATTCATGACATGATTCTGATATTCATCAGCTCCAGATTCTTTTTGTCTCTGAATGAGATTTTTGTTCCATGTCCCAAGTCTTCTCCCTAAAGAAAAAGCTTTCATTGTTTCCCATCTCATTTCTCCTTTCGGAGTTTCCTCTGTCCAGTACAAAAAGAAATCTTCAATCATCTCAGCTCCATATTTTTCAGTGAATGGCTCCAGACTTTTTTGGAAGTTTTTTTTCTTCTTTTCATTCTTCTCATTCTTGTTTGAGTTCGCCTCTGATTCATTTGCGTTTCGTTTGCGTTTCAGCTTTGATTCAGCTTTGATTCGATCAATCTGATAAGTGTCATATTTACAGATGGTTATCCTTGTCGTTTTTAGTTCATTAGTGAGCTGAATCATGTCATCCTTTTGCAACAGCTGGAGAAATCTTCTGACCTTAGATTTTGAACATCTCCATCTCACTGAAAGAGTCTGGATGCTTCTCAATGTCTCTCCTCTTTTACACATGAAAAGAGTCCCATTGATTTCCACTTTTTTGTCTCTGTGATTGACCATCAGAATCAAGTCAATCCAGTTCCTAAATTTCCAGCTGTCATTGAATATCCAATGGTTTGAAATTTGTCTGTCAATTTTTATCCATCCACTCATTTGATTTTGCTTTTGTAGGTGTGACAAATATTTCCATCAATGACTTTCTCTTCATAGCTGTATGATTGCATAAAATCAAAATTAAAATCATAGTATGAATTTTTATAAGCTCCAGAGTCTCTCTGGATTCCCCTCCTTAATCTCCAGAGTATTTTCCCAAAGAGTCTGGGAAGCTCACTGAAGTCATTAAAGATGATTGTGATGTTGAGTGATTTTGGTTTCTTAGCCATTTTTAAGCGTTTTAAGAGGTTTATATTCTTTTTTAATAGTCTGATTCAAGTCATCTGGATTCATTCCAACAGAGAACAAATATGGCTCTTTTTTCTGTATCTTGTATTTGGTGACACACATCAGCTCTCCAGCTTCTCCAGAGACATTGTCAAACTTCATCTCTGTGATTGTCTTTCCATCAATCTGGAGCTGGTATGTCACCAGAGTCTCTGTTTTGATTGTTTTGACCTTAATGTTTGCCAGTTTGATTCTGTGATTTGAAACCAGAATATCAGCCTCAGTTCTTTCAGCTGAGGACTCCCCATTCAAAAAAATGAATGATGAGATTTTGTTCAATAGATTTTTCATGATTCTGATTTTTTTATATTGAATTGAACAGAGCTTTCAAAGTTTGCAAATGGAAGCCAGTTTTTCTCTTTCCCTTTCTCAATAGATTCTTTCACCCATTCATCCAGAAGCTTCTTGCTTTCCTCTGTCCAGTCTTTAAATGGTTTTATTCCATCATGAAAAACCTCAATAGTTTTCCCTTTGTACTTGATTTTAATATTCTCTTTTACTCTTGACATAATTAAATTTTTTAAATGGTTATAACACACAAACCCCCAGCTTCTTTCAGACTGGAGGTAAGGTGATAAACCAAAATTAA
>JAAHTG010000557.1_pt1 | contig 31378 bp, 36 predicted proteins | sample 6116081 | NCBI WGS metagenome assembly JAAHTG01 (sample SAMN13939989, study PRJNA603662) | sponge metagenome | isolation source: marine sponge | host: Mycale hentscheli | place: New Zealand | collected 2005 | reverse complement strand
AACTGGGAATTAGTTTTTTACAAGTTTACTGTTTTATTTAATCCTCATTCCTTAGAGCAAAAACTGGCTCAGATCCGAAAATTGCTTAACCAAAATCCAGCATGGAAAAATTTTTCAGTGGATGAATTCATCGATGAACGACGAGCAGAAGCTAGGCAAGAAATAACGGATATGCAGAAGGACAACGACTAATGTCACACTACGTGATTTATAGCTCTGTCATTCTTGCCATTCTTAAGCAAGAGCCAGGAGCAGAAGCAGCCATTTATCTTGGCAATGGGTTTATTTCTACTGTTAACATGACAGAAGTCCTCACCAAATTGCTTCAACTAGGATATAGTCAGGAAGACACACAAAACATTGCTAAAATGTTGCCTGTTTCTTTGGTGTCCTTCAGCGAAGAGTTTGTTTTTATCAGTGCAAGCTTGCATGAACAGACAAAAGCACTTGGTTTGTCTTTTGGAGATCGTGCCTGCCTAACACTGGGGATACAGAAAAACCTTCCTGTATTGACGGCTGATCGTATATGGAGGCGACTTGACTTGCCAATTAATATAAAACTCATCCGCTAATAAAGAAACAAAACGAACGACCAACAGAATCCCAACAGGAAACAGAAAAAGATTCCTTGATCTAAAACACGTTTAATTGAAGAACATGGCGAAAACATTTCCGTATTACCTTTTGAAGATTTTGTCGATGAAAAGCGATCGCTTTTCATACTAATTCTAATTGAAACAGAATGTCAAAAGGGCAAAGTTAAATTAGGTATTGCGGCAAAGGTAATTTTTGAAAATAGCACCGTTACTACCATCAAAAATATTCACGTTGATCAAGGCGAGGTTTTAAACCCTCGATTGTTTGATCAATTAAAGATTAATAATACTTTACAATCGGTAAAATTGTTTCCAGATCAGCTTTTACCGAAATCAACTTTTGAGTATTTATGTTCTACTATCTAAAATAGTTTCTTTTTTTCAAGGGTATGGGTATACTAGTCAGAGATAGTTCGTAAGTGTTAGCTCGTAAGTGTTCAGTTATTCTAAATATTTTTGACTAGTAAGTGAACAATGGGAATTGAGAATAGATATCTGTGGCAACCAGACCATTCCCCTCGGGACTAAACCAATTTATTAAAAAATATTTCTCCATAAATAGCCAAAGGCTTTAGTTCTATTCTTTCTAAAGTCTCTAAACTCAGATATTAGACCGATGTCAAGTCTGAGAGAGTTTGTGTTGCATGGGGAAGATCATTTGATTGTCAAAATTATTAGAAGTAAGTAGCAAATCTTAACTTACTATCGAGCCAGTCAATCAAAGATTTGAAACTAAATCAATGGCTGGATACAGATGCCAATCCAGATAACATCATAGCTCCTTCCATCGAACAATTAATAGTTCAAGAAGACTTTGGTGCCAATGTGGAAATAATCGGCAGCGATACCGAAGAGTTTATTTTAGATGTGTTAACAATTGGAGGAGATGTCAATGGTGGTATTTGGCAAATAGGCACAGAAGTTGCAGATATAACATTACAAAGTACCTCCGATGAATGGGTAGGCAATTTTGATAAATATGTCAAAACCATAGAAATTGAAGAAGATTTAACAGGTACAGTTGTTTTTAGTGAATCAGTCAAAGATATTATCGTTAAAGGAGATGTTGTTAACGGAATAATTCTTAGTGGTGCAGATTTAGGAGATGACGGGCAATTGGGAGGAATAGATGGAGATGAAGATAGTTTCAGTGGTGGTAGTATTAAAGTTTTCAAAGTAGTAGGGCAAGTGATTGACTCTGTTATCGGTGCAGGTTTAAATCCTGTGGATGATGAATTCAATAACGGTAACGACAGACTTGAAGATATTGAATTGAGCTTGATTGACAGGATAGAAATCAAAGGAGAATTAAGCCAGAATAGTCTCATTGGAGCAGGGGAATTTGCAACAGTTCAAGTTGATGGGAATAATAATATAGATGTAGAACAAGACGATCGCTTTCTGACTCCCAGTAAAGTACAATCAGACGTAACTCCTCCTGTAATTACTGCTTCTCTTTTCAACGATACAGGAGAAGATAATCTCGATGGCATTACTAACGATGCTACTGTGACGGGAATCGTCACCGACGAAAGTGGTGTTAGTAGTCTGCAAGCAAGTTTTGTCGGTAGTAGCAACACAGTAGAAATCATCAACCAAGTCAATGCCGATGGCAGTTTCACTCTTGATAGTAATCAACTGGAGACTATTAAAGGTAGCCCTTTAGTTGATGGAGACTATCAACTCAATCTCACCGCCTTCGATAACTTTGGTAATAGCAGTAACTTCAGTCTAGATTTTACTTACGATACCATCGCTCCTCAATTATCGTTAACCACTCCCATATCAGAAGGAATTCATAGCGGTAATATTCCCTTAGTGGGAGAAGTATCAGAATCAGCAACGGTTGCCTTAGTCGTAGATGGGCAATCACCAATAACCTTCGCCACCGACGAAAATGGCGAATTTTATCAACAATTAAATCCCTTCAGCGTTGGTAGTCATAACATCGTAGTCACCGCCACTGACAAAGCAGGTAATAGTAGCAACACATCGGTAGATTTTGTCGTAGGAGATGACATCATTATCGCCCCCGAAACCTCCAACGGTTGGGGAGTCAAAAATGGTAATGATATAGTCTTGGGAGAAAAAGATAGCTATGTTTTAGAAACGAGCTTAGCTGTGGAATTGGGATTAGAAAGCAACGATGAGGGAGAATTAGTTGGTAGTCGCACTCTCAGTTTTGATGTTGATGCTAATTGGGATAAAACAGATGGTAACAGTGTCAGTAAAGATAGACTCTTAATTTATCTTGTTCATGGTAATAATCAAACCCTTCTTAATAACGGTATCGATGGTAATCCTATTATTGCCATAACCGAAGATGGTGCTGACTATCAAGCAGGGTTAGTAAGTTTTGATGGTAAAAGAGTCGAAATCGATTTAACCAGTCTGGCAGGAGTTTCTACTGCCGAGTTAAAATTCCAGTTAGTCAATCAAGATAGCGATAGTAACAGTTTCGTTTCGATTAGTAATTTGGAGAATGTTACTGATATAGAAGGACAAATCAATCCTGTATTTCCTCTTGATAATAATATAGTCGATTATGCACAAGCGATCGACTTAAGCAATCTCACCGTCACCGAAGATATCGAGACAATACTCGAAAATGTCCAGATAAATTTAGAAACGAATCAATACCAAGCCCAGTTGAAAATAGTTAACAATGGGGATGCGGTGGGTAGAAATGTCGTCGTTGTCTTAAAAGACTTGCCCGCAGGAGTCCAACTATTAAATCCTTCGGGAGTAGATAGTAATGGTAATCCCTATCTCAACTTACGCAATGCTATTAGCAATGGTGGCTTAGATATGGGGGCGATGTCGGCTAAGGTAGCTTTGGAATTTGACAATCCTAATGATGAATCATTTAATATTGTTACCGAAGTATTGACAAGTGGAGCTAATACCGCTCCCTCTTTCCCCATTATTGCTCCCCTATCGGTAACGCCAGGAGAAAAACTCGTCGTACCTTTAGTGGCGACTGATGGTGATGGTGATATGGTTACTTTCTCGGTGGAAAATTTAGCTGACTTACCCACAGGAATGTTAAATGGTGCAGGAGAGTTAGTTTTTACTCCCTCTCCCAATGAGGTGGGCAGTTATACCTTTACTGTGATTGCCACCGACGGAGTAGAAGAAGTTTCTCAAAGCATTACGGTAGATGTAGTAGCAGATAGTAATCAAACTACTCGTATCTCAGGAGTTGTTCTCGATGTTAACGGTATACCGCTCGCAGGAATTCCCATCGAATTGAGTCGTATTAGTACTCTCACTGCTGCCGATGGCAGTTTTACCTTAGAAATTCCTGAAGAATTACTGCCCACAGAATCATTTGATATTGATGTACCCCAAGGAGATATTTACTTTGACCCCTTCGGCAGTGGTACTGAAACTATCGAAATGCGTCGAGCAGGTTATGATACTACCACGGGTACAGGTATAGATAACCCCCGTCTTCACCCCAATCTTGTCTCTGGTTTCCTCGATGGTAGTGCCGTTTACGGTTCTGAAGCTGTCCGTGGTAATGCCTTACGTACCCTTGATGGAAGCGGAAAACTGAAAACGAGTCCGGGGGAATTGTTACCTTTTAACAGCTTAGAATACTTCCCTGAGGGGATGTTGGAGAATGATTCGGCGGGTAATGCAAACCCTCAATCTTTATTTGTGGGGGGAGATGTTCGTGCGAGTGAAAATACAGCCCTTGCTTCGTTACATAGGATTTTACTACGGGAACACAATAGTTTAGCTGAACAAATAGCGATTGACAATCCCACCTTCACTGGAGAGGAAATTTATCAACAGGCTCGTAAACTGGTGATTGCTTTGGTACAGAAGATTACCTACGATGAGTATTTACCTTCGTTACTTGGAACTCAACTGTCTGCTTACAGTGGTTATGATGTGACTGTCAACCCGATGGCGAGTACTCTGTTTAATACTACGGCTTTTCGGATTGGTCATTCCCAATCTACTGCTGAGTTAGTTACTGTTGATGAACAAGGTAATACCAGTGAATTGTTAACCACTACCAGTTTCTTTAATACTGAGGCGATTGTTAATGATGGTATTGATTCTATTTTACGGGGTTTGGCAGGGCAATCAGCACAGGAAGTCGATACTAAGGTAATTGATGAGTTACGTAATTTCTTATTTGGGCCACCGGGGGCGGGTGGTTTAGATTTGGTTTCTTTGGGTATTCAAAGGGGAAGGGATTTAGGTTTACCTAGTTATAATCAAGCTCGCATCGATATGGGTTTGACTGCGGTAACTAGCTTTGCCGAAATTACGAGTGATTTGGAAGTACAACAGGCTTTGGCTAATACCTATGATACTGTGGATGATATTGATGCCTGGGTAGGAGGTTTAGCTGAAGATCATTCTTCTGAGGGTATTGTTGGTTCTTTGTTTGATAGTATTATAGTCGATCAGTTTACTCGTTTACGTGATGGCGATCGCTTTTGGTATCAAAATGGGCAGTTGACGGCGGATGAGTTGGCTTGGGTTGAAGGTACGACTCTGGCTAGTTTGATTGAACGTAATACCAATATTACTAATTTGCCTGATAATGTTTTCTCTCTCACAGAAAGTTCTGTCGGGAATAACAATGGGGTGGCGATTACTGGTGATGGTAGCGAGGTGCGTAGTTATGATGGAGAGGGAAATAATCTCACTGATTCTGATTTAGGTAGTCGTGGGGAGAATTTACGTTTAGATTTTACCCTTGATTATGAGGATAGTGTATCATCTCCTGCGGGGGGTGATCGTCCTAGTGCGAGGGTAGTTAGTAATGATGTCTTTGACCAGAATGAAGATATTCTCTCGGCTGAGACTAGTTTGATGGGTGTATTTTGGGGACAGTTCATTGCTCATGATTTGAGTTTAACTGCTACGGGAATTTCTAATACTTTGGAGATACATGGTGATGATTTACAAGGTTCTGATTCTGCTTATCCTTTTGTGGCGGAGAAGTTACCTTTACTTTTAGGACATGATCTTTATGTGGGGTATGATAATCAAATCGATCGTCCGATTTATCTCCCTGCTTTAGATATAGATAATGCGGTGGTTATTGATCCTAACGTTACTACGGTGGTGACTACTGCTAATATTCCTTTTGCTTCGGTAACGGTGTCAGCAGGTAGTTTAATAGATGGTGATGGGAATATGTTCACAGGGGCGTTAAGTATAACCGAAGTTCCCACGGAGTTAACTCCTGCTGCTTTACCAGATAATTTATCTCCAGATTTGGTGGTGACGATACAGCCAGGGGAGATGGTATTCACTCAACTCAAGGGTTTTATGATCAGTTTGGACGAGCAACAGAAGCGATTACCACCGACGGTGAGACGATACAAATTAATCCTGTGGAGGTGCAGAAGGGATTATATTCTCCTACGGCAACTATTAACCCATTATCTGCTCCTCAAGTGTTACTGACGAATAATCCTGTAACGGCTAGTTATGGTGACAGTAGTGGTAACGTTTCATCCACCCAGTTAGATCAAGCAGGACAGAAAATTGGTTCGACAGACGGTGGTGGCTTTACTGGGAATAATCAACGTAATGATAATAATTTAATTGATCAACAAGTTGATAGTTTAGGTAATCTTACTACCTACGAATATGATGACAATGGTAATGTTATTTCTATTAATGAGGAAAGTTTTATTGGTGCTACTGGTAATCTAGAGCTTTCACAGTTAAATGGTGGGAATGGTTTTACGATTAATGGTATTGATATAGGGGTTGAATCGGGATTCTCCGTAGATAGTGGAGGAGATATTAATAGTGACGGGATTGACGACATTGTTATTGGTGCACCAAAAGATAATGATAACGGTTCAGGTTCTGTTTATGTAGTTTTTGGCAGTACGACAGGATTGATTCCTACTCTAGAATTATCAGATTTAGATGGAAATAATGGTTTTGTTATTAATGGTATTAATCAAGGTGACCTTTTCGGTTATTCAGTGAGTATAAAAGGAGATATTAATGATGATGGTATAGATGATCTAATGATCGGTGCACGGCTAGCCGATCCCAATGCCAATAGTTTTTCAGGAGCAAGTTATGTGGTATTTGGCACTGATTCCGGATTTGATCCGGTTTTAGAACTATCTCAACTAGATGGCAGTAATGGCTTTGTTATTAATGGTATTAATGCAGATGATCAGATTGGCAGGAGTGTGAGTATAGGAGGAGATATTAATGGTGATGGTATGGATGACCTGATTATCGGTGCATCAGGAGTTGACGCTAATGGCGGTAATTCAGGAGCCAGTTATGTGTTGTTTGGTAGTGATGAGGGATTTGCTCCCAGTTTTGATTTATCGAACTTAGATGCCAGTAATGGCTTTGTTATTAATGGTATTAATGTAGATGATTTCACTGGTTATTCAGTGAGTATAGGAGGAGATGTCAATGGTGATGGTATAGATGACCTAAGAAAAAACTCTTTGTTTAACGAAACAAAAGCAATCTTATCTGATGCTTTGTGCTGGGAATTTAAATGATAATACTTTAATTTTAGCTTAGGAAATACAAAATATGATCAACTTTTGATTCAAAAAAGTTAAATGTCTTTACTCTTATCATGAAATGTATTAGCTTACAAATTGAAGTGCGAAAATCAAGGTATATTAAAAATAGGTAGTTTCAAAATAGGAGAATAAGTATGAGAAAAATAATGCAGGTACTCGATGTTTTTGAATTACCAGAACAAGGTGTCGTAATCACTGGCACCAACTCTGATTTCGATCTTCTAGAAGATCAGGTTATTCGACATTTGATTGGTAATAAGATTTTGCTAGAAACACCTGATGGCAAAGAAATTGAAGCAGAAGTTTCTATTGTTGATATCGGCAAATCCTTAATAGGAAAGAAAAACATAAGTATTTGTTTGTTCCCAACTATTCATTTATCAGATATTAAACTTAATTCGACTGTTTTGGGGTTCCGACAGCAAACAGATAAAAAACAACGTTAGATGTAGTATTGTTCATTCTTGAATAAATTGGGGAAATCAATATAAATCAAGAGCTTCTAGGATAAGAATACTTCCAAGAAAAAATGATCCGAAAATAGAGACTGGTTGGGGTTATATGGACAAAACAGGTAACATCATTATAGAAGATCAATTTGAACTTACCAGACCATTTATAAATGGATTAGCCAAAGTACGACTTAATAATAAATGGGGCTATATTAATCGCCAAGGAGAATTGATTTGGTTTGATTATTTTGAAGCAGAACCACCACAATGGAAAAAAGTTTACTAGCACGATCGTTGATCGGTAGTGCGATCGCTTTCGTAGGTTGGGTTGAGCTTTGAAAACGTTGGTAGATAAATAATATACTATACTTAATCGTGCGAAACCCAACACCATTGTCTATATCAGGATGAATAAATTATGAATCCTGAATTATGAATATCTTCTTAATCATTTTTCTATTTGATGTATGTGTGTGAATGGGATCGTCTTATTATCAAAGTAAATCATACAATTGCTTATTAAACTTCCATCTCATAATTTTTTCCCCGTCCATAATGAACCGCCATCTGTTTCTGACGACTGCGCTTCATTTCTGTCACCAATTGTCTCACTGTTTGATTGGTATCTTCTAGGGCTTCAGCATAAACCCTCGTCTTATACTTCGCTCGACTCAACTGCACGTAACTCAATTCGAGATCCTGCATATCACCACCCATAAGAACGTAAGTATTGTAGCGAGTCTCACCCTGAGCTTTATGAGTGGTGCTGGCATAGCCTAACTGGATATGCTCACAGGCTTTGGTATGGATGGTTTTCTGAGAACCATCATCAAGCTTTACGGTCATTTTCTTACCCTTGATATCCTTCACAGTTCCAAACTGTCCGTTTTTCACGCCATGATGACGATCGTTACGAGTAAAGACAATGCGATCGCCAACATACATTTTCTGACCCTTAACTCGCAAATTATCTCGACCTAATAAACCAGCATCCTTACGACTTAATTGTGCCAGACGATTGAGGTGAAATACATCATCCCGATAAGCAGCCAAAATCAGATGATTATGGGGCTTGGATAGACCATATTTTGCCCAATCTTTCATCAGTTTGTCTTTCGCCGTTTCTGAAGTTTCAGCAATATGTACCAGTCCTCGATCGAGATGCTCTTTAAGAGCTTGTTGAGCCTTACCATCAGCAATATTTTTAACTGCTTCTCTTGCCCATTCCTCTTGCTGTCGGGTGATATTATTCAGTTGAGCGTAACCTAATAGCTTCATCAATTTACGTTTTGCCCCCCCTGCCCCAATCGGCTGTAATTGACGATGATCTCCCACTAATACCAACTTAGAACCCGTCTGGGTTGTTTTCTCAATCAACTGAGCTAACTGCTGTAAACATTCCCCTACCCCCTGTTGAATCTCATCCCAAGAAAGAGCAAAAGGCGTTGCCATAATAGCTGTTTTGGTGAGTAATTCTCGTTTGGTAAAATGGGCATTATTCTCCATAATTTCACCCAAAGCTTGCTGACTTAGCATCACAGAAGTATTTTCTGGAACAGTAACATATGACTGAGTGGGAGCCTGATAGTGATAGGACTCCCCTACCCTTTGCCACTGTTCAAATAATTCTTCCCTGGCTGCATAACCTTTAACGTCTCTGGTTTTAAGAGCAGCTACCTCAGATGCTTTAGCACTGTTGAGATTATTTTTTTCCAGATAATCCTCGATCGCCTGACGACGTTTGGAAAACTCCTCTATCAGCCCTTTATCAATACCTTTAATTTCAAACCAGCTTTTAACCCTTTCTGCTCGTAATCCAAGTTGCTGTTGCAGTTCCTTAGCTAATTCGGCTCGATAAATCGCTCCTGCGAGCATTTTATTGCGATAAAGGGAGTTATTCTCGATCGTCCCCGTAGAACCATCAGGACGTACAGCCACATTAAATACCAAAGCATGGGTATGCAATTGTGGATCTAAAGCACGACTTGTGCCATGTTCAAACATCCCTACCACTAGTTTGGCAGGAACATGCTGATGACCCCCCTTCCCCATTCTCGTAATAGTCTGCTCTTCAAGATAATTAAGAGCTGTTTCTACGGCTTTTTGCTGTGCTTGTTGAACAATCTGACGAGTTTGCCTATTAGCTTGACTCCAGAATACACTGACAGTTTTGGGAGCAGAAAAGGTTAAATCATACCCAGGACGACGATTATCCGCTCCAGCATTTTGCACCAGTTTCCCCTGCCCTTTTGGACTAAAACCACGAAATAAATGTTTGAAGGTTTCGTCATCAACCATTCCAGACAAAGCGAGAATTTCTGCTCCTTTGCCAAACCATTGTCCCGGCGGTTCTCCTCCTTCAAGGTAATAATCTTCTTTGGCTAATGACGTGTAATAGGTTTCACTCCCGCTGGAGTTTCCCATCGCTTTGATTGAGAGCACTTTTTCTAACGCTTAATACGAGCGTATCGTTCATCTAACGGGTTTTTTTCTGGCACAGATAGTGATTGTTTTTGTCTGTTACCTGAACGACTATCTGGTGGTGAAATCGTTGTCATGGGTGACGGTTTTTGCAATTGTTCCAGAATAGCAATCAAAACATCATCCATCCTCTTTCTAAACTGTCGCTGTTGCCTTTGTTCTCTTTCCAGAGTTTCCCAAAGACGATCGACGTCATCTTTCAACTCGTTAATTTCTGCAACAATATCCTGTTTAAATTCTTCCTCAGAATTCAATAGTAGTGACGAAGAAAATAATTCTTTGGCATAAAGTCCTGGACTTTTAAATCCTCTTCTTTGTGCTTCTTTTTTTGCTTTTTGGTGTCTCTCATATGGCAGTTTAAACTGGACTAATTGAGATGAATATTTAGCCATCTTCATGTATTTATAAAATAATCCATAATATACCTTTTTTAAGTATAGCAATAAAAAAAATAAATGGAGCAAGTATACTTCGGTATACCAGCTAAATCCTTTTCATTTGGGAGTATTAAATATATTGACTAGTAATCAGCATCCCAGGTGCGTCGGGTGTGAAAATCAATTCAGGCAATAAATCATAAGAATATTATTTTGACGGCGATCCTCATTATCAATAGAAAAAACTTGAGAATTTACCTTGTTGTAATCTAAAACTTGTTAAGATTTGAGTGGAAATAAAAGCTCTAGTTTGACTAAAATCAAACAATTTTATTGTCAATTTATTAACATTTTTATTGAGTTTTCTGTCTTAAATGAGATGAATATTCTAACATTTTTAAAACAATTCTTGGTCAAAGTTACTGATAAATTTTGAGTAAATAAATCAACACCTTTTAACGCAATAAATAACCAAATATTGCATATTTTGAACGTATGTTACTATTTTAATGATAATTTTCAGACATCTATTGAATATTTATCTACGATAGCGATCGCTTCAAAACAACTTCAAATTATTAATTCGAGTAAAAAGATTAGGGTCAATTTCAGCTGAAATTTTCACCTCATAAGCGCTTTTGAGACCAGAGAGATGAAATAACTATCGAATTTATTATGAGCCACATAAAAGCACTATATTATGCCAATTGCCCTATTATTAATCCTATCTTCTTCATCTTTAACCAAATAAAAGAATCTTTCATTCCTTTTGTCGTACTAAATTAAATCATCGGTTGTGACATTCAGTGCTAATGCGATCGCTTTTATTGCTGGTACTGAACCTGGCTTTTTTCCTGACTCAATAGCAGAAAGATAAGATTGGGGAATACCTGCACGCTCTGCTAACTCGCTTTGTATCATACTACGATATTCACGCCACAGCGGTATCAAAGATTTTCCTGCTTGATATGCTTCGCTTAATTCATAAGTAAATTCGGCGGGTAAAAATTCACCAGCATTTTTTACTGCCTGATCATAAGCTGCTATATCTTCAAGCATGTCTCGGTCCTCTAGCAATGCTTCAAAATCTTCTATTGGTATTTGAGCAAATATTTTACCATTTTTCTCTATTCTTTCAACATCCATAATTCTATCTCCTAATGTTTATAAGCACGACCTCTTGGAAGAACATCTATCATAAATAAAGTCATCACCTCATCATCAAGATTATAAAATATTCGCCAGTCGCCAACTCTTAACCTATACCCTTCCCTGTTTTGCAACTTTGTCACATTATTATGCTGTGCATATGGATCTTTTGCTATCTGTGCTATTTTAGCTTGAATACGTTTAGACCACTGAGGTTGCATACGAATTAGTTTGCGACTAGCTTTGGCTTCTATGACTATTTTATACATGTATTATTATCCTTGATTTTAAAATCATTTTGGATGATTCCTCTAAAACCTTTAAAATCAGTAGCTAATTTTTAGTCACATTTTACATTACGCACAATAATTATATCTAATAGATATAATTGCGTCAACTAAAATATTTCCTGTAAATATATTTTAAACATCAGCAAGATAGTTATTTCATTGTCAAAACTAACAACAACGATAGACAAAATTTTTCCCAGCGATACTAATTTCGCTATAATCAATGCTAAGGTCACAAGCGATCGCATCAAAATCTAAATAACATTGAATACGCTCTGGAATTTCTCCAAATAACCCCTGCTCGACAAATTCATAAGCAAGCTCTTTCATGTTATCCATTTTGTATATATCAATCTCAAAATTATCTGGCTCATATGCAGCTAAATCAAAGTGATATCCACACTCACCGACAGCAATAATCACAGTAATTTTTTGGTATTCTTCCCATTCATCACAAGTGTCCAAAAAGTCATGAAAATTTCCCTGATGAACTCCTAATGCGTTGAAATACTCACAGTCAAGATCATTACCATCAATAAACTGAATTTCAAATTCCTCAACTGCTTGACCATAATCATTAGTGCATTGATTACGCTTTATTTGATACTCCTCTACTGTCTGAAAAAAGAAACCATTAGCAGAAATATCATAGGGTTGAGCAAATAATTGTATCATCATTACTCTCCAACATATCTGCAACTAATTAAACTATTATTTTCACTAGCACATACTGCGATTGTACGCATATCAACTATTGTCGGATAAAGACCTTGTTGAAGTAAAGTAATGATTCCTTTGGCATAACTCTCAATTGCTCGAATCCAATCAAAATCTTCTCGTGCGCTCAATAAATTTTCTTGTTCTGAAAAAACAGCAGCAGCATCAGCACAAATACTCCATATACCAACAAAACCGCCAATTTTTTGAGGAAGATTGTTATATATGTTTTCATATACATTCTTGTCTTCATGAACAATAGCAGCAATTGCCGCTACATTTTCGCCATACAATTTTAGATCTTTCATCGTTGTCATCCTTTGGATTAATAATAGGTTGCGTATGCAACCCTGCCCTTCGGCGAGAATGGGGTGTCCAAACGGAAGGAAAAATTGATAAGAGTTGGTGCGGTACGCAGGCTGTAGGCCGAGTACACGGTCTTGTCTATTTTTCTTGAAGTGCGGCGAGGGGCAAAGCCCCTAAGATTAGGTAATGGGTAATGGATAATGGATATTACATCAAAATATTATTCATCAAGTAATTTCTCCAATTGATTTAATAACGATTCTAGTTTTTTTCGCTTTTTAGGTTCTTTCCATAACTCTTTCTTTCTCTTGACTTGTTTATAGGTTTTATCAAATCGACTAGAAAGAGTTTCTTCTTCTTTTGAAAAAGTCAGTAATTTTATTTTTTCTTTAATCTGATTTAAAGATAGGGAATTATCGATCGCTTCTTTTAATATTTGTTTTTCTTGTGTTTTATCCTCAACCTTAGCGATTAACTTAGCTTTAGTATAGGCAATCTTACCTTGATAAATACTGTCCAAAATATGATCAGGTAAATTGAGCAGAGGTAAACGATGAGTTCTAAATGATTCGACGCTTAATCTGCCAACCCGTTTAAATACCTCTTCTACTATTTGATTTTCTTCACTACGGACAACGTTGTCCGTAAGTTTTCGAGAACTATTTGCCATTTGATTAAGTAATGATATAACCTGTTTTCGATTAGTCTTTAATCTAATTTCTAATAGGTTCAAAATTGCTTCGGTTTCTTCTACAGGATTTAAGTCTTCTCTTTGTAGGTTTTCGGTTAAAGCAAATTGCTTGGCATCATCATCAGACATTTCTTTAATAAATACAGGCACTTCCTCTAAGCCTACTTCCTTTGCGGCACGATAACGTCTTTCACCAGCGACTAACTCATAATCATCATTAATGGTTCTCACTAATAAAGGTTGCAAAATGCCATCTTTTTTGACAGAAGCTATTAAGTCGGACATTGCTTCAGGAGAAAAATAGCGACGTGGCTGTGAGTCTGGTAAATGTATTTTTTCGATCGGAATAGAAGGTGGATTTTCGTTAGTGCCATCATCCCGAAAGAGATTAACATTTTTAAAAACCCCTCTGCTTGAAGTATTTTTTTTATGTTTTTGTGTCATGATAATTCTTCTATTTTAGTGGCTAACAAATCAAATAATTCCAAACTTTTTTTATGTTTTTTACTCGATAAAGCAAGGGGTTCTCCTGATTCTGATGCTTCGGCAATAGCAGTCGCACGAGTAATAGGAGGAAAAATAGGTGCAACTTCTTGTAAATATTCCTCTAAAGTATTGAGAGTTCTTTTATCCATCGAGACAAAAATCATTTTTCTGTTCTATATTTTAATGCTCTGTTCAGGATAATATTGTCCGTAATAAAGATTGGATTACTCAACTAAATGTTTGTGGCGACTAATAATGAAACTATAAGCCGCTGGTTTCAATTACAAAATTATTTCACGATCAGCTTTCTCTAATAACTTCTGTTCGTCTTGATTGTAATAACTAGGAGGTTTACACATATAAGGACAAGAGGCTAATGGTTCGGGTTTAGCTAGTTTCAATCCTAATGTTGTTGCTTTATTATCAGCATCTTTATCAACAGGCAACCAAACGGATACTACTTTTTTAGGAGGTTGACGCTTTCATTTTGTGCTTAAATCACAATTTAATGTAGGGTAAAGCTGATCAAGCATGAAGTTTGTATCATTGCCTTGAACATGTAGCTACGGACAACGTTGTCCGTAATTTAAAATTATGTGATTTAAACAAAATATTTTGTGGGGAAAATAAAAACGTGGGGAAAATAAATTATTTCCCCATTAAAGTCCTTCCCCATGTTTTTATAATAGCTCTAATTATTATATAGTATGCTTTTCAAGATTTTTGGCAAAATATGGATCATTGAGTCATCATATTAGTTAAGCAAACATTTTATAGCTAATGAAGAAAATCAGGAGGTGAATGTTCAACATGGTTTGGTTGTTTTTATCTAAATTGATTCGGTTAGAATCTAGTCAGATTTTAGCAGTGTTGTTCAATGATCTAACAGCTGTTTTGATAAGGGCATTGCCTGAATCAGCATCGATGATTGATATCATTTCCGATACGATCAGCTTCATGTTATTAGCTTATTTTGCTATTGCGATTTTATCGATCGCCTTATCCATAATGAAAGATAGTCGGAGGTGATGTCATATATGCTTGTAATTGTTTTGAGAAGTAAAAACGCATATTTCTCTTAAGCAAATGAGGAATCCATATTTCAGATACCGAAATAGATTCCCCTTTTTCAAATATTACTAACTTAATTTTAACTCAAATCTACCTTTTATTCATGCCATGAAGGCATGTGATAAACCATGCACCTTGAAAACTTAGAAAAAATCTCCTTTGAGGAGGTACGTTGGCTTGTTTATTTTTTAACAGTCGGCAGTATTGCTAGTGTTCATAGAGGTATAGGCTATTTAGGCTTATTCCTTCTGATTATGTTATTGGTCACTGTTATGACCGTATGTAGTCGATCGAAGAATCCACGAATCAGACGAGGCTTTGCTTTTGGGATGGTAGCTGGTGCGATTTTATTGAGTCTATCTCACATATTTTTATTTGCCCAACCAGCTCATGCCATTTTTGCTGCTCTCAAAGATTTTATGGCAGAGGCATTACCAGAGTCGGCACCGATGATCAATACGATTTTTGACATGATTACCTTAATGTTGCTTGCATATTTTGCAATCGCAATGGTTGGTATTGTCAGCTCAATCATGAACGGTCAACCCTTTGTTACAGCGATTCAAACACCTGCCATGGTCATCATTGTTGTGACTGTTACTGATGTTTTGACTGGTATTCTTTTGGGGCAATAACATTATGGACAATTACCCAAAAAGAATGAGCCGAACTCTAGGTCAACCCCCTAGCTTATTTGGTATTCAAGGCAAAATGCTTCTGCCTTGGATCATGATTTTAGGATTGATACTTTTTCTCTGTAGTCTGTTCAATATTACTCTGCATGTCCGAATTGTATTGGGATTAGTCGGGATCATTGCTTGGTGGTTACTTAATGGTAAAGATAATTATTATTTTGCCTCAAGGCTATTAAGGCTAAGAACACCTAAATACAGAAGAAAAAGAATGATTCATCTTTCCTTACTAAAAAAAGGAGGAGGGAATAATGGTTAGTTTTCTCAAACGTATCAAGGCATTGAAACATAGTAAAGCACCCAGAGAAATACCCTATGAGGATGAAACAACGCCAATTTATTGTTGTTGACCCTAAATTTACTTCACAAGACTGTAGTAATTGTGGTCAAAGAGTCAAAAAATCTTTGAGTACTCGCACCCATCAATGTAATTGTGGCACTGTACTTTGTCGCGACCACAATGCAGCATTGAACATTTTAAATAAAGGTACGGGCGGGCAGCCTGAAACCACTCCAGTCTATGGAGTCAACGCTTCTGGACAGATGACCCTCTGGTTGATGGATGAAAGTCTTGATGCTAAGGTCGCTGGTTGAACGAAGAACCTCTAGATTTCTTAGGAATCCCGCGTCTCCGACGCTGGGAGGATGTCAATGAGCAAATGCCTTTACCTATTCAGGTTAAGACAACACCTAAGCCTATGATGACGAATACACTACCTCAAAGATTAGTCACATCGCCACCGAAACCGATTATTACACCAAAATCTCCAGTAATTAATCAAACCCGGCAACCGACAAATCCACCAACAGATCCGCAAAAACTCGAAAAAGTTACCCAACTTGGTGTTTTTTACGGGCAAAAAAGCATCCCAAAAACACCTGTTGAATCTTCTCTTAAACAGGAGGAAAACCTAGTAGTATCGCAAAATAAAGAGCTAAAAGAAAAAGATACTTCCGTCCTAGTATCGTCAGTATCGGGTTTGACATTATCGATCGGCAACACTGTAACTGCTACGACAATGCTACCTATTCTATTTGATAATCGTCGTCAGCAAAAGGTGTTGCTAAAAACCAATGCTTCTTTAGGGAATTTAGCCAAAGATACTTACTTGATTGCTAATGTCAGTCATCAAAATGGTGCTCTTACTGCCTTTGTTACTGGATATATCGTCAATGACGAGGTCAAGTCTATTCCCGATGAGAGCATTATTATTGTTGCAGAAAATCGTATGCCTTTAATGGCACAGCAACATCAGCCTAATCAAGACGTTTCTTTTAATCGCCTGTTACTCAAGGGATTAGGTAAGGCTCTCGAATACGATAATCTTCCTGATTTTAGCTCGGTCACGACGAATGGTAATAGTACCATTAAGTACCATTACTCAAACTTCTAGAGGCAATAACAATGTAATTTCAAGCTTTTTGGAAGGCTTTGTCGATGAATTGAGTTCAGATTTAGATCGTCGTGCTTCTCGTGTTTCCAATCAATCATCGTTTTGGTCTCTTCCTGCTGAAACGACAGTTCACTTATTCGTTGTTCAACCGATTAAATTATGAAAACCTCTATTTCTATAGGTTTGAGTGTCATTTTCAGTACTGAAATATTATTTGTTGCAACTTTACCTGTATTGGCTCAAACCACTAAAACGATCAATGCAACTGAGAATAAAGCTATTCCAGTAAAGGTTTATCAAGGCTACAGCGTCAATATCCGCTTTATGCAAACAGATGAGTTTATCACCTATGCCAATTTAGATAATCCCTCTCGTTACAGCATGAGCTTTGATGAAATTTTATGTGAAGGTAATCAAAGTTGTGACCCTGGACAACCACAATTGATTCATTTGCGTTTACTTCAAGGTGTTAAGTTGCCTCATCTTACGTCTTCACCACGAGGAAAGACATTTTTAACTGTGAAGACAAGGGATAAGCAAAAACGTATTTATCTCTAAGTGTTTCACTTGTCTCCTAGCGTTGGTAGCCCATCTTATCACACGTTGAATGTGAAGAATTCTCAGAGTTCATCCCCGTTATCGAATCCCATACCTTTATCAAATAATCCGACGATGCAGGTTAAAAGTCGTAATCTTATTAATCTTACTCATGTCGCTGAAGGTATTACTTGGGCTCAAAGTGAGAATCGACTACCTGATAACCCTGAATTATGGAAACGAGTTCACCACTTTATTGCTTTGGTAAAACAAGGGCATGATTACGTGGACGCGATCGCACTATCCAAAGTTTCTTCTTCTCTTATTCGTCAATTAGAAGCTTGGGGAAGGGGGGAAGGTAAAGAGTAGGGAGTGGGTAATGGGTAATGGGTAATAGGTAATAGGTGAAAAACCATCAATTTGACATTTTTCTAACTATTAATCTCTCTTTGTTCGTTATTACTATTACTTATTCTATTTTCTCCTGACTTCTGTCTCCTTACTCTTATCTCCCGTCTCCTGAATTTTTCTTCCTTATCAATCAAATTACTATGTTACATAAAAAAATTAAGCCTAAACGTTACCTCACCAGTATGGTAACAATAGCCGCACTAGAAGTTTCACCTATCCCGTCACTTTGGCATCCAACCCCTGTTGTCGCTCAAACAAATACGAATACTATTTCTGTTGAGTTGATCGAAAATTTAAGTTTTGCTTCCTTTGCTAGTACTGTTCAGGGAGGAGAATTTATTGCTAGCCCTGAACTTATTCAGATTCTTGGTTGGAATCCTTCTACCACATGGAAAACAGGGGATATCATTATCGATTTTATGCCTATTGGTCATTTTGATAATTTAGGTAATTGCCTATGCTAATATTGTTTTTAATCAATATCAGAATCAGTTGAATCGTAGTATCGTTGGTTCTGATAAAGAAGGCTTTAACGTCTATTGTCCTCAGAATTGCCCTCATATCGAGTTTAGTCAGCCTTCTTGGTTAGCTGGTAGTCAGTGGATTACTGGTAACACCTTTGAAGTCAAAGGAGGTAAAGGGATTTTAGGTACGGTGAATGGAGGCAAAGAACCCGCAGGCAGACATCCATTTGGGGCTAGTTTCAAGGTTGTACTATGGGATGTTGACGAAGCGGGTGGTCGTGGTGATATGGCGATTTTCTTCCGTTTCTGTGTCAAAAAAAACTTTGTGAATTTGGGATGTACTCCCTATTTCATTGGCCCGATTCCCTTTTTCCCTGTCCATGAAAAAACTTGGATACCGATTTAGGAGGGTAGGGGAGATGAATCAATCAACGGACATTACTAAACGGGTGATGATGTCTTTATTATCGAGAACTCAAGCCATTGATATGGATACGATCATCATCCTCGTCATCCTTATTATTTTGGTATTACTGATGAGCTTGCTACAAAGACGACATCCTTTATTGGCTAATGCCTATTGGGGAGGATTTTGGGAGTATCGAACCGCTCGAAGCAAAGCTGAACGACAACAGCAGACTGACGAACTAGAATTTTCTCTTAATTCAGGCAATTTACCTGTAACTGATGCTCAACGTAGTATTTTTGTCTCAGGGATGCCTGGAAGTGGAAAATCTTATAGTGTGATTGTACCTGCTATTTTAGATGCTATAGGTCAGGATTTACCGACTATTGTTTATGATTTTGCTTATCCTGAACTATCAACAAAAATCGCTGCTTATGCCCAATTTAGAGGATATGATCTTCATATTTTTGCTCCTGGGTATGAGGAAAGTGGGATTCTCAATCCTGTAGATATTCTTGAAAATGAAGAGGATATAGATACCGCTAGGCAATTAGTACGTATTGCTAGTGAGAACCAATCCCGTCAATCTAGTCATGGTAATGAACGCTTTTTTACTCGTGGGGGAGTTAGCCTTGCTGAAGGGGCATTGGCTTTTGCTAAAGGTACAAAATATACCGATGTGATGATGGCTAGTGCTATTTTAGAATTGCCTCAACTTGTACAAAGAATACAACATTCATCGACTATTAATCCTTGGGTGAGACAGTCTTTTGCTCAACTTATTGCCGTAGCAGACAGTGAAAAAACTGTGGCTAGTTTGATTGGTTCAGCTCAAGATATTTTTAAGGATTTTTTGCGACCACGCTATCTAGGGGCATTATGCGGTTTTTCTACTATCCCTCTGTGTTTAGAAGGAAAAAAATTACTAATTTTAGGAGTCGATCGACCACGACGAGCTGTAGTAGCCCCTATTATCGCCAGTATCCTCGATTTTATGGTGGCGAAGAATGCAACACCCTATCGTCAGAAACCAATTTTTATTGCTCTTGATGAGGCCCCTTCTTTATATCTTCCTTACCTCAATCATTATATTGCTGAAAATCGTAAATTTGGCATGTCCTTTCTTTTGGGGGTGCAGAATCACGAACAACTCTCCCATAGTTATTCCCATGAGTTAGCTCAAAGTATTTTTAGTACTTGTGGCACCAAGATTCTCGTTAACCCAGGGGAATATAACTCGGCAAAGCTCTATAGTGACTTACTTGGTGACGTACAGGTAAATTACTGGCAACGTACCACTAACCGTGGTGGCTCGAAAGCTAGCCATAGTTTCTCACCCCAGCATCGTACCAAAAAATTATGGGAACCAGCTCAGTTTCTCAAAATGCAAGAGGGGAGGGCGGTGGTTGTCTCCCCTGGCTTTAGCAATCGTAAAGAAGGGTTCATTCCCCTGAAGCACCGCTTTCGCTTATCTGAATTAGAGCAAAAAGCGATCGCTTATAGCCAGTCTTATTGGCATCAACTTCGTGATGAATTGGCTAATAATAGCCCACAAAGACCAATTACTAATGAGGAAATGCTTTTATATCGTCAGGAAGCAGAAACCTTATTACCTCTTCCTCGTTAGAGAAAAAGTCAAGAGTGAGAAGTCAGGAGTCAGGAGACAGAAGTCAGGAGTCAGGAGATACCGAACCACAATTGCTGGAGAATTAGTTTTTAACTATTAGATGAAAATTGAAATTAATCATTTTTCCTCACTAAACACTCAAAACTTCTTACTTCTTATTTCTTACTTATTCCCTATTATTTCTTCCCTATTACCTATTACCCATTACCCATTACCTAAAAATGATTACTCGCTCAAATATACCCACATTAAAAATGGCACTTTCAATGAAAACAACACAAGTAAAATCTCCCAGTCTTGCTCAATGGTTAGAAGAAAATCGCCCTTTATTAAAACAAGCAAAAAAACATGGTTACAGTAGTAAAGATGTGGTCAGTTTTTTGGATTCCCAGAATGTCCCGTCCACCACCAAAATGATTGAAAAAGCAACGGGAAGGGGGCTAACAAAGGAAACCCGAAAGCTTGCTAAACAGATTGAGTTATCCGTCAAGCAATATCAACAACTAACGATATCTTTTACCCAATGGTCGTCTCAAAGCAATATTTTGAGTAAATATGAGGTAATTGAGGCATTAAAAGATGAGATCGATCTAGCCTTGAAAAACGGCTATGATTTTGATGATATTGCCGATATTCTTACTGTTGAAGGTCATTCTATCTCAGGACGATCGCTCAAAAGCTACTACCAACAAATTTCACAAACAATTTCTGAGATTGAAGAAAATACTATTGAGCCAGAATTATCACAAGAAACCACTGAGGGTGAGGGTGAAATCAAAGAACAACGCTTAGTAGAAACGACTGCAACTATGGTTGAAATGAAAGAACCAGAAGTTATTGAAGAATTGCTTTCTCATATCGAAGCCCCACGTACTGTGTCACCAAAAAAAGCAAAAGTAGCTACCTCAACTTCTCGAGAACAACCTTCCCATGTTCAAAAGACTGCTTCAAAAAAAATCAAGAACTCTCCCTCTCCTTCAGCACAGGAGTATAAACCTCCTAGTTTGAGAGAGTTTGACGAATCACAATTAGAAGAATTATTGAATTTATGAGGAAATAAACAATGAATAAGCAGATTTCTTTTGTCTTGAATGATAAGGGAGGTGTCGGCAAAACTACCGTTTGTTCGGCACTGGTGGAAGCTTTACTAACAAGTAACCGAGCCTTTTCCCTTTTTGATGCCGATCGCTCTAACCCTGATGTGAGAGCGGCATATAAAGACATTACTCAATGTCGTATGGCGTTGTTCTCCGAAGCCGATCGCTTTCAGGACAGTCCCAATAATATTTATAATGCAGCACAAGATAAGCCTGTATTGGTTAATTTACCTGCCCAAGTACAAGCTCCCCTTTTTCAATGGTTCAATGAGAATGAAATTTTGGAGATAGCAGAAGAAGAAAAATTACAGTTTTACCTGTTCCACATTACCGATGGACAATATGAATCTATTAATATTTTACTTCAATATCTAGAGTTCTTTGGAGATCGGGTAGAACATATTCTAGTCAAGAATTGGGGTAAGACGGAAAACTGGCAATTAGTTAACAATCATCCCCAATTACAAGAATATATTCATAACTATCAAATTCGGGTTCTCAATTTCCCTAAATTCCACGGCATTAAGGAACTAGAATTTATTCGTCAAAATCGTCTGAGCTTTTCTGATGCTTTAGCTCATTCTGATTTTAATGCCATCTCTCGTCGTCGTATTACTCGATTTTTGAGGGAAACAAGGGAATGTTTTGCTCCTATTTACCATATTTTTAATCATGACAATGAAGAAGAATCTAGTCTTACCACCCCATGCCACCACACAACTGCTTGATGTGGCGTTGAATAATAAACCTGCCGAAGTACAGGCGAAAGCACGAGAGATTTCTCAAAAACTCAATATTCACCCTGATGATGAATTGTTTGTTTTGGTGGCAATCATCTGCAATTTGGAGGTTTTGTTGGAAACAGGGCCTCAACAATTTGAACAAGCTATAAATTATTTTCAGGAGGAACTCGAAGAATGGTCAAACCTAAATCTAAAGACTTTGTCAAACATAACCAACAAAAGCGAGACGATTTCATTACTAGCAACCAGCTCTCAAAAGCTCGCGATTATTCTGCTCGAATTGAACGAAACTTGCAACAAGTTGATCAAACAACTGCAAGACTCAAACCACAACTTACACAGCTCTCTGAATCAGTTAAACAAACAACAAGGGAGCTTGAGCAATTCTCTGCATCATCTACAAAGGAGTTTTCACAACAATACACAGCAACTCAAGACGATGCAACGGACGATCGCTGTTCTCTACCAAAAAGTCGCTCTTCTCACCGAGCAAAGGTCAAAGACAAAGAAATGGAACTCGATCTTTAATCTATTGGTTAGTTCGTTTCTAAGTAGTACTTTGACTGTTATTTTTCTCTGGTTAGGATGGTCGATGATACCAGAGTTAAAACCTACGACTAATACATCTTTGCTGAATGAGGAGTCTATCTTACTAGTGCAGATGTAAAGCTATTGTGGTGAAAGCTGATGCTTTCTACTTGGTTAAATTTACGATTACGGACAACGTTGTCCGTAATTTCAGATTGGAGGAAATCCCAAAAAACTGATTTTAATCATTGAGGCTGTTTTTCTATTTTCTTTTTAACAAATCCAATGAAAGCTTTATCTGGATTATTGAGTGGCTCACCTTTTTGAGTGGTATATTCAATGAAATCTTGATGAATAGCATAGATATCCCAGCCAGTTCCTACTTCTAGGGTTAGTGTTTTGGCTATTTCAAGGGCAGTATCGGTTTTACGAAACCAATAAATTTTTAGATGGGTGATTGTGCGTCCAGTACGTTTAGGTTCTGCCGATATCTTATATTCAGTCAGGAAGGAAACTTCATCGATTGCCGGTTGGATAGCATATTTGTTTAAATGACCAAAACTTTTGAGTTGGCCACTAGGAACACCTAATAATCCTCTTATTGCTTCTACAGTAAGGGTCTCGTGATGAATATACTGCAAATTACAACGACGTTGGAGAAATTCATATAATGCCAGACTATACTTGCTCGATAACTCAAACATTACCTTGGTATGGAGTCGGGCGAAAATCTGTGTATCTCTGATGATTTGCACTAAATCAGGAGGAAAGCTATAGGTTACATTCGAGCGTTTGCCAATTTCATTAGAACCAAGTAGAGATATCTGCCGCACAGATGATTCCCCATCACGATTACGATTAATTCTGATTTGCACGATCGACGACATCAGACGACGAAAAGAGGCTTCTAAGTCGTGATTGTTGCTATTACAATGCTCTGTCAGTTGTTTTCGGCTGATACTATGCTTACTTTGGGTGAAAATATTGTTCCAAGCGTTACCAATTAAGAGATTATAAATACGTCGATCTTGTAGTGTTAAAGGTGACATCTCAACAATATCAACCAACTCTTCTGGCTTGACGATCGACGATAAGTCTTCTGGTACTTTGGGAAAAATAGCAGAGGCAATCTCATTCATAAGAGGAAAATAGCCTAACTATCAACAATCAGCAAGTCATAAACTGATATTTGATATTTATTGTGGATAAATCGATCGTCCCTTTTCCCAATTTTCTGATAGTTACTCCCAAATAACTGATTTTAATTTCCCAAATTGCTGATTTTAATTTCCCAATTTTCTGACAGTTACTCCCAAATAACTGATTTTATCGAGATATTGGGGTTGTTTTTCAAATAGTTATTGTGCCTGAACACAGAACACATAAGAACATATAAATAACACAGAACATGATTGCCTGTGGATAAGACGGGTTACACCCTTGGATAACGCTACGCGTTACCCACTTACCCACAAGGCACAACAAGTGTTTTTATAAATTTTTGTTTTGTGTTTGATCGAAAAAGAATTCTGACCGCTTTTCAGGCAAGGCAGAAGGCACTCCGCAGAAGGTTAAGTTATCGGTGTTTAGTCTCACAGCAAGAGCGAAAACTTTCCTCTGTCTGCCTTTCAACTCCTGCCTCTTTTGCTTGATAGCTGGATAATTCATGTTAAGGTTATTTCTAGCTTGCCTCAGCAAAACATTACGATATCAAGTCCGAGAAGCTGATCGATTGTCTGTCAAAAGTCCAATTTTAACGCGTTCGCACTATACTCGGTCGAAAATGTCTTAGACACCTAATCGGTCTTTAAGAACCTCGTATTGTTCCTCGTGTTTTTTCGGATTTGTCTCTTTCAATTTTTTTAGGTTCTGTAATTTCCACTTGATAGCTGGAAAACTCTCAAAATTATATATGCTCCAATCAGGTTTTAGAGCTTTAACACTCAGCAAAAATTTTTTGTCCTGTCGTTTCAGATTTTGGTGAATGATGGCAATTAGATTTTCCCTTGTAGTTTCAAAATCATCATAAGTAAATGGTTCGGTGCTCATGCCTTCAAAATGGTTCTTCATTGTTAGGCGCAGATCTTGTAAATTGGGCTTAATGATTTCGTGGATAGGTCGATCACTACTTAAAAGAGATAACAAAAACCCCGTTTTAACGTTCTCTGTAAATCCCTCATTTGCTAAAAGATATTTCACGTCAAATAAATCTCTCGGATGCTGACGATCCAAAGCCGCACAGATTTTCCCGCCGTAAAGCTGTCCTATCGGCATTATGGGCATAGCACAAAATACATCGAATTCATCCTGTGCTTTATCACATAAGATCATTGTCTGTGGAGAGAGCAATGTGCCTCTTCCCACCAGATTAACTTCTAGCTTGATATTTGTCCCTTGGGCTGAAATAAACAGTTTGCCAACATTTTGCCTATGCACAACACGGACAGAGGGATTTATTTTTTCCAGGTTGCCTTTGATACGCTCAAGAGCCACCGCAATATTTTTTAGGGAAGTTGCCCTATCCTCAATGGGAAGATATGTCAGATCAATATCAACCGAAATCCGAGGCATATTGCGTACAAATAGATTGATCGCTGTACCACCATGCAGAACAAAACAGGTTTCTTTGGCCACTTCCGGTAATGTATTGAGCAATAATGCAGCTTGTTTTTTATAGCTGGGTTTTGTCATCTGGTTCTAATTCTTTGGGGACGGTTATTTGATATTGGGCAACATAAACACCGTTTTTCACAATACTACGTTTTCCACTGCCAAAATCAAAGTTGTTCAAATTCAGATATTCAACCCAAGGATGTTTTGCCTTTTGAGCCATGTATATAAAGAGCCGTTTAACTTTAACCGAATTACAAGCCTCAAGTAGTTTTTGCACGCGTTCGGGTCGCAAATTGTTGAGACCTTCCATCAGTTCGTAGCATTCTAATAATTCTTGGTTTTTCGGTGCCAGATAGAGGCATTCCATCAACGCTCTGGGGGCAGCAGAAACCTTGAGGGAAAAAGTTTTCAATTCAACTGAGGTCCAACCCATATCTGGTGGTAAAAAAGAGGATTGATAATAAGCCAATTCAACACCCCAATTGCGCTTTTCAAACCAGAGGGGCAGTTTTTCCTGAAGAGCGCCAAACAAGATCGCTTTTTTGGTTGCCAGTTCCAAATAATGAGCCTTACCGAGCATGGCAAGAGCCGTCCTACCCCCTATATGGATGCTCATCCCTAGTTGTTGCTGGAGGGCATAGATTGCCCCTTTATAATTCACTGTCTCCCCAGTTCGGATCATCGCCCCAGTGCCGATAGATTCTAACCAACCGCTTTGACGATAGCGTTTTTGCAGATCTGGGCTATAACCTTGTTTACTCAACCATGAGGAAAGCATCACGACCCCTTGTGGGTGAGAGCTTAAAAGCTGGTTTATTTTAGATACTTTTGCGGTGCTCATAGTACCAATATACACAATAATTTAAACTAGCTCCAGAACAAAGTTTATAATATTTCTTCCAATGGTACTAATAATACCCTAAAGATAAAAAATATAAACTCTTTCGGGATTCGTTTTAGTCTATAATTCAACGTAAGAATGGAGAATTCTTACGTTGATAAAATGACGATGTGCGCCTCCATCACGCTGACGCAAGCAATTGAGATAGGGTAACGGTAGAAACGGCATATAACCGTTTCTGGAGTGTGGAAACTCTTACTCTTAATCATGTGAATTCTCGACTTTATGGTCGGGGAGATGTGCGTGTATGTTCAAGCGTAAGCTAAAGACGCATGTAGCCGTTCACATGACGGTTTTTCCAACTCCCCGATCACCTCACCATATGCGCCAAACCATCGAACTGCTCGAAGATAGCTACCAGACCAAACTCTACGACTTTGCTGCCATTGATGTCCCCACCCGACAACACCGAGCAAGGTATGAAGTAGGTTTTCACGCGCTACTGACCAGCATCGATGAATATTTTCAGCTCCATGCCGAGCAGATCCAGCAATTCATCATGGAGATCGCCGAACTCAAACAACAAGCTGAGGAGATATGATGAGCAGAGCGTGAAGGTAAGATCGATAAATCCCTACAATGGTGGGATAATAAGAGAAGAAAACCCTATTTTTCCCTTATTTGACAATGAAAATCGATCGCTATGGACAAGCCAAAATCCTCAGCCAAGCAGAAATCGAATTGTTATTTAGGGAAAGTTTTACCGTCAATCTCCCCCGAGATAGAGCCTTGTTTGCGGTGATGCTTTATACCGCTTGTCGCGTCAATGAAGCAGTACAATTATTAGTTAGAGACGTATACGATCGTCAGAAAAGAATTAGACCAGAAATTATCTTTCGCAAAAAAAACACCAAAGGCAAGTTAGCCACCAGAACCATACCAGTAATTAACGAACTGAGATATTGGCTGTCTCAATATCCCCTGCCCCATTACCAAAGCTACCTCTTCCCCGGACAACCGCGACAGAAAAGAAAATATCTTCATGCCGATTCCGCCTCCTGGATATTACGAGAAGCCTGCAAGAGAGTCGAGATTGAATGAGCCAGTACCCATAGCTTTCGCCGCACCGCCTTAACCCAAATGAGCAATGCGGGCATACCTTTGCGTATTATCCAAGAAATCAGCGGCCATCGCACCCTAGACCAATTGTATCGCTATTTGGAAGTCGAACCCAGCCAGGTTGTGGGAGCAGTTAATTCCTTGTCGATGCTGGGAGCAAGTTCCGTTGAGAACGAGAACTTCGATAAATGTAGCAAAAGTTTAAAGTTAAATAATCTATACAAAGAAAGACTTTGAGGTACTTGTGTCAGGCAGTCAGGGTTGCGGTTTTAATATTAAGGTTAAAAAACATTAATATTGAGATAATATTGAGATATTTTATTATTGAGAATAACTGAAGTCTCTAAATAACAAAGTTTTCAAGCTTTATTTTTCACCCTTGGTAAGGGTGAGGTCACGAGTTCAATCCTCGTCAAAGGCTTTGTACGGTTTGCTTCACAAACACGTACTTGTCCTCAAATTTTCTGTGACCATTGCTCACCACCTCGATGAGTTACAATTTTATTTTACTTTATTTTTACTTTGTTTTTGTCTCGTTTTCATTTCATTACTGGTTCACTTCTCGTGAATAATTTTTTGCGCCTATCAAATTCCCATGCAATCACATCGGGATCACGAGATAAATAAAATGTAATTGCTCAACTACCTCGACAAAATCAAGAAGTAGAGGTTAAGTGAAATGGATAGAAATTAATAATAAAAAATGAAACAACTGCCAGATATCAAACAACTATCCGATGAGCAAAAAGAATCATTGATAGTCGAACTATGGCAGAAAATTCAAGAACTTGAGACAACTCTAGAAACCATTAAAAGGATATAAAGAACTTGTATAAAATAGAATACCAATTAGAAAATTTATGAATGAAGAAAAATTCCCAAGTTTATTGGTAAATAGTTAAATAACAAGTTCCTTAATATGAGTCATTCCGACAATAAAAATGATATTTTACCCAAGAATAAATGATATATGATTCGTCTGAGAACTTCTAACCCAAACGACTAGGCAATAAATCTTGTCTAACTAAATCTTGGTAACTTTCACGACGGATAATTAAACTAGCTTCGCCATCATTAACTAAAATCGCAGCAGGTCTTGCTATACGATTATAGTTAGAAGCCATACTATAGTTATAAGCACCTGTGGCAGAAACAACTAAAATATCTCCAGTTTCTGTCTGAGGTAAATCAATATTCTTGATCAAAATATCTCCAGACTCACAATGTTTACCAGCAATTGTGACTGTCTCGGTGAATTCAGCGGTCATTTTGTTAGCTACGACAGCCTGATAAAGAGATTGATAAGTGATAGGGCGAGGATTATCAGACATACCTCCATCTACAGAGACATAAGTTCTCACATCGGGAATAATCTTACGCCCACCGACAGTATAAGCTGTGATGCAACTAGTTGCAACCATCGATCGCCCTGGTTCAGAAATTAACTTAGGTAAGGCTAAACCTCTGTCTTCACAAGCTTTAGTCACAGCAGTAGAAACTGTTTTTACCCATTCTGTAATACTTGGAGGATCATCAGATTCAGTATAACGGATACCTAAACCACCACCAACGTTTAATTCCGTGACGGGTAGACCTAAATCAAGGGCTTTTTTAAACCAATCAGCTAAAACACCACCTAAGTCATGGTGAGGCTCAAGTTCAAAAATTTGTGAACCAATATGGGCATGAATACCAATGCAATCAATTAAATTTTGGGCTTTGATAAAGTTAAAAACATCATCTAATTCATGTAAGTTAAAGCCAAATTTACTATCAACACTGCCTGTGCGGATATATTCATGGGTATGACATTCAATACCAGGAGTTAGACGGATTAAGATACTGACAGATTTTTGTTTTTCAGTGGTGATTTTAGCTAAGTTTTCTAATTCCAGTTGATTATCGACAATTATTTTACAATCATTATCAACAGCTAATTCTAATTCTTCGATCGATTTATTGTTACCATGAAGATAAATTTTACCCTCAATATCTTCAGAAGAAAAACCACTCATTTCTAAGGCTTTTAAAGTCGTATAAAGTTCACCACCTGAAACTACATCAAAGCCAATACCTTCACTAGCGAGAATGCTGACTACTGCCATACAACTCCATGCTTTAGAAGCATAAATGACTTGAGACTCACCACTATAGTATTCTTCAAAAGCACTACGATATTGACTAGCGGAAGTGCGAAGGGTTTTTTCATCGAGAATGTATAGAGAAGAACCAAATTGTTCAACTAATTTAGTTACATCACAACCACCTATTTCTAAATTATTTTGCTCATTGACTTTAGCGGTAAGAGGGAATAATCTTTGATTAGGAGAAGTGTAGGATTCAGATGCGGTAATAAATTTTTCTGCCGTAGTTTTGTCCGTTAATAGCATTACAGATAAAAATTTCTATATAAGTATAATCTTTAATTGTAACTGAGATTTTGATTCTCTTGGATTATTCAATTACTGAACATTTGAAAAATAAATTATAGCGATCGCATTATAAAATAATCATTCTTCACAAAACCTTGTAATAATTAACAATGATACTATAACAACAGAGCTAAGAGATGATCACGAATAGAATTATAATCTTAGTATTTTTCGTAGCTTTTAAATATATTCGTTTCTCCTTGATGATTAAAAGCGAGTACTTTAAAAGCTTGTTTAATATTATCTGATTCCATACCAGGAGTCCCAATGGGCATTGCTGGAACTGTTAATCCTTTCAAATCAGCAGGTTTTTGAGCTAAAAAACGTTTAATATCATCTGCGGGAATATGTCCTTCCATTACATAATTATCAATAATAGCTGTGTGGCAAGAGGTTAATTCTGACGGGAGATTATATTTTTGTTTGATAGTTTCCATATCATTAGTTTTAATTTCAGTAACTTCAAAGCCTTGTTTTTGAATATGCCCAATCCACCCTCCACAACAACCACAAGATGGACTACGATCAACCGTTATATTAGTATTACCATGGTAATCTATTTTATTTTCATCCCAGTTACTAGCAAGTATTGTTTGCCCAATATTGTTAACACGAGCAAATATATAATGATTTGATAAATAATTGATGTTTCCCAAAATTAGGAATATGACTAAAATCGGTGTAAAGCTAAATAGGTACAATTTTTTGTTCTTTTTCATTAATTTTCATAGTTGAGAGTTGCTGTTGATTGATCTTTCTTTGATTTATATTTTTCGATAAACCATTGAGTTACTTAACTGATGTTACGCACATAACGTTTTAGTTGAGTGAATTAATAATTAATAATTAATAATTAATAATGAAATATTTTTATTATTCATAATTATAAAGACCTCTGACCCATTCAACCCATTAAAACTACTTTTAACTAGGATTTAGACTAATATACTTTCACTAAGGTTCAAGGACTAAATCAAATAGTAAAGTTAATTTTACAACTTGTTAATCAATTAATCGATCGCAATTTTAGTTGTCTAAGTTATTTAATCCTCATTCGGTAGGGCGCGACCTTTTTATGATACATTATAGCTGTAATTCACTATTAAAGAGGTTTTTAGAAAATTTTGGAACATACAATTACTGTAAGTATTGTATTATTTTATGGATAATAAATGCCTTATAGAATGAAAGTTTCATGGCTTTTCTTTAAACATCAAAACTAGGTCGCACCCATTCGGTAAATAGATTTTTATATTGCTTAATATAGGGGTTGCTGAATAAGACGAGAAACTTTATAAAATCAACAATTGAGCTATACT
>JAAHTG010000551.1_pt1 | contig 31666 bp, 49 predicted proteins | sample 6116081 | NCBI WGS metagenome assembly JAAHTG01 (sample SAMN13939989, study PRJNA603662) | sponge metagenome | isolation source: marine sponge | host: Mycale hentscheli | place: New Zealand | collected 2005 | reverse complement strand
TTACTTTTTTATACGCTTCTTCTAAACTAATACCTTCTGATTCAGGTCTAAACCCTACTATTAAACCATCTTTATTAACATATAATTCATCTTTAGATGATTCATACCAACACTCTGGGTTGTGTCGCCACCACCAACCATTTTCTAAAAGATACTGATATTTTTCTTGTCTAGTCACTATTTAATTACTTTTGGAACTCTACTAAACATTTCAACTGTAACTTTAATAGTATTAAACAAAGTTAATACCATAACGGATTCACCCAAACTAATACTATTAACCCCATCAATAGCTTTAGCTATTCCCAAATTCCATGAAAGCATTGTAAACACTCCCATAACTAATGCAACTACTGCTATTGATAAAATTTCTTTACCAAATACTTTACCATTTTCCTTAATTTTTTTCAACATATTTTTTTCTTTTTGTTAGTTAATTAATTTATTTCTTCAAATTCTATATCCTCTACTGTTTCTACAAACAGGAAATGTGTTTTTGTTTTTAAAACATGGTCACATTCTAACCAATCTCTTACACCTTTAACCATTTTCATATCCAAAACCCCTCTCTTATCAAAACAGCCTACAGATATTTTTCTTACTATCAAAAACGCTTTATCATTATGGTAATACAATTCTTTAAACATACTATAATTTAATAAAATATTTGAATTAATACGATAATAAACGCTAATAACAACGTTACTCCGGTTTTTAACGTAATTGGTTCACCTAAATGATAATACGTTAAAAACGAAAAAGAAAGTATCCCAACCGCAAACCCAATAAGTCTTTGAGGCCACAAACTCCCATCAAATGCTTCTACCGTATATTTAGTAGCGTATATGTACACAAACGAAATCGGAATCCCGAGCAGCGACATCATTACAGGATATTTCTTTGCTATTTCCCAAAAAAACTGTCCATTGATTTGATAAAACACTAAACTTTGCCCCACCAAAAATAAAAACGCTCCTTTTATAAGTAAATTTATGTTTTCCATACTACCAGTTACTTTTTTTTATATACTTTACTCATTTTCCCTGTCTAATATCTACTAAAATTTTCATAACCTCTTCCAAAGTGTGTATTGCTGTTGCCGCATCACAATAGTCTTGACAACAAATTCCTAAGTTGCTATAAACAATACCAAGTTTAGTATCAACCTCATTCCACTTTTCTTCTATACTCATATCTTACCAGTTACTTCTTTTTGTGTATTTTGCTCTAGGATCAACCCCATTTTTATAAGATAGTCCTGGAGTATTGATATTTGAGATTCGGTTAGTGTCAAATATATATGTAGGTCCATGATACTCTTCGTAGAATGAACTTTTCGGATTATCTACATTTAATATTCTTCTATTTCCTCTAAATGATCTAAATTCTCTTGCTGTTGCTCTAGCCCATTTTCCGGGTTTATATTCAACTTCACAACACTTAACAGTATCAAAATCATAATCGAGTTTTACTAACTTACCTTCTTTTTCTCTAGCCATTTGAGTTATTTAAAATGGTAATTCACCTTTTTGATATTCTTTAAAATCCTCATCTACATCCTCATTTCCTCTACCCCACCAAAGGTTTTCTAAATCATTTTCACTAATGATTTCAGATTCAAAATATTCTAACATTTCTTTAATTGTGGGTTCAACTTCTATTACATTTACTTTATTCCCACCTGCTAAAATTATACTGGTGTATCTTTCATCAAAATGGAAGCAAATAATGTTATTTAAAGGAATTAAATGTTTTTCTTTATTTCCGAATCCTGTTACTTCTAATATTTTCATAATTGGTTATATTGTATTTTATTAATTAAGCTTTCTAGTTCTCTTCTTGATCCACTTACATCTCCATCTTCAAGTGATTGGAGAATGGTCATCAATTCTCTATATAATAATTCTTTAATATTAGAATCCATACTCTTCCTTTGATAATTTATCTAAATCAACACTTTCATCTTCATCATCAACCCAACTATTTCCATAATCTCCATCTTCACCAAATTCATCATATTCATCTTCATCTTTAGATTCAATAGCATCTAATAAACCAGCATTTTCAATTAAACTCCAAACTCGTTTTTTCCAAAGATCCATTTCAATATCTTCAATAACACAATCCCACCCATTTCTAAGTGTAATTTCACCTAACATATCTACTAGTTCTAAAGATAATACATTTAATTCTCCTCCTAATTCGAAATTAGTACCATATTTTTTAGATCCATTGGTACCTGCTTCATACATTTCCTTGATTTTAAGCCATCTAGGCGTAATAACTTCTTTTACAATTTCTGCCATAACTATTTACTTTTTTATAATTTTAAAACTAACAATCAAATTTCCTATTCCAAGAACCAAAGCTGAAAATGTGAAAAACATTTCACTTAATGCACTATTGAACCCAATAATGTTCTGAGTTAAACCCAATATTGTGAATAAACTCAATCCTAAACTAACAATAGCTCCTACTAAATACTTATAATTAATTTTTAACATAACTTTTATTTTTTGTTTAATCATTATTACCCCGTGAATATACGAACGATATTTCAGGTAACCAACCAATACGCGGGTTATTTTTAACTTAAATTGTCAAAAATAACACCTTTATAACCACCCTTTTCGGCTAAATAAAATCCTTCAAACTTAAAAAACTCATCATTACCTCTACTATAGACATAATAATCATTCTCTTCAGCCCAATCCATAACTAATTTACACTCTTGTTCATAACTCATATCTAATCTCTCTTCAAATGGGAGATTTAATACATTCTCAAACAATTCAACAATTCCTATTTCTTTAATTTCTTTTACCATAACCTTTATTTTTTAATTTCTTATATCATAAATATACGAACAATTATTTGGGTAGCCAAATAAGTTTTAACATTTCTTTAAAAAAAGATAGGGAAACTTTCGTTTCCCTAAATATTATTTTATGTGGTGGTTTTTTTAAGAATCTAATTTATCAACTATAAACTCAGAATAATCTTCAACCCAATCATCTTTTCTAAAATCAACATACCCATCTTCACCATTTTTTTCAACATCACTTTCTAATGATTTGATGTATACATCTGACATAGGCATTGCTTTAAGTGCTGATTTAGCATTATCTACAACACTAGTTTCTGATTGTTCTTGTAGTTTGGATTCAAAGTAAGAATCAATTTCATTATTTATTAAATCAATTGCAGCTAGTGCTAATTCTCCCTTTCTAATATCTCCATCTAGGTTTGCTTTTTCTAAAGCATCATAAGCAATTTTTAACTGTTTTTCATATGATGATAGCTTACCTTCATCTAATGATTTAAGTTCTTTACTTAATGGGTTAAATTTATCTAAAAATTCATCACCATCAATTTTACCAGAATTAGATAATTTTCTTAATTTTTCTATCTTTGCTTTAATAATAGAAGCTCTACCTTTATTATCCATTTGTGTGTGGAAATCAAGTTGTGATTCTAAATCTTTTATTTTATTATCATCTTCCTTTAATGATTTTTCATCATCAAACATAGCTTGAATTTTTCTAATTGTTTCTTCTTCAGGATGATTTGCTAATCTTTCTTCTTCTTTAGCTTTTTCAAATTCGATATCCTTAGGACGCATGTCTTCTAATTCGTTTAATAATTTACCTTCTTTAATATACTTTTTGTAATCGAAATTATCCATGATTTATTTTTTATTATATATTATACATATTGAGATTTATCGGAATGATTATAAATAGTTTATATATTATAATTCAATTTCATTATTTAAAAACCATTTTGTATTTTCAGCACATCTTTTTGATCCTTTCGTATTATATTCACTATCCCATCTCCATCCATAACCTCTATCATAATGGTGGGTTTTATTAAAAAAATCATCATGTTCTAAAATAGCACATCTATTAGAATAATAATCTAAAATAAGAATATGAGTACATAGATTTTTTTTACTATTATAAGAACCAATTTGAAGACGCTTACTAGAACCCATAACTGATGAAGTTTGTTTAACTTCTACTATTATGGTACCATCTTCAGATATAATATCAAATCCTTTTGAGTTATAAGCTCCTAACTTAAATTTTACCCCAAATTTTCTCTTACAAATACTTAAAGCATGTGTTTCAGCCATCTCGGGTAAGAGAGATAATTCAAATCTTCTTCTCTGTTCTTTAGTAAATCTAATTCCTGATAAGGCATCTGGGATATTTAATGTAATTTTTGCCATAACTATTTTTCTTTTTTTACTTCTTTAATATGTTTACATTGACGATCTTTAGCTCTCCAAAATCCAGGACAATTACAAGTGAATTTAACTCCATTTTGTTTCACAGAATAAAATTTACCTTTAGATGACGATGATTCAAATTCCCAAACACCTTTAATCGGTTTTTCTTTAACAATTTCAGGTTTAATCCATTCAATATCATTTAAAGTAGTTTCAGGTAATACTTCTTGCCAAGTTGGAATTATATATTTTTTTCCACTTTGATCTGATGTGTATAATCTAGGAGCCATTTGAGGGTGAGTGTATTCATATTTAAATCTTCTCACACCCACATATTTTCCATATCCATGGGGATTAATTGAAAATTGCTTATCATTTTTCCAAGGTATTATTCTACTTCTTAAAAACCCTTGTTTTGTATAATTATCTAATTTGTATAATGCCATAAACCTTTATTTATACCTAAATATACGAACAATATTTCAGGTAGCCAAATGGCATGGCGGGAGTGTTTTTAGAACTTTGATTTAAGTTCTTCTTCTTCTACCATTGCTCTTAATTTTTTAGAATACAATGGGTCTTCGGCATAAACTCTATCTAATAGCTGGTAAAATTGTTCTTCAGTTTTACATTTACTAGCATAAGTACTATACCAGTAAGCATAATCTAAAATACTTTCTTCCCAACTATTATAGTGGGCATGTCCGTATTGAGTTCCTCTAGCTAAATTAATTCTAACTTTAGCTTCTTTCTGACCAAAACTGTTATGGTTTTCATTAAAGATCTTAGATGTAAAATTACCAGTTTCTAATTTAGCTTGAGCTAAAGTAATATGGGGGTGAGGTAAATTAATTTCATCTAACATACTGATGAACTTATCTTCAGAAAATTCATTTTGTGAATCTACTAGTAAAACATCTTCTACGTTTATAATATAGTTATCTTCTTCAGTTTCACTAGTTGCTCCTATAAAGATAAATAAAATTAAAAATATTGCTAAACCCTTAAGGATTTTAACAAGGTAAGGAATTGATTCAAATTGTAAAGTTGTTGAGTTGTACTTGTAAATTTTCATAACTATTTATTTTTGAGTTTTTCGATTGCATCTCTTATTTCAGCACAACGCTCATATTCTTCGTGGTGAGCGTGGATTTGAATATTTTTTTCTAATGTATCTATAAAATCATTTCTATCAATTGTTAAATCTATAATTCTATCTCCTTCTTCAATTGTTATCTTTAAAACGTAAATGAAACGTTTTGTTGTTTCTAAGTTATCAAATATTTTATCGACTATAACTTTAGATATATTTAAATCTTTGTTATAAACAAGATCTTCAAATTCTTCATGGTTCTTTACATTTACAGAATATATCATAATTAAAATAAGTCTAAAAAACTATCATCAATATTTTTATCCCTTAATCTACTAAACTTTTCATCATTATCCAACATCTTTTTGGCTAACTTATCTAAGTGTTTTGATTTTTGTTTATCATAGTCATCAACTATGCTATCATGCTTTTTACGCTTTATATTTCTAGTACGTTTCTTTTTCATACATATGATACAATATCTAGTCCATCATCTTCATCATCACCCAAACCTAATTCTTTTAATCGTTGAGCTGTATAATCATCTACTTCCCAATCAACCTCACTTGAATTTACAGGTTTATGATCTTCAATTCCTTCAATTTGTTTATTATCAAATACATCCCCAATAGTAAGGTAAAAACAGTTATAACATAAGAATTCTATGTTTTCTTTTCTGTAGTTTTTCTTATTCTTATCTTTGAAATGTAGTAATAATGGAATTTTATAATCCAATACTCTACGTTCATTGAAACCACAGCAATTACATTCTTCTTTTAAATGTCCTTCACTAACAAGTCTGTATTTTATTTTTTCAGGGGAAAATGAAGCAGCATTGGTTCTTCCTTCGATGATATCAATTAATGCTGGCTGTTTGCCTGTTCCTTTTAAGAATTTAGGTATACCCTTACCTGATGGGTTTAAATGTTTTTCAAACAATGTCTGATTAGTTTCAACGTCCCTATAAAGCTTAGCCCATTTTTTATAATGTACATAGGAAACATTCAAATACCTAGCTGCAGCCATATTCGACCTTGTCTGAGACATTGCAGCTATAATTTGTTCTTTCCCTAATGGTTTGGCTTTAGGCATCTTAGTATGACTTTTTAGACTTTATACTCTCTTGTTCTAACTTTTCATGTTTAGAGTATTGTTCTGATGTCATTATTTGAATATCATTCCACGTATTATCTCCGCTACCATTTGTGGTAGTGACAGCTCTATAAGCTTTGACAGTAGAACAGTTAACACAGTTTTTGTAACCATATTGTTCTAATCGAAGTTTAGGCATATCTGCTCCACAACTTATGCAGGGTATCATTTCTATGTCCATAATTTATAATTATCGTGAATATACGAAATATTTACTAAATATCCAAATTATTCATTAAAGTCTTGGGGGAATCTATAGTTTACATACATCCAAAGTTCTTTAGCGTCTTTGAAAATGTATTCTTTACCATCTTCATCTGTGAATGGGATTATTTCTCCATCTTTTTCAATCCGATCAAAAATATACCACCATATTAAACTTGTGGCATCAGGTCCATATAATAATTTAAATGCACTTTCTAAGACAAACCAAAGGGGTTCTGTTATTTGACCTAACTCAATCCCTCCCATTTCGTATAGCTTATTTTCTGTCTCGAAAGCTTCTTCTAATTTTTGGATAAAAACAACGAATATAATCTCTTCAGTTATATCCATACTATCACTAACAATCACATCGGACCCTAAAATTTCTTTAAATAAATTTTTAACATCATTCATCCCCTCAAACACTCCACTCATATTTTATTTATTTTTTACTACACCAAATACTTTTTTAAATTCTTCAATAGGTAGTTGTTTTATTTGACTAGCTATTATATATGCTTCCTCAATATTTGGGGCATCAAAAACATATATTGTTTCTTTACTTTTATCTCTTAAATAATAAAATTTATATTTGTGCATTTTATATTTTTTTTATAAGTGATTGTATTTCAATACATTTATCATAATCTTCCCTTTCAACATAATATTGTGTGATACGTTCTAAAACAGGTTTAAATTTTGATTTTTCTAATTTTATAACTAGTGATAAGTTCAATATATTAAACAATTCAACCTTATCCAAATTATCTTCAATTGCTTCACTAATAGCTTCTAAACTATCTTTTAATACAAAATCTACAAATTCTTTTTTTGAAGCTAGGTTAATAATATCTTTCCTGTTTTTATAAGCCAGTTCAATATTAGTTACCTCCCTTTTCTTGGTTTTATCGTTTTCCATAGTAGGGGGTTTTGGTTAATTATAAATATTAACAGTTTATTAAATCGTTCTGGTATTCGGTTAGAGAGTTGATATTAATTTTTAAATTACCTAATTCGAATTCTCCTATTTCACCACTATCTTTAAAAATTTCAGATAACTGTTGAATTATGTTAAAATCTTCTTGAGTTAATGTAGTTCCATCTATTGAAATTAAGATATCATTATTTTTCTCATTATTATAGGGTTTTATTCTTTCATATAAATCAAATGATGTATCCTCATTTTCAATATAATTTTTAATTAAAGTCGGAACATTTCCTTCATCTACATAAACATTGCTACACCAAGGTTCAAGTAATTCTAATAATTTGATATTACAATTTTTAACAATGAACCCAACATTGTATTTAGGTGGTACTATTGGGTTTAAGAAAGCATCATGTTTGCAAAAATGTCCCCATTTGCGTAAAAATTCTTTTGTTGATTTCTGGTTTTGTTTTAACCATTCATCAGTTTCTCTATTTTTCATAAACACTTCACCATTAGGATTTCGTTTTGCTCCATCTGCAAATCTACTACCTCTACAAGTCATATGGTAAACACAACCATGCCAAGTTTGAATGAATTTAATCCCATTTAACTGAAAACGATTAAATATGTCAGTGTCTTCTTTAGATTGGGGAGCAAATATTTCATCATGACCTCCAATTTCTTGAAAATCACTTTTCCAAAATGCCCAAGGTGCGAATATACCTTCAGTAGTATCATTATTAGGTACTCTTGAATTAACAAATTCTAGTAATTTTTCCTCTTCAAACTCTTCAGGTTCAATCCCAAAATCATTAAGTATTTTTTCGGGTCCTGGTGGGTGTAAAGGTGGTTCTATTCTAGTAAGTGATACTATACTTTTTTCAACTAGCTCACTTTCAATTGCATCCAATGCTCCAGGGCATAGATACATATCAGCGTGATAGATCATGCAAACGTCGTTTGTAGCGACTGTATTCACTAGAGTATCGTATAAAATCGTGTGCCCTAAACGTGTAGGTCCTTCATTTCTAATTGCTTTAAATAATGGATCTTTTCCCATCATTTCTTGACACCATTTCCAAGTACCATCATTACTAAAATCATCAGCAACACATACTTCTACTTCATGATCACCTTGGTTCTTACGAATTGAATTGTAAGACCATTTTAGGTATTTTAAATTATTTCTTCCAGGTTGTATTAAAGATATTTTCATATTCTTGTTTTTACTTTAGTTCCGTGTATGGGTTTTACAAATGTTTCAAGGTCATCTTCGGGTAGACGGCCCCATTTATTTACAAATTTTTTCATATTAATTTGTTCTGCAGTTTGCTGACGTTGGGATTTTTGATTAAAATTATCTTTAGCTTCATCTCTAAAATGGCTACCTCTAGCAGAAAAATGATACACAACTGATTTGGATATCATTTTAAATTCATATCCTTCTAACTGCATTCGTATAAATAAATCTTTATCTTCCCAACTAGCGGGAGCAAATAAAGGATCGTTGCCTCCTATCCATTCATAATCTTTTTTCCTACAAAAGAAACCAGCACCCCCACCTTTTCTAACATCTATGTTATTATCATTACTAAACTCACCAGCCCATTTATCAAAATAATTACTATCAAAATCATTATAGTAAGCCCCAAATTCATTTACAGGTACGAATACAGTACCAGGTCTATAATCAGGGTCATTTGGGAATATTTTAGGTTGAATTCTAAATGATGATGCTATTAAACGAGCATTTTTATTTATATTATTATATAGTTTAAGTAATTCTAAATCTTGATTAGGTGCAATCCACATATCTGAATGGATTATATTAATAAATTCTGTTTTAGCTTTATTAACACAGAAGTCCATACCTCCTCCAATTCCTTTTTCTACTTTATTATTTTCAATATAATATTCTATATTATATATATTATTTTTTAACCATTCATTTGTCCCATCAGTACAATTTTCAGCATAAACAATAATAGGCATATCCTTATAATATGCATTTTTTCTTACTGATTTAATTGCAAGTTTTAAATATTCTAAATTATTATTAGATGATATACAAGTTGTTATTTTATGTTGTTCCATACGTCGTTCCAAGTAAATGATTTATAATTAGAATTAAATAAGTTATTATTATTTTGGGAACACATTTTGTTAGCTATATTATACCATTTATTAGATTTTCTTTGATTATCTAAATATTGATCTTTTTCACCTAAAACATAATTCCTTTTATTAGGATGTTTCCTATTATGAACTAATAATATATTTTTAAAATGGTATTGGGGGATATTACCTAGTATTTTTTGTGTCATAAGCATGAATGAAGTATCTTCATGAATAAAAAATGAGGAAAATGGAATGTTCACCCCAGATTTAATTACTTCTGAAGATATAACTAACCCGCAACCATTAAATTTATGGGGTTGGATTTGTGTAACATTTAATTCTTCTACTTTATTATTAAAACTATCCATTTCATCAATTCCCATAGTCTAAGGAATATTCCACCAATTTTTATTATCTCCTTCTATAAAAGGTTTATCAGTAAAATCCACATGCTCTAATGGTTTCCAACTATCATCCCACATTTTACAAATACCAAAAGTAGCTAAGTATTTTGTGGCAGGAGAGTTATTATGCAAAGAATTTAAGGCATCAAACATTTGTTTTGGAACTAACATATCTGATTCACCCCATATTAGAACATCTACTTTATTACAATATTTCCCATTAAATTCTCTTCTATAATCTGCAATTGTATATAATTCATTTTTAAATCTGACATTTTCAAAATCTAATAAAATCGATTCTATTTTTTTTATACATTGTTTTTTCTTCTTTATACTAATACACTTTTCTAAATTTTCATTAGTAATAACAGTAAAATCAATTATAACTTCCCCCCCATAATTTTCTAAAGAATTTTTTAGGGATTTCACATATTCCTCTATAATATCACACTCATACCATTGGACTAAACATCCTATTGCAAATTTAGTTTTCATAATTATGTTTTATATTCTCCCAAGTTTGTTTCATTAAAGGTGTTCTATGAGATTTATCAAACCCATTAAAATGGAAGATATAACCACAATCTACAAATTCCAAATTATTTAATATTTCTTTCCTATTAAGATGGGTTAAATTCCATTTTTTATTTAAATATTTAACTTTATAATTTTTAGCTATGTAATTTACTGGGGTTTGGTCTGTTCCTTTACTTAAAGTGTTTTGAAGATGAACTAAATCTTGATGGTTATTTTCCCAATATTTAACAATTTCACTACAAAAAATTTTTGAGGATTTATGTAGAACTACCATACCACAATTAAAATATTCAGTCCAATCAACATTAGTATTAAACATATGTTTATAACCATTAATACTTTGATTTACCCAACCTATATTATCATTATCAACACAAACCCCAATTTCATCTGTAATTTCATTAAAAATATTTGGACTATCCCAATGAACCATAGTATCTACATCTATTAAAGCTATTTTTTCATAATCTAACCCACTATTTTCTAGAATATCCCAAACATACCAACGTTGCCACGTAGGTTTAGTATAATTTGTATCTGCTATAGGTTCACTTAATATTATTAAATCTATATTATTTTTATCACACCAAGGTTTCCAGGTATTAAGACAATATTCCTCACAAGAATTGTTCACTAACCCTTTCATTGAAGTTATAATTACAGCATTTTTTCTTACCATGTTAGTTCATAATTTGATGATAAATGTCTAAACTCATGAAATTTATTTATTAATCCTTGACTATTAAAATAATTAAACATGCCACTCTCTGCATTTCTACAATATGTAGTTAAATCTAAATCACTTTTACCTTCTTTATAAGTTTGGGCCGAATGGTGAATTAAAGGGCATTTATCAACCACCCCCACTTTCCATCCTTCTTGTTCACATATAACACCTGATAATACATCCTGTCCCCAACCATAAATCAATTCATTTGGGAATTGGTTAATTTTTTCTATAAAATCTCTATGTAATAAAGGTGCTTGAAAATCAACCCATTTTACATCACGAGTATCATTAGTATTCCAACAATGCATATATTTCCATTTACATTGACTGTTTACTTGTAGTACACAAGGTGATATTATTTTATAATCTCCTTTAAACATTTCCTCTCTAAGAGTTTTTATAAAATTATCCCCCTGTAATATTAAATCATTATTTAAAGATAATAAACTATCATACTCACCTGATTGGAGAAAAAATTGTAAAGCTATATTCAAAGCTCCCCCAAAATAAGTATTTTTACCGGTCTCATGGGTAGTATACTTACTTTTACCTTCAGATTTAGATCCATTATCTATTAGTATAAGATCATAATCATCACGTTCATAGGGTTTAAGACTTTCCCACAATGAATCTGTGATTTCAGGCATGTTATGATTATATATTACGGCTAGTGTTTTCATATTTATTTTATTTTACACCATAACCCTGGTCCTTGTGGGTATTTTGAACGTTGGGGGTGGTTTAAATCTAAATGATTATTTATATTTTGAAATTCTTTATTATTAGATGTTGAAAATATATTAGAACTATTAAAATCTTTAAAATCATGTAAACATGCAAAAAATACGTTATCAAATTTTAATACATTCTCACATAATGATTTTCCTAAATTATCTTTAGGACCATCAATAAAAACCCCAATTCGTTTATTTAAATTACTTTCAATTAGTTCTGGTAATATTTTAATGCTATCTCCTATTTTAAACTCTATATTTTTATAAGTAGACATATGATTAATAACATTATTAACAATTATATGATGTTTAGGTTCTTCTAATATATCTACACATTTAATATCAATGTCAGACAACACATTAGCCCAAATTCTAGTTGATCCCCCTCTAAATACTCCTGATTCTAGTAATAAATCTATATTGAACTCTTTGCACAACGTGTATACTGCTAAAGCTTCAGAAATAAATATACTATTTCGAGGATATCCAGGTTTACAAACATCTTGTATTCCAGGCCATTTATCAGTATCCCCCAATTTATTTAAAAATTCGTCTTTATATTTTTGAAAATTTATATCATTAAAGGTTTTCATAGTAATTTCTTTTTATTGCTTTATTTTTTAATAAGGTATCCTCTACTTCTGAATAATCTGATTGTAATTGTAATTCATAGCAATTATTAATACGATAAAGTGGAAGGTGTGAATCATCAGATTTTTGTTTCATTTGTTGCTTTGATATTGTTCTGTAATGATTACAGGTTAAATATGCTCTTTCTATGTTTTCTTCCCTTAAATTATGATACCAAATTTGCACTTCATCTTCATATGGTAAAATTTTATCAACCCCATCAACTATTTTAACATTACCTATAGCTCCTTTGGGGCAGTGTGTAACAAGTTCTTTAAATTTAGATGTTCTAAATATAGATTTAACTTCAATTTTATCATATTTACAACAACCTTTCTCCCAATTACTAGGGTGTGGGTGTTTTAAATCATGATTCCATCTCCAAGTTGTATCAATTAATACATTTTGGGGGTTTTTATTTCTCCCATTGGATCCAAATTGCACCCATGGGATCTTTACATGATCTACATCACTAAAAGTTGTTTCTAGTTCTTGCCTAATAGTTTTTTCTGGATTTTTTCTAGTTGTGATAAATTCATCTGCATCTATAAACATTATCCATTCAGTTTTGTGTTTAACAACATGATTATATAATAGTTGTGCATCAAGTAATTTTTCATGGTGGGATTTAAAATAATTTGCTTCAAAAATGAAAACTTTAGGATGGTTTAATACATATTGGGGGAATGGTTCTGTTGAATTATCATCTAAAATATAAATCTCATCTACTCCTTCGGCCATATAATGTTTAACAAATGATTCAAGGAATAAATTTTCATTCCTTACACGTAGTATTATAGTTAAAAAATTATCTTTCATTTTTCTGTTTTCCAAAATTCATATATTCCTTTATCCAATTCATATTCTCCCCAAAAAAATCTTTTTCTATTTGGTTGGGTGTTTGCCCAATCCCACATTTTACCTATTCCTTCTTCTAAATCAATTTCATGTTTAAAGTCTAATAATTTTACTGATTTTTCCCATGTAGACCATGCATGTTTTGCTTCATGTCTACCTTCTAGGTATTTAGGGGTCAAATCTGTTCCTGTAACTTTTAATAATACATTACACGCCTCATTAATTGTATATTCTTTGATTCCTCCTAAATTTATTATCTCTCCTACACATTCATCTCTTTGAGATGCGTTCCAAAATGGAATTATAGAATCATCTACGTAACTAAATGCTCTTACCTGTTCACCATCCCCAAATATTGTAGGTTGCATCCCATTTATTATTTGATACATCCATATACCTAATACATTTCTGTATTTATCCCATATATTTTGATTTTGGCCATAAAAATTATGAGGCCTTATAATAGTATATTTTAAACCATGCTGTTCATAAGCTATCCTTAGATCTTGTTCTACTGAGAATTTAGCTACACCATAAGGATCTATAGGGTATTGTTGTAAATCCTCATGAAATGGAGGCTCATATCTATCTCCGTATACTGACATAGAACTTGCAAATATAAATCTATCTACATTATGTTTAATACTACAAGTAATTAAATTTGTGGATGCAATCAAATTATTTTCATAATTAAATTTTCTAATAAAAGGACTTAACCCCTCAGCGGCGTATGCCGCAAAATGATATACAATATCAGGATTATGGGTTTTAAATAAATCATTTACTCTATCTAATTCTTTAATATCAAATTTATAAAATTTTACTCCTTTAGGTATATTCTCAATATACCCCCCTGATAAGTCATCTATACCAATTACTTCATAATCTGTATTTTCAATGATCCAATCCGCAAGTCTACTACCTAATAACCCTGCTACTCCTGTTATTAATACTTTCATTTTAACTTTTATTTCGATTCAATATACGAAAAATATTTTATAATTCCAAACTATTTAGGTAATAATTCAAATCCCCATTTATTTAATGGTATTAAATTATACGGATATTTCTTGTATTGTTCAGTTTTAACAAATTCTTTAATTAGTTTTTGATCTTTTAATTTACTATTGCTATTAGGAAAAATTCTACTAAAATAAAATCTTGGTTCTACAAAATTATACCCATGAATATTAATAGAATATTTTCTAATTAATTCATCATCGTTTTTACACCCAAAAGCTTTAAATTTACCATGATTTTGATGAAAAATTTCTATATGGTTGTTTTTGTAAAAATTAGAGTCTCCCTCTAATGAAAAATTTCGGACTTTATTAGATACAACTATGTCAATATCATCATTTTCTCTTATTCCCATCAATGATAATATAGCACTTTGACATAGAGTATAGTGAGAATTTGGAATTTGAAGTTTATCTAATTCATTTAGGTGGTTAATTTTAATTAATGGGTTGAAATTAGTTTTTTCAACAAAGAAAGGAATATATTTTTCACCACGTATTAATCTACCTATCATAGCGTATGCTCTATGGGTTCCATGTTTAATACACGTAGGGTTAAAATTTATGGGGTTTTGTTTATTAAATTTTAAAATATCATCATTTGACATTTTATCTAAACTTTGATAATATTCAGGAGTTAAAGTTTTATTTCTTTGTTCTGAAGTTATTTCTTTACCCCCTTTAACTTTATGGATATCTGTATCTAATACATTTTTACGAAACCCATATAATAAACAATTAAAGTATTCCCAATTAAATTCTTTACTTTTTTGTTTTTGTTTTTCTAAATTATCATTATTTTTATAGTATTCTATAACTTGGTTAACAGTTTTTAATTTATAACGATGGTTATAATGTCCTCTTTTTTCCCAAAAATAATCAGGATCTAAAATTAATGCTTTTTTTTCACATATTCTAGAATCAGGAAGTTCTAATTTTAAAAAATGTTGTAAATCTATTTCACAATGTTGCATACGAATTTTTTATAACTGTTATCAATAAATGAACTATGCCATTTTCTATCTAAAAACTCTTGTAGTTCTGAAATATGGTGGAGTCCATCTAAATCTATTAAACAAGGTTGGCCTTTATAGTCATAAATATGACTATCTGAGTAGTCATGAAAAAAATATTTCGAATTTAATGTATAATGACATATAATTTCATAAAATTGTTTTTTTGAAAGAGTATAAGGTTTCATTTCTTCCATAATATATCCACGACAAACTCCATCAAATACTATTATTCCATTTAAACCAGGGCATGTAGTTTTATTATAAAAATTACTCTCCACACCATCTATTATATTATCTTTACGTACATATGTATCATTCCATATTTTATAATATAATTTATTCTTTTCATCATGAAATATCCAACGAGAATGATCTTGATTACCACGATATCGAGTTTTACCTTTAACTAATTTTAACCCTCTACAAGAATGCCAAGGATGAATATTTTTTATTAAGTTATTAAGCATATGTGTGTTTTTCTAGAATAGTTCCATTTTCTTCAATTAAAATAGGTTTTTTTGGTATATAACAATTCATCATCCCCCATCTACGAATTCCTAAAGTTTTATCCATGTATCCTTCAAAATAATTAGGAGCATGGGGGTTAGGATAAGGTATGTTGTGAGGGCATGTATCTTTATTTTCAATAAACTCAATTAATCTAGATTTCCAAAATTCTGTATCGACTATACAATCTGATGATAATCTTTCATGGGGAGCATTTTTAGCAAAATAATGATAACCATATTCATGTTCTGTATACTGGTTGTAATTTTTATTTGAATATTTTTTGATTTTGGTTAGATTAGTAAATTTAATGTCTAATTTAATCATCTCATCTAATATATTTTTTATATCTTGAGAGGTAGAATATACCATTTGATCTTCACATAAATACATTAAATATGGGGTTTTAACTTGATCAACTAATGCTAACGTTTCTAATGCCCAATCTTTACGTAAATTATTATAAAATTTTAATTTTGGGATATGTTGGTTATATGTTTCACGTATAACATTTAAATTTACTGTATCATTAAAATTAACTATAAATTTATAATCCCCATAAACATTTCCTAATTTTGGGATATTATCTAATAATAATCTTAATCTATAATCAATTGTACATATGTAATTTTGAACTATTGTTATCATATTTATCTTTTATATATTTTTACCCAATAGTCAACCATTTCTTCCATCATTTCTTTAAAAGTATATGTTGGCTTCCACCCAAGTTCTGTTCTTATTTTAGTTGAATCCCCTTTCAAATATGGTAGTTCTTCAGGTCTTAGGAATTTAGGATTTTGGGTTACATAATCTTTGTAATTTAATCCTAAATGATTAAATACTAATTCACACATTTCCCTTACTGAGTGAGTTTCCATTGTTGATACTACCCAATCACCTGGGTTATCGTGTTGCATCATTAAATGCATTGCTCTTACATAATCATATGAATGTCCCCAATCTCTATATGAATCTATATTACCTAATTCTAGTTTATCTTGTAAACCTAATTTAATTTTTGCCGCAGCTTTAGCTACTTTATTAGTTACAAAATTAGATCCTCTTCTAGGTGATTCGTGATTAAATAAGATACCATTAGTAGCATGTAAACCATAAGCACGTCTATAATTTCTTACAATATTATAACCAAATACTTTAGAGCATCCATAGGGTGATACTGGATTCATTATAGTGGTTTCTCTTTGAAAATTATCATCTTCAACAGATAAACCAAACATTTCAGAGCTACTAGCTTGGTAAAATTTTGCATTAGGACATGAACGTCTATAAGCTTCTAACATATTTAAAACTCCTAACGCATTTGTTTGAACTGTAAATTGTGGAATATCAAAACTAATCCTTACATGGGATTGAGCTGCTATGTTATATATCTCATCAGGTTGTATCTTATCTAATAATCTTTCTAGTCCTCCTTGATCTAGTAAATCTCCATAATAAGTTTCTACTTTATCCTCTATATTAACTAACCTAATATCTTGATTTTCAGGTGAAGAATTTCTTCTAACTATGCCATGCACTTCATAACCTAATTCTATTAAATATTCTGCTAAGTAACTTCCGTCTTGCCCTCCAATCCCTGTTATAAATGCTTTTTTCATATTTTTATTTTATTTGTAAGTAAGGATCTATTTTTTCAATTTATTAAACACTTCCATTTTTGATACATCAGGCCAATCATTAATCGTCCATTGTTTAGGTTTAGTTTTTATAGCATCTGGTAATTTTTCTACTCCTAAATTAGCAGTTTCTGGGGTCATGTAATAATGATATCCCATAGTTTCTATATTTTGTTCTCTCCATGGAATATTAGGTAACCTCCCATCATAACTCATCTTCTTCAATTCTAATGCTGCTTCTTTATTATCCGTTAATATACAACCTCCTCTACCCAAAGCCAAATGTTTTCTAAACTGAAATGAAATATTCATAAAAGTATTTGGAATATAACTATCAGATTTCCATAAAACAGCGGCATCGATAATATTAGGGGTTAAATAATAATAATCTTGCCAATTTTCATCTTTCCACTCCAAACCAATTCCTAACTTCTTAGCTAAAAATGGTATAGATATGTATGTTCTTTTAGGAACATTAATATAGGGAAAGTTTTGATGTCTTAAACATAATTCTATACCATGAGTACAACAATCAACAGCAACGGCGTAAGGAGAACCAAAAAATTCTGCTATTTGATCTTCAAATTCTTTTACTACTTCGAAATTCATTTAATTGCTTCTATATTTAAACTAATTAGTTTTCCATTTTCTTTATCCATATGGGGGATGTATGCCTGAGAATGGTCATCATTTTCTATATGTACTTGATAATTCTTCCAATCATATTTCCTAATATCACTAAATTTAATTTTCTTTAATAAATTAAATAAAGAATTCCAATCATATGTTGTTTTGTGGTATATCATATCTCCCCCCATTTCCATCTTACCATATAAAGGACCTAAGAAATTTTCAATTGGATACTCTTCGAAAAGATATAACTCTACCATAGCTCTGAAGTTAGGTACAGCTAATCGTAAAATTCCATTAGGTTTTAATACTCTATACCATTCTTGCAATATAGGTATAACTTCATCTCTATCAAAATATTCTAAAACATGAGATGCATATATTAAATCTACAGAATTATCTTTAAATTTTAATTTAGTAATATTACTATGATCTAAATGATTATAATCACCCCCATCTATGTGGATCCAATCTTCACCAAAATTTCTCCACCCACAACCTAAATTTAATTTTATCATAAGAAGTTTTTATCTAATTTTTGACCTTTATAAGGTCCAGTTTTATATTCATACACTACTGTATTATCTTCTAATATTTCATAATTATGCCCACCTTCTAAAGTATAACTCATATCACCCTTATATAATACAGGACTAGCTAATAATGTACCATCTAAATCATAAAAATAACACTTTACTGAACCTGTAAATATAATCCAACTTTCTTGTGCAATAATATTTTTTTCTCCAGGTTTCCATATATGTTCATGGGGTTTGAATGTTATCCCTTTTTTCATTTTTAGTGATGAACATTGGATGAACTCATCTTCGGGTATAAGATCTTCTCTTTGTGTTTTTCTATTGATTACATCTAAATATCTATAGATTCCGTGGAGTAATTTATTAGGTTTTAGTTTTGAATATATTTTTTCCATAATTTATTTAATATAGTTAATTATTTGAATCTATGTTTGGGGTATTGAGGTAAAGGTTTTAATCTAGTTACATCAAATTTCTTTGTTGAGTCATATTGACAATTTTCAAACATAGCACGTACATTATTATGGTCTGATATTTCATAAAAAGTATGTTGTAAATTTTTACCTAAACCTATTTGGTGTATGTGGTGAGCACATTCTGAGTGTGGGTCTTTTATCCCATATTCTTCCCAGTGGTCATATAATGTACTAAATTTATCCATATTTATGGAATTTGAAAAAAACCAAGTATCATAAAATCTTTTAGTTTCTCCACACCTGCAATGAATTTGGGTACAATCATCTCTATGAGACGCATAAAAATTATTGCTATTAAATTTTTCAAAAACTAAAGAATTAGTAAAACCACAATCAAAGCGATATACTATAACAAAATCATATTTAAAACCTTTTTTCTGTTCATATTTAGTTTTTAGTTCAATTGATTTTTTTGTAGAATACCAACGACTTTTAATACAATTAAGCCTTAAATTTTTTTGTTTAAAATCAATTTGAGGTTCAATAATATGGTTTTTGGGTTTATATAAATCAATTAATAATTCTTCAAATTGAGTAGACCAACTATGCATAAAAATATCTATATCATGTTTTTTATTAGGTTGGAATATATGTTTATCATGTAACATATGCCCTATTCTAGGGTCTATATCTCTCCCCTTACCATGTTTACCATCAACTGCTCCTACAATACCATACAAACAAAACGCTATTTTCATACTTTTAAATTTTTTAACCCTCCATCCCTAATTAAATTGTGGGAAAAAGCTGTATTTATAGTTCCATCAGGTTTTTTATCATTTATTAAATGTCTAACTCCTCCACCTACCCCTAAAATAAGCTTATCATATATAATCCCAACTTCAGCTAATTGTTTTTCAGTTGATTTTCTAGCTCCTTCTCTCCTACCTGATAAAAGGATTATGTTATATCCTTTTACATCCCATTCTTGTAATTTTTCAATAGTACCTGGTAATAATTCCATTTTAAAATCTGGTTTTGATGTTTCTAAAGGAGTGACATGCTTTACTAAAGTACCATCTATATCACATATAATAGTTTTAGGTCTATTATTTAAATAACTCATTTAATTTCTTTTTAATATTTGATTTAATTTTCCCATCAATGTTAGGTTTAATTTTTAAAAATTCGGGATTAGATAAAATATAATGACCACAAATTTTAATTAAATCTAATTTTTGAGTATAAGGATCAAAATTTGAATCAACCCATTTTTCCCATCTTCTAGAATCGTAGCAAATTTCCCAAAACTCATTAATATTAATTCCTGAGTTAATATATGAAAGAGTTTCTATAAGACCAAATTCAGGTGCTATATTTATTGCATCTAACCCTAATTCCATTTTTTCTTTAATTAGATTAGTGGGGATATAGTCTCCATTATGTTCTTTAGATAATAACCCCCAAAATTTAGCTACTTTAACCATAGATAAAAGCCTATCTTTATCATATTCCCCAGTGTTTAAGTTACCTTTTAAAGAAGTCCCACTTTGAATTACTAAATATTTAATTTGGTTAAAAATATTTTTTTCTAACCTAACATAAAGATCATTTAATAATATATCTAATTCTTCAGAATCAAATCTCCTTATAGCTTCTTCAGTACCTATTTCAAATTCTATATTTGGGTTTTCTTTATAACAAAACTGAATCATGTCTATAGTCCATTTTAGCCCATCTTCATATTTAGGATATTTTTTCCAGGGATCGATGTGGATCATACTTAAATATTTACAATCTTCTTTTAAAGATATGTACCCATCATCGTCAATATACCCCTGTCCAGGACCCGAATGATCTCTTTTTAGTAATATTTTATTAGCATATTTATTAAATTCTTTAGTTGTCCAATTATTAACATAACCTCCATCCCATTCTACTTGTCTTCTAGATGGAATTAAACCTATACTATTACCTGTTTCTTCACTATATTCAATTATAGCTTCTACTACATTTTTAGACATAGGACCTATATAATATTTAGGATAATTCATTTTTATATATTTTATATTGTTCTAGTGCTTGCAATCTTGAAATTTTTTTCCCGGAATTTGTGTGAGGTCGACCATCAATTAAATTTTTATGTATTATATCAACCGGAGTTGCATTAAAGGTATATTCATACGTCGGGATTTGTTTCCAATTTTTTCTGGTTATTATTTCATAAGGTATTTCTAAAACTTCACATGCGAATTGAGTGGACTTACTAAACCCCCCATTACCATATATAGATAATGATTTTACATTATGTTGTATTAAATATTTATATACTCCCTTCCAATCTGTATTATATCCTTTTAATTTATTATTTTTAATTATTACAGTATTACAGGCTCCAATTTTTTTTACTGAGTCATCAGTTTCATCTAAATATTGTAAAATTTCACTTTTAAAAGGCATACTAACTGCAAAACCACTAAATCCTAATGTTAAAGCTGCTTCAATTGATTTTTTAATATTATTAGAATAAAATGACTTGTATATAGCATCTTCACTATTTAATAAAAATTTTTCATTAAAAAATTCACATCCATTATTTCCTGGGTTAGATGAAAATGAACCAAATAATTTAGTATCTTTATTAATCATATAATTTACCTAATGTAACAATGGCGTGTGAGAATAATAAATGATCAAAGTTTTTTTCATGTAGGGGTGACATATTTAGATAAATTAATGCTGTTAATAATTTAATTTTTTTAAAATCAAACCCATACTTTTGAACCATTTTATAAAATTCTTTACGTAATGTTTTATTATTTGAATTTTGATATGTATATTTTATATTAAAATTATTTTTAATATAAGTATAATTTTGTTCGTCCTTCATAAAAGAATAATTCATACAAATTCCCCCATATAATTTAGCTAGATCATAATATGCATCCCCAAAATCTTTTGACCCCCCAAAATCATCTCTCCAATCAATAAATTTAAAATCTTCTTTAGTTTTAATTATATTATCAAATTGTAAATCTCCATGAAATATTTTAGTTGGTATGCAAGAATCATATAAAATTTCCCATTCTATTTTATCTAAATAATATTGTACTGATTTATATTTAGTATCATTGATTGTGTATTCGGTATTTAATTTTTCATAATCATCCCCAATATAGTTTTTAATTCTACTCATAGTTTTATCATAGTAAAATTTACGGCAGGGTTTATCAAATTTAAATTTTTCTTTATTTGAATCAATTTCTGATCCTATCCATTCTATAAATTTTATTTGATCAGATTCGGGGCTATCATATAATGTAGAACCATCTACCCAGTTATATGCAAATGTATTTTTTCCTTTATATATTAAATCAGGGATATAACCTTTTAAATTTTTAGCCCTATGTATTTTATTTTTTACATCATCTTGAAATATTTTTATACATCTATTATTTATTTTATATAAAAATTGACCATTAGTTTTAGGTATGCCAAATTTTTCACTTTTAAAAGTTTTTAAAGCTTTAATATAATTTTCTATAGTGCCAATATCGTACCAATCAAGTATTTTACCTTTTGCTTTATATTTTTTTATATCATAAAAAGCACTAACCATTTCCCCAGTTTTACCTATATTAGATTCTAATTCACTCCAAAATAAATTAAAATCTAAAACTCCACACAACCCAATAAAAGCATAATTATATCCATCTTTATTTTTATTAATAAATTCTGTGATATTAAATTTTTTATCTAATTTAGCTGATGAGTATATTTCAGGAATACTTGTTGGGTATAGTCCTAGCCAGTTACAATCTAACTGAGGTAATTCATCTTTAATTAGACAATCTCCAGTTATAAAATAAAATGGTCTTTGTAAATATTCTTTACATTTTAATAATGAGTATCCGGGACCAGTACCTTTTCCTTCATATTCCCCAACATCTACAAATGTAAATAATCTATCAGGATGAGCCGCCTTACAATATTCTACAACTTGTTCTGATTTATAACCAGTTGCAATAATAATTTCATAATCATTAGTTGTTTTATTAATAATATCAGATATGATTGCTTTATTATCAATGGGTAAAAGTCCTTTATTAATATGTTTTGCATAACTACCCATTCGTGTACCTTTACCGGCTGCTACAATACAGAGTGCGGGGCGAACATGTTCATATTCCAACCTTCCTGATTCTCTATTTGAATCATCTTCCAATCTAATTACATCATCAACTTCAGGAGTTGATACTTCTTGTAAAATTATATCTGTTATCGCAATTACTCTATGTTTTTTTGGTGGGGTAACATTGAAATATTCCCCGGCATTCATAATTTTTTTTTCAACCACCCCATCATCATTTTCTAACCAAATCTCAGCTTTACCCGATATTAAATAATTGGTTTCTCTTTTAAAATCATGATATTGGTAGCTTGTTTTATGACCCGCATTAATGTAAATTCTTTTATAACAATACTTTTCATTTAATTCTAACCACTCTTCTTTACCCCAAGGTTTATATACAGTTTTCATACTTTTTTTGCTAAAATTTTATAATCACTAAAATACAAATAATCTATCTCTGTCCCTAAAAAACATTTAACAGCATGTTCTGGGGTTTCTACTATTGGTTCTCTATCATTAAAGCTTGTATTTAATAAAATTGGAACACCAGTTTTTTTCTTCCAACATTTAATAAAATTGTAATACCATTTATTAAGTTGTTTAGTTACAGTTTGCAATCTACCAGTACCATCTAAATGTACTACAGCAGGGACTTTATCTTTTTTATCTTTTTTGAACTCTAAAACAAAACTCATATAGGGACTATCAATATCTTTTTCAAACCAATCCTTAACATCTTCTCGTAAGATAGATGGAGCAAATGGCCTATACCATTGTCTATGTTTTACTTTTTTATTTATCAATTCTTTCATTTTATCGCTACGAGGATCAGCTAATATACTTCTATTACCTAATGCTCTCCTGCCGGATTCAGCCCCCCCATTAAAAACTGATATGATGTTTTGTTTATCTAATAAATTTAATACTGTTTCATCATCTACGATATCATATGTTATATCGTCTCGTTTTAAAGCAGATAAAATTGTATTTTTTTCATATGTTACTCCTAGATATGGAGAAGAATACCCTTTCCAATCAACACGTGGATAATCAAGTACTTGGTGGTAAATGTACTGTGCGGCCCCAATAGCACACCCTGCATCGTAGGGTACAGGACAAACATATAAATTTTCAATCCCAAACCAATTAAACATTTTACCCATAACTACACTGTTTAATATTACACCCCCTGCAAAACAAATATTTTTAGGTTTATATTGTTCAATAATGGGTTTTAATGTTTCGTATGTAACTACTTCAGTGGCTTTTTGTATTGCGGCTGCTACATCAAATTTTTCTTTTCCTGTGTTATCTTTATCTAAAATTGCTCTGTATTTTTTACAATTTGATAGTACTCCTTCACCGTTTCCTCCTCCTCCTTTAAGAAAAGCATTATAAAAATCTTTAAAATATTTATCGGGGTTACCTACAGATGCTAATGCCATTACAGTTCCAGCTGCTAACCCATGGGGATGTCCTGATGAAAGTCCAAATATCTTTCCTGTGTATCTCCTCCATGGTCCACCTAATGTTAATTGATTTGTCTTTAATCTAATTAAAGGTTTAATTTTATTACCTTCACCTTCCCATACTGTAAAAGCTGATGAAAAATCTCCATTTCTCTTTTCTGTATCTAAATAGTCATCTTTTTCTGTTCCACTACCATCAATAGTAACTATTAAAGATTCATCATAATTACTTGAAAAAAAAGCATTTGCCGCGTGGGATTGGTGATGTCCTACTGTATAAATTTGCCCATTTATGTGGGATTCACTTAGAAACGAACGATGTTCTCCAGGATTACCATGGGCAAAATGTTTTATTTCTTTAAATGTAGGTTTTGGTATATGATTTATAGCCATATTTAACCCATCTCCTAATGGCTCTTTTTCTCTAATAAATCTTTCTAATTCTTCGTGGATGGTTGGAATACCATTTTCTAGTATACAATATCCAACATCATGTCCTGATTGAAATCCTAGTATTTTCATTATTTTATTTAATTAATATTATGTTTTTGAAAGATATTTAACATTTCTGGTGATAATAAATCTTTTTTTAAGAAATTATTAATATTATTTGGTTCATCAGGCTTGAATGCACCTACATATAGAGGTTTATGGGCTGAGTTATACCTCATATCAAATTGGGTACATCCTACATTATATTGATTGTTTAGTAATGAAAATCTAGATTGAATGTTTGGGTATAGGTTATAAACCATATTTACTATATTTTCATCTCCTTTATTATCCACCGCAGTGTGATTTTTATTTTCTTTCATAAATTCTATGATTAATGCCCATATATCAATACTTGAAGGTTTTACAAATATAGAACCAGTATTCCATTGTTCTCCATTAATATATTTACACATTCCTATATCTCCTTTAAATTCAGGAAAATTAAAACATTGTAATGCCCAGTCATCAAAATCATGGAACCAAAATGGTTCAGTTATTAATTCTTTACTTAATAATTCCCATATACCATATTGTTTATTAAAATATTTATTAAACTTACACTCGTGTTCTAGTCTAATAATTGTTATATCTTTATATTTAAAATCTAGATTGGTACATATAATAATATCTTCGGGTTTCCAACCTATACTAAGGTTATTATCTATTTGGGCCCTAAAATACCTAAATAACTCTTCTTGCTGCCATTGATGTCCGTAAGTTACACCATTTACAAAATCTTGAAATATAACTACATTTTTCATAATTTCTCGTAGTATTCGTTTTGTTTTTCTTGTCTTTCTATTGTTTTGGGATGTTCCAAACTCCATGGTTTTTCTGCTGGTAAGTATGATAATGATCTATACCCTTCAAGTACTTCATGAACTTTATTTGTCCATTTGACAACCCCATTATTTTTATAGATTCTCCACTGATAATCTGGGAAATTAACCCAACCTTTATCATTAACTCTCCATCCCCATTTATCAATATGCTGTTGAGTCAAACCCTGAACTGTATTAACTCTAGGAACTTGTACTACATCTACAGAATTATATTGAAGAACCATAGGTAAATTATCTATAGCATATTCGGAAATCATTTCATCTGCGTCTAATTGGTAGATATAATCTCCACTACAAAATGAAGCTAATTTATTTTTCCAATCTGCAAAATGGTTATTAAATTTATCTTTATACCAAATAAATTCCCCATTTATAGATTTAGCTCTTAAATATTCTTCGATTTCTGGGTCACCATTTCCTTCATCATATAAAATAACTATTTCATCCTTAGGACGTTTATTTTTAACTAGGAAATTAACTAATCTTTGTATTTCAACGAATTCATTACAAACCGTTATTGCGTAACTAATTTTCATGACGTAAAGATAATAACTTATTTTTCGGTATCCACATCTTTAGTGAAAACTCCTATGTAATCTAAAGCTTCCATATAATCACCTTCTTCAAATTCTTTAAGAGTATCCATATCCATTCTATGTTCGTAAAATTCACCATCTTTTCCAGGTATTGGATATTTTTCTTTTTCATCTTCATTGACCAAAACAGATCTTACAGCACCCCACTTCCAATTTTCGGCACTAGAACCATTAGCAAATATCATCCCTTTTTCAGGTAAATTAACAGTAGAAGGCATCCAAACTTTACCACTTTCATCTTCACCCATTAATTCTTTATAAAGGTTTGGTAATAATTCCATTTGTTCTTCAAGGAATTGTGAATCTTTTTTCATTACAGAATTAGTGATAAACCCACAACCATAACATTGGTAGTTTTTAATATCTTGGTTTACTTCTTGAACATAACATGCGTCTGAACCGCATCTCTCACAAATAACTAAATTGTCCATTTATATCTTTTTTAATTTTGGTAATTTTAATTTCGGTAATTCTGTTTTAGGTGCATTTACCTTTTTTAGTTTAGGTAATTTTAAAGCTACAGTTTTAGCTATTTCAGGAACATTTCTTTCTAAAGTATCAGCTAATTGTTTTTTCATAACATCAAAACTAAAATTAGCTCTACTATATTTTCCTTGTTTTTTAGCTTTTACTTTCCAATCTTTATAATTTTTGCTAACATCAGTTAAAAAATGTCCAATATTACCATGATCAACACTAAACCATTTTGCTTCCTTAATTAAAAAATCATCAGCAGCTGATGCGTGTACAGGTGTTAATTCTCCGCTCATTAATGCGCTAAATTCACGTTTTAAAAAATCTATATGACCTGACCACCCAGTTGCAATCACTGGTTTATTAGTTAAGCTAAATTCAAGTAATGGCCTTCCAAATCCTTCACCTTTAGTTAAACTAACCATAGCTTTTACTTTATCATGATTATAAAGTGAACTCATTTCACTATCACTTAGTTCTCCGTGTATTACATAAATGTTTGGTAAATTATCGCTAGGAATAGATTTTTTAATAATATCTATTCTTTGTAATATTTCTCTTCTATCCATATATGAAGCTGCAGCACAACTTGTTTTTAGAATAAGTGCAGGACGTTTACTTTTATCTTTAAATATTTCATAAAATGCTTTAATTAATAATCCAACATTTTTTCTATCTTCACCTAATGAACCTTTCATCCAGTGTCCTACAAATAGGTAACACCATTGGTCTTTAATTTCATCTAGGTTAAATGTAGATTTTTTAGGACAATACATATCTAAATTAGCACCTTCAATTAATACTTCAACAGGTGTTGTTAAACTTAAGTTATGTCTTTGACCATCTTTTTCTACTGTAAAACTAGTATCTTCAAATACTTTCTTTGAGTGATTTGATGATGTTAAAATTAAATCCATTCTATTACAACCCTCAATAAAAGCCGGTGGAGAAACTGTAGATTCAATTCCTGCTGTTAAACCAATATTATATTTTCCTACTTTTTGGAATTCATTTGGAACTGTAATTTGACACCAAATATCAGGTTGTTCTGTTAATTGAGGTTGTGTGTAAAAATGGTCTTTTAAAAATCCCCATTCTTCAATATGATCATCAATAAAACCAAATGGAGTTGAACCCCATCTTTGTGGTAAAATCTTTACATCATATTTATCTAATTTGATAAGTGCCTTTACATAATCTCTACTTCTACTCCCGTAACCTGAATATGTGTCTATAGGACAACTTACGTAAAATGTATTTTTACTCATTTTTTCTTTTTTATAACTTTTTAATAAATTAATGAATGTTCTAGCTTACGGGGTTCATGATCTGTATCCCTATGAATATAATAATTAGGTCTTGGTTTCCAAACCTTAAACAATTCATCCATACCCTCAACTATACGATTAGACATTTTTTCTGATGTGAAACCAGCTTCATCTGATAATGCCCATTCTAATCCTGCCTTTCCTCTTTCTTGTCTTTCTTCTTTAGACATAGAGTAAAGTTCAGATATTCTGTTAGCTACATCTTCAAATGAACATCTATCATCATATATGTAAGGTGTTTGTGGAGAACCTACAATTGATAAATTAGTTGGATAAACAGGTAAAGCCCATTTTCCATGTTTTGTGTAAGTTTTTCTATGATTTGAAGGAACTTCAGGTGATGGTGTATACCAATCTCCGTTATCATCTTCAAATCTCATTTGATCTTGCATCCCACCTGTAGTATTAGCTATAATGGGAGTGCCTGTTAATAGAGCTTCAGTAAGTGATAATCCCCAACCTTCAGCTGATGATGCTAATACAACCCCATCTGCACAATTATATAACAGATTCATTTTTTCAGTTGGTAATTTTTCATTTGAAATTACAATATTTTCATTTCCTCCCGGAAAGAAATATTCAATTACAGCTGGTAAATCTGTACCATGATCACTTACAGGTTCTGTATGCATTACAAGTAAACATTTATCTGCTTTTTCTTTGCTTAAACCATCAATAAATAATTTCCATGCTAAAATTGTATCAGGAATTGATTTACGTCTAATATTTCTAGAATTAAACAGTAAAGTAAAGTCATATTCTTTATCTCTAGTAATATACTTTTTAAATTCTTTTAATTCCTCTGTTTCCTCTTTTAATAATCTAAAATTCTTATTATTTAAACCATGAGGAACATATTTGATAACTTTATCTTTAGCTTTATCTCCTAAAACAATTTTATTAATGTTAACTGTTTGTTTAGAGATACCAAATAAAGCATCACATGATTCATAAAACTCTTTATTATACATTGGAGCTGGAAACGAATCCCAAATATTTAAATAAGCTATTGGAATGCTTTTTCTAATTTCATTTTCCATTTGAAAAACCCATGTAAAATATCTTGGATCTGTGATAAGGAAAATTGCATCCGGTTTTTCAATACTAATAATTTGACGTAATATGTCAGGATTACCATACCCATCTGTTGGATATAAAGTTACTGATGAATCATTAATTCCAGCTTGTTTATTAGTTTCTCCTGATAAGTCAAATCTCTGTCCTTTTTCTGGGTGTTGAACAGCACCTGCTAATTGAACCCAATTATATCTATGAGAGGTGTTTATAACCATTTCACGACCAATTTGAGCAACTCCTGAATGAACTCTAATATCATCCGTTAGAAGTAGAATTTTCTTTCTATCTTCTTGTTTAATATAACCTTCTTTTTGTTTCATTTAATTTGTTTTTTTCTTATAATTCTAAATCTGTGTGGTTAGATACTTGTTTTCTAAAATCTTCATCTGTAAGGTACAAATAAATTGACCGATCAGCAAGTTTTTGGAAAGAAAATTTTCTTTTAACACATTCTATTTTGAAATTTTCAAATAGATCACTTTTAACTTTTACACTTGTTAGTGTTTTTTCATCTTTTGCCATAATTTTGATTTTTATTTTATACTAATTTGTATATACATATACCAAAATAAAAGAAGATATACGTATATTAGTATTTTTACTTACTTATACCTTCACTGCAATGTTCGGTGTTTAAAAATGGACAGAATGTGCAATTCCACTTTGAGGCATTCGCCCTATGAATTTTATCTCTATGTCCTCCTTTGTCAAATGCTTCCTCTAGGAAATGATTTAAAGCCGTAGTTGCTTTACCTAATTTAATTTTTCCAGATGGTGGTGAAAATGTTTGTATTCTTGGAATTGTATAATCAGGATGATTCATCACCTTTCTTTTTACAATAAAAAATTCAATGTTAATGTTATCTAAAGGAACATTAAATTGCTCAGAGAAGAATTTCTTGTATAAGATAAGCTGAAATTGTTTACTTTCATCTTTTTTAGCCATATCATTCCATCCACGAGTTGATGTTTTAATATCGATTATTTTAAATGTATTAGTTGGCTCATGATACATTACAACATCCAAGTATCCCTGGTAGATAACGTTGTTATTGAATTTATTTGGTGGGAGTATAACAGGTACTTCACATCCAACTAAATGCCATCCTCTTTTACTAAAGTGTTGGCCTCGTTTTTTAGCAAATGTTCTAATAATTTCAACTCCATCCTCAAAAAATTCTCTTAATTCTGTAGATGTACTAAAATGTTGATTATTATTTTTCTTATATTGAACTTTATACTCATCTCTCAGAGCATTTTCAAACATTTCAACTAGATTCTTTCTATCAGCTTCGGCAGCACTTTCTTCATACATTACATCTAAATAATATTGTAGTACTTCATGTAACGCAGTCCCAAATACAGTATGGATAGAAGATGTAAACATCTTAAGCCCATCTTTGTACTGAAGTGACCATCTTTTAGGACACGTTCTGAACATTGAGAATTGTGAATAAGAGACATTCTTTTGGTATGCATAATTTATTTCAATATGCTGGTGTGCTCTTATATCTTTTACTATTTGAGGTATTTTTTTCTTTCCCACAATTTATTTTTTCCACTTGTTCCTCATCACTAACTGAGCAATGATTCCATAATTAGATATATCTACAAAACTATCTATCATAGGTTCATCGTTAACATAATTTTTACCATTACGTTTTAGCATATTTTTCAAACGATTAACTTTATCATTACAACGTAACCATATACCAGTTAATGATAGTTGTTTATCTTCATCTTCTTCAAGTGTTGAACCCAAAGCAATATTTCCTAAACCATAATCCATCATTTTACCAGCAAATAATTCATACTGTTCTTGTTGAATTGATTTAAACTCATTTGCTAACTCAGGATATTC